>Ga0210057_1001285_pt1 | contig 38585 bp, 30 predicted proteins | sample CryGeyCG2114_010_2_FD_183968 | JGI IMG/M metagenome (GOLD analysis project Ga0210057, IMG submission 183968) | Groundwater microbial communities from aquifer - Crystal Geyser CG10_big_fil_rev_8/21/14_0.10 (SPAdes) (version 2) | ecosystem: Environmental > Aquatic > Deep subsurface > Groundwater ... | reverse complement strand
AAAATACAAGTTTTGGAGGGTATAATATTGATAGTGGAGCATTGGATTATTTATATTCTATGGCTATAAACATCACATATCCTTTGAATGCAACAATACATTATACCTCAACTGTTGATTTTAATGCAACTGCATGGTCGCAGAGGTTTGCTATTTCAAACTGCTCGTATTCATTGAACGGGGGCGCAAATACCAGCATGAGCGCATATAATACAACTCTTTATAACTATACTTACTCCGGCATAACTCATGGCTATCATAATTTAACTGTTTCGTGTTATGATGCCGGAAACAGGCTGTTATATGACAGTGAGCTTAACTTCAGGGTTAATCTTCTTGACTTAAGCGTTGCAAATGTCACTCTTCCAAATACTGTTTATACAAATGCAACATTTATCATAATTAATGTTTCAAACAACGGGCCTCCAAATGCGCAAAATGTCAATGTAAGCTGTTATTTAGTCAACAGCATTTTTGATTCTAAATTAATCCCGCAGATTGACGGAGCAAAATCATATATAACAAACTGCACAGGCACATTTGATAATACAGACAATAATTTATTAAATGTAACTGTAGACCCTGCAAATACAATTGCAGAAAGCAATGAATCTAATAATTATTATCTTGTTTATTTCAACTCAACCCAGTTAACAAATATAACAATAAGTACTTTCACCGACGCAAATACTACACAGGTTATCGGAATTAACGGCTCGATTATGAGAAGCAACGGGACATTTATGAATAATACTCAGTTCACCATTACATTAAACAGGGTTAATGTCACTTCTGATACAAATAATTATTCTTCATTTTTTTCAGGGCAGTCATATAGGGTTAATGGAAGCAATACACTTAAGCTTAATTTTTCAGGAGCTGGAAATAATGTTAATTACAACGATGATTTCTCAACAGCAAAATACCTGACAGATGCAGATAGTTACAACAGCATAGGATACAGCAGTTTAGGGCATATTTTCGAGCTGGACAGCATGACAAAGGCAATTGGAAATGTCAGCTATCACTATACTGCCCCAACTGCGTTTTACAATGCAACTGTTGTAATCGGGACTTTATCTTCAAGCGACGGCACTACAGGAAACTCTTCAATATTATACAGTTTTGACAATTCAACATGGATTATTATAAATTCTACAACTGCAAAAGGCGCGACCTTAAGAAGTGATATTCCTGTTGATGGAAAAGAGGAGTTTTATGTCATGCTGAGAACAAATACAAATGGATTAAGCAGTGAAAATCCAATTGATTATTACGATATAAACTATACTTACTATAATTATTACACTTACGGAGAGTATAATTCAAGCTCGATTCATCTGCCTGGAGTTACTTATACAACATTGAAATGGGATGAAAATGCAACAGGAGGAACAGTTAATCTTCAATTAAGAGAAAGTGATGACGGCTCAACATGGACAGCTTGGAGCAACAGCTATACAAACCATTTGGATAATTCAATAGCAGGATTTACAAAAGATTATATTCAATTTAGGGCAAATTTAACTACAACAAATGTCAACACAACTCCAATTCTATATTCAGTTAATATTTCATTTTTTAATGCAACTACAAATGCAACAGGAGGATACAGCTATAATATTACAATTCCTACAAACTCTCTTGGAGTGCTGCCTTTAGAGGTTTCAGTTTCACCAGGGCAGAAAGCTGTTGGAAATCAGAGTGTTGCCATAACTATTCGTGCTGTAACAAGTGTTCCATACACTGTTTCAAGAAATTACACCCAGCCATTGGCGAATTACAGCATTTTGGTTAATTTTACCAGAACGGATTTAGGCACTAATACTAATGGAAGTTTTATTACAAATATTTCAAACTCCACAAGTAGCTTTATTTTAAGATGCACTGGAAAAAGCCAGTGCAATCCTTCATGGATAGTTCCCCTTAATTTAAGCTATGGAAATTACACAATAAATATTTCTGCATATAATGAAACCGGATATTTCATTAATTCATCTGCAGGATATGTAGATTATCTCGAGCAGAGAAATACAACCGGAGCAATTAGTGTTTTAAATAAGACAATAGGCGATTTCAGTGTTGGAAATGATTATTCTTTCTTGTGGAATGCAAGTGTTAATAATACCGGCAAGGCAAGCATGCTAAACCTTCAGGTTTATGATGTTGTCGGGGCAAGGAGTGCAGGAGTCAAGAATGTCAGCTTGATTGATACATGCTCAAGAGTTTATCCTGATAATCCGTGCAATGTTACAATGAATATTACCATGCACGGCACTGCAAATGTCGGCACTGCAAATCCTCATTTTATCTCATGGAGGGCAAATTGGAGCGACAATGATGGAAGTGTTTCCGGCCAGGGAAGCGGGGGATATATCTCCTATACAGAAATGTATGTAATAATAGAGGGAAATTCTTCTTTAGCACTTTCAAATTACAGCGTTAATTTAACAATGCAGCATGGAACCAACTCTTCTTTTAACTTCAGCGTCCAGTCAGTAGGAAGCACGACTGTTTCAACCATTAATCTTAGCTTTATCAATGAGACTTTGAATCCAGTATATGTTAATGTAACTCCTGACTTGATTTCAAGCATTATTGCCGGAAGTTTTCAGGAAGCTAAAGTTAATGTTACAATTCCTATACAACTGGCTCCTGGAAATTATTCAGGAATTATTAATGTGAGCTCTGCCAATGGAGGGGAGAAATACATTAATTTGACAGTTGAAATACCTACAAATACAAGCTGGGTTTACAGCCCGAATACTAACTTGACTTATAATAATTCCTTTGCATTAAGCACTGCCGGTGAAATAGGCAATTTTACAATTAATAATTCAGGAAATATCAACCAGACATTTGCCATTACATACAGCGCATGGGGAGGCACGCTTTATACTGATTTTGGAACTGCAATATTCCAAGAAAACTATGCTGTTGGAAATGTGCTGATGAATCCGACTTTAGTGAATGTTTCAAAAGGCGGAAGCACTGTTGTACCATTATACCAGAAAGGAAGAAGCTCGCCTTTGAACCATATTGGAGTTGCCCTAAACATTGTAAATACAACCGGCTCTCCTACAAATAACAGCGTGTCATTAACATTTAACCTTCTTGAATCTCCTCCGCAGGTTACAAGCGTCACTTATTTATTTAATAATGTTGTAACAACAATTGCTGAAGTAAGCAAAAACATCACAATAAAAGTTGCAGCAACTGATGATATTGACATCAATGCAAGCACAGTGGTGATAAATGTCACTTCTCCCTCTGGAAGCATCACGCAGATTATTGCGCCTAATAACTCGGAATTCAGGCTTAACGGCCTGAATTATATTGCTGCAAATTTCACGGGCAATTATACTCCTTCAGCTGCCGGAGTTCATAATGTGAGCGTGTGGGTTTTTGATAGTGCAGGAAATACAAATACTACAAGCGGATATAATTTTACAGCTTATTCCACAACAGCTCTTGCAATGACGCAGAACTTTTCAGCATTAAATGTTTCAGATGCTGACCTGAATCATAAAAGGGTATTTTACATTAATTACACTGTTAATAACACCGGACAGGTCAGCGCTTACAGCCCTAATATAAGCTTCAGCGCAAATGAAACATTAGTTATATCTCCTGTAAGCTATGTCTTTAGCAATATTTTACATGGAGCCAATACAAGCAAAGTTTTCCAGTTCAATGTTAGCTGGGAGACACAGCCTGGAACTTACAGCATTATTTCAACAGTCAACTATGAAAACCCTGATTCTACTCCCGGCTCTGACAGCGAAACATTCCTTCTTATTGTTGAAGATAACAAAAGTATGGCCTTTAACCAGAATTTATTTAACTTAAGTGTTCCTTCCGGCGGAACTAATTCCACAACTTTAATTATTAACAACACTGGAAATGTGAATTTATCTTCTGTTAGTTTCTCATGTTATACTGGAACATTGTGCGGAAATTTCACAGTTGCATTTAATGACAGCTCTTTTGAAATTCTTAGAAATTCTTCAAGGCATATTAATATGAGTTTTACAACTTCTGCAGGTCTGACTGCAGGGTATTATACCGGGTCTGTGAATGTTTCTGAACAGAATATTTCCAAGGTTTTTAATGTAGCATCAACTGTCCCAAGAACTTTATCCTGGACTTATGCTCCAACTGAAATAAATGAGAGCAAGGCTGCAGGCTCTTCCGGGCAGTTTAATACCCCTGTTAATATTTCAAATATGGGAAATGTTGATATTACCTTTTTGTTAAATTCAACAAATAATTCTTTTATTACACCAAATATGTCTTCAATTACAGTAGTCTATGGCACTAATGCAAGTTTCAAGCTTAACTTTTCAGCTCCGACTATTGACGGAGCTTATTATGCTAATATAAGCATATTTAATGAAAGTTCCAGCCCTTCTCAAATTAATGTTTCTATTAAGCTGACTTCTACAAATTTGAATGTCAGCATTTTATCTCCTTTAGTCTCGAATCAGGCTACAAATGTTACGCTAGGAGATTTAGTTCAGATTCTCGCAAATGCAACTTTTGAAGGAGTTTTAGTTACTACAAATTCTACATGGAGTGCAACAATCGGCGGAAGCACCTGCTCAAGTTTAAATTCCAGTTATGACAGCTCAAATGAAAAATGGAATATAACATGCAATGCCCCGAGCTTATCAGATGGAGTGGCATATGATTTAATTACAACTTTGAGCCATGATGAATATGGGGAAGATTCAGATAGTGCGCCTGCATCTGTTTTATACAGAGATACCAGCCCGCCTATTTTCAGAAATATTACAAGAAATAATATTGCACTTGGAGGTGTGATGAATTTGTCAGTAAATGTTACAGATAATGTAAATGTCTCAAGTGTTATTGCATATATTACTTATCCTAACGGCACAGAGATAAACGGAACTTTGATTTCATTTTTAGGATTTTATAATTACACAGGAAATACCAGTTTGACTGAAGCAGGAGAGTATTTAGTCAACTATACTACCAATGATACAACCGGCAATTTCAATTCTACAGCTGACTGGTTTGAAGTTTTAGACAGGTATACATGGAACAATGTTTTTTTGAATTATCTTGGAAGCGGAGTTTCAGGAACTAATGTAAGCCTTCTCAGGCCAAATATGACAACAGTTCTGCTTAATAATGTATCAAACTCAAGCGGAAGCTACAGCATGTATGTAAACAAGAGATTTTATGACATAAAAGCGGTTATGAACGGAGATGAAATAATTGTCAGGAATGTTAATTTTACAAATGCATCGCTGTTTACATTTAATATTCACAGAGTTGAAATTGATGAGCTGTCGGAAACTGTTTCTCTGCATAAAATATTTGACGGAATTTCATCAAATTCAACAAATTTAAGCGATTATGCTGTTAATGCAAGATTCAATTATTCAGGATTGGGTTATGACAGCGTCAGTGATTTGGAAATTGTGAAGTGCTCGTTATGGAATTATTCTTTGCGTTCATGTTCAGGCTCCTGGAGCGCTTTAGCTTCTGGAATCGACAGAAACGGCAAGATTGTTGAGGGTAACTCCAGCGGATTCAGCGCTTACTTTTTATCAGAGGATAAATGCGGAAACGGCTTATGTGAAGTTACTTATGCAGAAACTTCCACTTCGTGCGTAGCTGACTGTGTTACTGGCCAGGGCACAACTACAGTTATTTCAACAAGCAGTGGAGGAGGCGGTGGAGGCGGAGGCGGAGGGCTTAAAAGCGGTGATTTGAAAAAGATAGAAGAGCTGATAAAAAGCTTCCTGAATGTCGGTGGAGTTAAGATTGAAACAACTTCAGTTTACAAAGAATTATTCGCAGGAGATTCAACTACTTTCAGAATTAAGCTTGTAAATACTCTTAACAGCATTAATACTATTGATCTTGGAGTGAATGGAGATGTTGCTAATTTTATAAGTTTTGAATCAACTTCTGTTGAACTGGCTCCTAATGAAATGAGAGACTTGCTTGTTACAATAGTTGTTCCTAAGTTTACAGAGCCTAAAAATTATGACGGAGATTTGATAATGACTTCTGGAGAAGAAAAAGCAAGCATCCCGGTTACAGTCAGAGTTTTGTCTCCTGAAGGAAAACTTCTTGATGTTAAAATACAGCCATTAAAAGAAAGAGTTGAGCCAGGAGAGATTTTGAGACTGCAGATGGATTTGCTTAATTTGGGAAAGACAAAAAAAGTTGATGTGCAGTTTGACCTTCAGCTTATAGATGCAGATACAGGAGAAATTATTACGAGAAGCGAAGAGGCAATTGCAGTTGAAACTTCTTTCAGTCAGATAAAAGAGTTCCCTATTCCAAAAAATACTCCATTAGGAAAATACTTAATTAAGGGAGTTGCATCTTATTCAAGTCTTGAGGAAGATAACCAGCAGGCGACTTCTATTGCACATATTGTGGTCGGTTACCCTTTTTATAAAAAGAGATTTTTATTCCTGCCTTTCTGGGCTTATGGAATTTTCATTCTGATTATTGGAAGTTTTGTCGGAGGATTTTATTATGTGAAATGGATCGAGTTTAGAAAAAAGAGATTTAAGACTAAAGTTGAGTTTAATAAACTGCCTTCTGCAGGAGCTAACAGTGGCTTTGTCGGAAAAGTTGCAGAGACAGGAATAAGAGCGTTCATTGATTTGAATAAACTACAGATGCATACTCTTGTTGCAGGGGCGACTGGAAGCGGAAAAACTGTCGCAGCCCAGGATATTGTTGAAGCTGCTTTACTTCACAATAAAAGTGTTATTATATTTGACCCTACAGCACAGTGGACGGGATTTTTGAGAAAATCTGAAGACAAGTCTATGTTAAAGAGATATAAGTATTTTGATATGAAGCTAAAGGAAGTAAGAGGGTTTAATGGAAGCATCCAGACAATCAGAGACCCTTATGAAGTTATTGAAATTAAAAAATACTTGAATAGGCCTGGAGAGATAACTATATTTAATGTTTCTCATCTAAGTCCTAAAGAAATTGATGTAGTTGTTGCGAGCACTATTGAACAGGTTTTCAAAGCAGAGCCAGAAGAAAGTTCTGAATTAAAATCTTTGATTGTTTATGATGAGGTTCACAGGCTTTTGCCTAAATTCGGCGGAAGCGGACAGGGATTTATCCAGCTTGAAAGAGGTGCAAGAGAGTTTAGAAAATGGGGAATTGGACTTGTATTAATCAGCCAGGTATTAAGTGACTTTGTTGGAGAGGTAAAAGCGAATATTGGAACTGAAGTTCAGATGGGAACAAGATATGAGGGAGATTTGGAAAGAGTCGGAGTTAAATATGGCGACGATATTTTGAAATCTTTGGTTAAAGAGCCTATAGGAACTGGAATGGTTGTTAATGCAGAGTATAATTCAGGAAGACCTTATTTCCTTTCATTCAGGCCTTTGCTCCATAATACAAGAAGGTTAAGCAAAGAGGAAATTACTAAGTATGAAGAGTACTTTGTTGAGATTGAAGATTTGGATTTCCAGACAGAAGAGCTTAAGAAAGAGAAGCTTGATGTTCTTGACCTGGAGCTTGAGCTTAAGCTTGCTAAGGGAAAGGTTAAAGAGGGGCAGTTCCAGATGGCAGAAATGTATCTTGAATCTTTAAGACCTAGATTTGTAGACTCATGGAAAAAACTTGGAAAAGCACCGAGACATTTCGTGAGAAAGAAAATTGCAAGAGAAGAAGTTGCTAAGGGAATTGAAGAAGCTAAGAAAGAAAGAGCAAAATATATAAAGAAAAATCCCGAGAAAGAAGTATCATTTAAAGAAGAAATAGTTGATATTAAAAGAAAAATTGAGGAGTTTAAGAAAAAAGGCAAGGATACTTCGCAGATAGAGAATAAACTTAATGACTTAGATAACAGACTTAAACCATTTAAAGGCAAGATAGGTGAAAAAGATGCTAAAGGAATTAAAGAAGAGGTTGACTTGATTAAAGAAGAAGTTGAAAAAATGAGCAAATGAGCATATTAAAAATTTTTAATAAGAAAGATGAAAATTCTCCGCCAGATGTTGGGCAAGAAGATGTTGAGGACTCTGGGAAGAAAAAGAAAAAAGGCGTAGACTTGGAGGAAGATGTTGGATCTGAAGATGAAGATGAAACAAGTGATGAAACGGATGATGATTCCGGCGAGGATGTAACTGAAGAAGAGGCCGAAGAACCTGAGCCAAAGAGAAAGAAGACAGGCAAGATTGTGAAACCATTGCGTGAAAGGGCTGAAGAGTCTATTCCAGAAGGTGCTGTTAATAAAGGTTTTTCTGTTGAATCTGAGAAGAATAAGCTTGAGTTTCAGAAAATTTCTGCGAGGCTTGAAGCTCTGAATGCATTGATTGGCGGATATGGAGAGAGAATTTCTATGCTAAGCCAGCAGATTGGGGAAGTAAGGGCAATGAATCTTGCAAATGAAAAGTCTGTTGGAAAACTTGGGGCTGACGCTGCAAAGGCAATTGATATTGTGACCTCTCTAAAACCGGAAAAACTGAGAATTGAGTATCAAAAAGCTGATGCCAAAATTCAGCAGGTTGATGAGAAAGTTGAGTCTAATAAACAATTTATGGATGCTTTGATGAAAGAGTTAAAAGATGTGAGAAGCAAGATTGGAACTTTTATAGGCACTGAGGAACTTTTGAAGCTCAATGACGCTATAAAGAAAGATTTGGTTGAAACTCAGCAGATGGCTGTGAGAGCAAAAATGCATTCAGATAAGGTTGAACAGATTTTTGCAGAGGTTAGAAGCAGTGTTGCTGAAAGCCAGAAGTTGGATGCAAAGGTAAGAAATCTTGACGCAAATTATTCGGATGTCCAGAAAGAGCTTGAAAGAATTAAGCTTGACTTTAGCAGCATTGTCCGTAAACAGGATTTTGACAGTTTGAAAAAAGAAGTTACATCAAAAATTGATTTGATCAATCAGGCATTAATTTATATTGACAAAATAAAAGATGAAAATATGCGGTTAAGCAGATTGATTGAGACAACACTTGGAATTGTTGAGGAGAGCAAAAATGACATTGCCGATATTTCAATGACTTTAGGCAGCGATAATTTGAGGAAAGCAAGCGAGTTTGACAGTAAAATTGATTCAGTTCTTGAGGTTTTGGACGCACTTGCTGATAAAATATCTAACCTTGAGAAAAAGGCTTCTGCAAACCAGGGGAAAAAAGATGTCAAACAAAGCAGTGTTAAGGATAATTTATCTAAAAAAACCAAAGAGCATCTGAAAAAAGCATCTAAGCCAGCTCCTGTTTCTTCACCAGTTAAAAAGCCCGAAATTAAAAAAAGCCCTATATCTGAAAAAACCAAAGAAATAAATCTGGAGGAAAATAAGCCTAAGTTTGGAACTACTTTCAGGGGAAAAGAAACATTTGAAGAGGATAAAGAAAAGATAAGTGGATTAATTAATGAAGCGAGGGAAACAACAAAAAGTATTAAGTCTATAATGCCTAAGAAACTTAACAAAAAACCTGAGAAAGAAATTCCTATTAAAAAACTTATAAAAAAGTTAAACACTCCAATAAAACAATCAAAACAACATAGTCCTCCAATAAAAGTAAAACAACCAAATGTTAAAAATAATGCGGGAAAGAATATGAAGAAAAAAGATAGAGAAGAGGTCATCAAGAAAAAATTACCTTTACCTCAAAAAATTATTGTTAGCAAACCTAGAAAAAAGGATGAGAAAAAGATTATTAAGAAAAAATTAAGGAAAGCTAAGAAGAGGTAAATTATTTTTATGATTTTAATTTTCTCTATTTTTTTTCAGAAGATTCTTCAGGATTTTCTTTTGATTTAGCCTCCTGATACTTTTTATCAGTTTCTTCTGAAGACTTTACTTCAGTTTTATACTTTTCAACACCTAACTTTTTCTCTATGTTTTTTAGTTTGCTGTCAAAGTTTTCTTTTTTCAAGTCTGAGATTGAAGTTGGTTTCTGTGATATTTCCTCTCTTTTGAAAAAAGCAAGCACGCTTAACTTTTTGTAGATCATATACAAGTAATACAGCAAGGCTATAATAACAATTATAGACACAATTGCGATAATTATTGTTATGTTTGGCATATTTATTTCGGGAAATTTGAATATTCCAGTACCTCTTTCTAATTTTTTCTCTACAACATCTATGCATTCTTTAGATTTATCTAAACTGTCTTTAGCATTAATAAATTCTTCTTTTTCCACACTTTTTTCAGCTTCACTTAACATATCTTCACATTTTTTTATTTCAGAAATTATTTTTTCATTATCTGTTTCTCCTTTAAGCTCTTTTATCTTAGTCTTTAACCTTTCAATTTCTGATTTAAAGAAATCTTGTATACTTAGGATAAGCAATGTCGCATCTTCTTCTTTTTCAAGTTCATTTGTTTTCAATAGGTACTTAAATTGTTTTTCTCCGATGAAATCTGTTATAGTGAACTCTATTTCAAAGACTCCTTTTTTTCCTGCAGATAGCGAATTAATTAACATAGGAGATATATTATACTCTCCTTCAGGCAGTCCTTGAATTGTCAGGGTTATGTTTGTTAATTTTTCAGTCCCTGTGTTTTCAACTTCAACTTCAACTTTTTTTGGTATGTTTTTTGTCAAAGTAATTTCTTTTTCATAGTTTAGTGATGCAGAGGTTGCTTTCTCTGTAGTTGTTACAGTTGCACCACCGCCTCCTCCACCACTGCTGCCTCCGCCTCCCGTAGGAGTTCCGCCTGAAGGGGTGGTAGTTGAAGATGTTGTGCTGAATGTTTTATAAGCACCTGCTTTTTCAGTTCCTGAGAATGTTCCTAAAAATGTAATTCTTGCCTGCCCTACATAAGTTGTTGATGGGGTTATTGTATAAGTTCTTGTTGAGCCGGGGTTTACTGCAAAAGTGTCTGCTCCTGAATCAAGAGCTACTCCTGTGTCTTCTCTTGTTAAATTCCATGCCATAGCAATATCTTTTACAGCTCCCCCTGTGTTTTCAACTATTGCTGATATTTGGAGGGCATTTACAGCTGCATTATCAATTGTTATATCTCTTACGTCAAAAGGCCCACCAACAACTTTCCAGAATTCGTTTGCAGTGTAATTTACTAAGCTTTTAGTTGCAGTTACAACAGTTTTCCACTGCCCTTCATTTACTGAAGCGCCGACTGTGTAGGAGTAATTATATGTGCCTGTTGATGGATTATTCATTGCTACTGGTCCGACAATTAAAGAGCCAATTGAGTCATATATTTTTATTGAAGCTGAATCTGCATTTTCAGGAACTCCACCCTTTGTGAAAAAACCTTCTATAAAGTAGCCTCCAGATGTTTCAACTTCCGGATACCCGGACAGTGTTAAAAGCCTGCTGTCTGCTGTTTGCATCACATTTATGTATGTATTTGAGCTGTTCCATTGATTTCCATAGTGATCTGTGAAACTAACATTCAGCGAATAATTTGCTTCTGCTGACGGAGTTGACACAAACCATGTCGTTGTTTTTGTCTGGTTAGAAGTGTAGTTTCCAGAGTTGGTGTTTTGGCTGTAGTCTGTAAGAAATGTAAAACCATCTGAGACATATAAGTACGCATAAACATCCCTTAAAGGGTCAGTTGCATTTAACTGAGAGGTTACTTTTATTGTGTTGTATATTGCAGATGTGCTTGGGGATAACATTCCTTGCGGTGAGGCAGTTGGTTTTGCGACATTAAAATCCTGTCCTGTAAGGCTGTTATTTGTGTTTCCAGTTGTGTCATTTGCATAAACCTTAAATTGATAAGTTCTAGGAGATGAAGCAATAAATGTTCCGTTGTAATTTTCCCGAGATGTGTTTGACATTGTTACATTCTGCTGAGGTGTTGTGTTTATTGAAAACCATACTGTGCTTATGTGCGACTCTGAGATGTTTGCATATATGGAAACTGATTTTCCAGAGTAAATTGTTCCTGATTCAATCCATTGTGCTGTGATGTTTGGAGCCGTTGTATCAACCAGTGAAACTATGCTGAAGTTTGTAATTGAAGAATCGTTTGAAGGATGATACGAGTCATTTGCGATTATTGTTAGGAAGTAATTTCCATAAAGCCCGGTTGTATTCCAGGAGTATGTACAATTGTTTGTTGTTGAAGTATCTGAGTCTGTATCTGTGCAAAATTGCGTGAAGTTTAAATTTCCATTAATTAGAGTTGTAGTGCTGTTTTGAGTCTCTCCATAGTATATTGCTCCAAATAACTTATCTGAGTCTGAATCAGTTTCATTGAACTGTATAGAGTAGTTTCCCTGGCTTTGGTTTACTATTTCCCCTCCATTTGGAGCTACAACTAAAACTGTTGGGAGATGGTTCATATTAAATGAAGTGGCGTTAGGTGTTGAACAGTTTCCTGCATCGCATGCAGAAATCCATACATTTGTTGTTCTGTTATTTGAAGATAATATTGTATAAGAGCATGACTGCAAAGAGGATGAAGATATTGATGTGTTGCAGAATAATGAACCTTCGCATCCTGCAGTTGTTATTGATGATGAATTGCAGACAAAGAATTGTGCATTATCTGATTCCAAGTCTGTCCATTCTATTGTAAATGATACATCTTCACCTACTTTTTTTAAATTTGTTAGGTTTGAATTTATTGATATAGAGGCTATTGTCGGCGCTGCATTTGAAGTGTGGTCTATTGTTATTTTAGGTCTTAGCGAACTGTCTGAAATATAATCTGATGAGATTATTTCTGTTAAGTTGTTATTTCCTGTTCCTGACTGTGGAATAAGGATTATACCATAGTTGACGTATGAACCGTTTACCCATCCTCTTGCAGCATTTAAAATTGAAAAGTTGTACCATTTGCCTGATTCGTTTATTATTACAGAGTCTAACAGCAGTTCATTATAATCAGCCCCCTCTGAAATCCAGTTTGTTGTTGAATTTCTTTTATACCATGTCGAATCAGATTCATTCCAGGAAGAGGTTATTCTATATGCATTTATTGTTATGTTTTCAGTGTTTAGAGTTGAGATATATGTCTGGACTAGTGCTGAAGTTAGTGTATCCTGTGAGTCTATTGTAGAGACATTGAATTGGAGCAATCCCCTGTATTCTGATCCGGCAGCAGTGACTCCTAGTTTTAGGACAGTATCAGAGCCGAAATTTAAAGTTGAACTGTTTCTTATGTAAGTGTCATTTCCATCAGCAATCCCAGGCTGATTTTCATAAATTGCAGCACCTGTTAATCCAGGGTTAGAGTAGTAAATTGCGAATGAAAAGATTATGATGATTACTCCTAAAATTAAAAAATCCAAGAAAATCTTTTTTTTCACCGAAGAATTTCTAGGTTTAACCACCTTTTTTTTCATAGGTATTAATAGATTATTTTGTTTTTAAAGTTTTATTTATTAATAACAGTTATTCAACAGTTCATTTCTCTTCTTTTTATAACTGATATTTTTAATCGAAAGTTAACTTAAAAATTAGTCTTTTTAACATAATTTTTGGTTTAAAAGGTTTTGGAGTTTATCACCCTTTTTTCTTTAATAAATGATTTTATCGTCGATAAATTGCTTTTTTTGTATAGAAAGCTTTTTAAAGCCTGACGTCTTTTTTGTGACGCGAAATAGAGAGAAAAAAACTTAAAATTACTCCTATTTTCTAGCAATTTTTACCATGGCAGATGAACCTTTAAAAAAGGTTCCGAAAAGAACCGAGCCTAACGGCTCAAGGACTAAAGAGTCCGAGCCTAACGGCTCAAAGGTTCCCAAAAACGAAGATAAGAATAAAACAAAAAATGGCAGAAGAATATAGTGCAAAAAGCATTAAGGAAGTAAGAGAGAAGTTTGATATAATTGAAATAAGCAAAAAAGTCAAGAGAAAAGGCGATATGCTAATTATTTCTAAGGAATTAAAAATTAAGCCTAGAAGCTTAAAAATGGCTGTAGATGAAGCCAGAATTTTAACTATATTTCCTAAATTGGAAAAAAGTAAAGCGGGGATTTTAGCTAGTTTAAGAACAGGTAGAGAACTTAAATTGTTTGATGAAAAATATGATATTTATGAAACTCAAGCTAGAGAATTAATTAAATTAGTTAGATTATGGAATAAAGAAGTTCAATCAAATCCTTTAATATTAATTAGCCAAGAAGAACATGATTTAATTATCGGGAGTTTACTAGGAGATGCGAGCATAAGACAAAGAGAGAGAAATTCTTGCTTTAGGTTTTCTCATTCAATTACACAAAAAGAGTATTCAACATTTAAAAAAAATAAGCTAAGTAATTTTAATATTTCTGAATTCAGAGAAGTTAAAAGAAAGATAGGAATACATTTCATTCACGCGATTGATTTTTCAACAAAAACACATTCTGTTTTTAATTATTATAGGAATTTATTCTATAAAAATGGGAGAAAAGTTATTACAAATGAAATATTAAATCAAATAAATCCTAAAGCTTTAGCTTATTGGGTTTGTGATGATGGAAGCTATGATAATACTCAAGGATATATTATATTATGCACAAATTCTTATTCCTTGGAAGAGCATAATTTGATGAAACAATTTTTTAATGAAAAATTTGGCTTAAATCCTACAATAGGATTTAGGGATGAGAAATATTATTATTTAAGATTTAAACAAGAAGATTCTAAAAAATTAATAGAAATTATTAAGCCATTTATTCCTAAAGGGATGGAATATAAAATCGGAGGATTGAAAAATGCCTGAAAAAGTAGAGTATACTGCTAAGAATATTAAAGTACTTGAGGGATTGGATGCAGTCCGAATGCGTCCGAGTATGTATATAGGCAGCACAAGCAAAGAAGGGTTGCACCATTGTTTTTATGAAGTGATTGATAATTCTATTGATGAGGTACAGGCAGGAGAGGCTACACTTATTGAAGTTACAATTAATAAAGACGGTTCTTTGACGGTTATTGATAATGGAAGAGGTATTCCTGTTGAAAAACACGAATCCGGGAAATCTGCTCTTGAAGTTGTTATGACTAGGCTTCATGCAGGAGGAAAATTTGAAAGTAAAGCGTACCAAATTTCCGGAGGTTTACATGGGGTTGGAGTTTCATGCGTAAATGCACTTTCATCTAAATTAATTGTTCAAGTAAAGAGAGATGGGAAAGTTTATGAGCAGACCTATAAAATAGGTGTTCCCCAATCTGCTGTTAAAGTTGTTGGAAGTGCTAAAAATGGCGAGACTGGAACTAGTGTTACATTTTATCCTGACCCAGAAATATTCTCAACACTTAACTTTGATTTTTCTGTTATATTAAACAGAGTTAGAGAATTGGCCTTTCTAAATCCTAACTGTAAAATAGTTGTTATTGATGAGGGGGAGGGCAAGAAAGAAGAGTTCCATTATGAAGGAGGTTTAGTTGAGTTTGTTAAATGGATTAACCGTTCTAAAAGTCCTATACATAAGCCTGTATATTTTAAGAAAGAAGCTGACTCAAATATAATTGAGGTATGTGTTCAGTATGTAGACGGGTATCAAGAAAATATTTTTGGTTTTGTAAATACAATTAACACTGTTGAAGGGGGAACACACATTTCCGGTTTTAAAACAGCTTTGACAAGAGCGATTAATGATTACTCTACAAAAAAAGGTCTTTTGAAAAATAGCGATAAGTTAACTGGAGATGACACAAGAGAGGGATTAACTGCAATTGTGAGTATAAGGATGAAAAATCCGCAGTTTGAGGGACAGACTAAAACTAAGCTTGGAAATAGTGAGGTAAAAGGGTCTGTCGATTCTTTATCTTCAATTGCGTTAGGAGAGTTTTTCGAGGAAAATCCTGATGTTGCCAGTAAAATTGCAAATAAGTGTGTTTCAGCTTCTAAGGCAAGAGAAGCTGCGAAAAAAGCAAGGGATTTAGTAAGAAGAAAATCAGTTGTAGGATTTTCTGGCTTGCCCGGGAAATTAGCAGACTGTTCTTCTAAAAAATTTGAAACTACTGAACTTTATATTGTAGAGGGAGATTCAGCTGGAGGATGTTTTTCCGGAGATACAAAAATTGCACTTGTAGATGGTAGAAATATTTCATTCAAACAATTAGTTGAAGAAAATAAACATGGAAAGAAAAACTTTTGTTATACTATTAAAAATGACGGAAGAATTGGAGTAGAAGAAATAAAAAATCCTAGGATTACTAAAAAAGATGCAGAAGTTATAAAAATAGCTTTAGATAATGATCAGGAAATTATTTGCACTCCCAATCATAAGTTTATGTTAAGAAATGGAGGGTATAAAGAAGCTAAAGATTTGACCAAAGAAGATTCTTTAATGCCTTTGCATAAAAGAATTTCAAAAATTGGTGGAAAAATAACTATTGATGGATATGAAATGATTTATGATCCTGTTAAAAAATGGATATTTACTCATATGCTTTCTGATGATTATAATTTAGCAAAAAATATTTATTCAATTGAACAAGGAGAGGCTAGACACCATATAGATTTCAATAAGAGAAATAATAATCCGGATAACTTAATTAGGTTAAGTAAGGAAGATCATTTAATTTTACATACAGAACATTTGGATAAAACATTACATCGAGAAGATGTAAAAGAAAAGGCAAAACAAGCTCATCAAACTATAGAATATAAAGATAAAGTAAAAGAATGGGCAAGGCAACCTGAGATAAGAAGAATATTAAGTGAGAATGCTAAAGAACAATGGAAAAATCAAGATTATAAAGAATATATGATTAGTAAACTTATTGAATTTTATAATTCAAATGAAGAATATAGAAAAATAAATAATGAATTTTTAAATGAAAGTCAAAAAGAATATTGGGCTAATTCTGAAAATAGGAAAAAAGCATCTGAAAAAGTAAAGCAATTTTTTAAAGAAAATCCAGATGCTAAAGAGTATTTATCTAATATTGCAAAAGAGCAGTGGAAAGATGAAGTTTTATTAGTTTGGAGAAGGCAAAAAACTAAGGAGCAATGGACTCCTGAATTTAGAGAAAAAAGAATGGAATCTTATAATAAAACTTATTACAATAAAACTATTAAATTAATGAAAGAAGCTATTGAAAGATTTGGAAGTTTAGATAATTTTGACAAAATTAGAATAGAAAAGAATGATAAAAGTATTTTGAGTAAGAAAGAATTCCTTAATAGGTTTTTTGATAATAATGATGGGGAAATGTTGGAAGCAATTAATAACTATAACCATAAGATAAAATCAATAGAAAAGTTAAATAAAAAAATTGATGTTTATGATATTGAGGTTCCTAATACACATAATTTTGCCTTAGCTTCAGGAGTTTTTGTGCATAATAGTGCAAAAATGGCAAGAGACAAAGAATTTCAGGCTATACTTCCATTAAAAGGAAAACCTCTAAATGTTGAGAAGGCAAATCCTGTAAAGATTCTTAGTTCTGATGAAATTGTTAACTTAATCACTGCTATTGGAGCAGGAATTAAAGAAAATTTTGATATTAAGAAATTAAGATATGCTAAGGTTATTATAATGACTGATGCAGATGTTGATGGACAGCACATTAGAACTTTACTATTAACTTTCTTTTATAGATACATTCCAGAACTTATAGATAATGGCAACATTTATGTTGCAGTAAGCCCTTTGTACAGGGTTAGATGGAAAGGAAAGGATTCGTATGTTTATTCTGATGAAGAGTTAGAAAAGGATATAAAAAAGATTGCCGGAAATCCTGAAGTTCAAAGATTTAAAGGATTAGGAGAAATGAATCCTAATCAATTATGGGAAACAACAATGGACCCTAAAAAAAGAATATTAAAGAAAATAACTGTTGATGATGCTGTTAGAGCTGATGAAGTTTTCACCATGCTTATGGGTGATGCTGTTGGTCCAAGAAGAAAATTTATTGAATTAAATGCAAACATTGCGGAGATTGATATATAAAAATGGCAAAAGACGAAGAAGAAAACAACGAAGAAAATGAAGAGGATGAGGAAGAAACATCTGAATCTGAAACAGAAAATGGGAATGGAGAAGTAGAAACACTTTTGAAGCAGGAAATTAACTTTAAAGATATTGGAGAAGACAGAACTGTAAACTCTGAAATTTCTTCTGAAATGCAGAAAGCTTATATTGACTATGCGATGAGCGTTATTGTTTCCCGTGCATTGCCTGCTGTTGAAGATGGTTTAAAGCCTGTTCACAGAAGAATTCTTTACGCAATGGACCAGATGGGGTTAGATAAAGGACCTACAAAAAAATGTGCAAGAATTGTCGGAGATGTTATGGGCAAGTATCATCCACATGGTGATGCTTCTATTTATGATGCATTAGTTAGAATGGCTCAGGACTTTTCTTTGAGATATCCTTTAGTTCATGGGCAGGGAAATTTTGGAAGTATGGATGCAGATGCAGCTGCCAGCATGCGTTACACAGAAGCTAAACTTGACAAAATTGCTTTGGAGTTATTGCAGGATTTGGATAAAGAAACTGTTCCATTCGCAGGGAATTTTGACAATTCTCTTAAAGAGCCCTTGATTCTTCCCGGAAAAATTCCTAATCTTTTAATAAATGGAAGTTCTGGAATTGCAGTTGGCATGGCAACAAATATTCCTCCCCATAATCTTATTGAGGTATGTGATGCAATTATTTCTTTAATTGATAAGCCAAATAGTGAGATTAAGGATTTGCTGGAAATTATAAAAGGTCCTGATTTCCCGACAGGAGGGGTTATGGTTACAGAAAATTTACTTGGAATGTACTCAACTGGAAAAGGAGCTGTAACTTTGAGAGGAAGTGTTAAAACTGAATCTGGAAAAACAAAAGAAGCAGTTATTATTGAAGAAGTGCCATATCAGATTAACAAATCTGAACTTGTGAAACAAATTGCTGAGCTTGCCAGAGATAAAAAATTAGCAGATGTTTCAGATATTAGAGATGAGTCTTCTAAAGGAAAAGTTAGAGTTGTTATTGAGCTAAGAAAAGGGGTTGACCCTAAGTTTACAATTAACAGACTGTATAAATCTACTAATTTACAAACTAGATTTAATGCAACATTTGTTGCTTTGGACAATGGTGTTCCGAAAACAATGAATTTGAAACAGATTTTGGAAGCTTATATTTTGCACAGAAGAAAAATTGTTAGGAAAAGAAGTGAATTTGATCTGAAAAAATCTGAAAACAGACTGCATATTGTCGAAGGATTATTAATTGCCCAAAAACAGATTGATAAAGTCATTGAAACTATTAAGAAAAGTAAAACAACTCTTGAAGCTTCTGAAAACTTGCAGAAGAAATTTGACCTAAGTAAAAAACAGGCAGAGGCTATTCTTGAAATAACTCTTAAACAGCTTACGGCTTTGGAAAGAGAAAAATTAGAGAAAGAGGAAAAAGATCTTAAAGAAATTATTAAAGAATTGAAAGTAATTTTAGATGATGAAAAAGAAATTCTTAAGATTATAAAGAGAGAATTAAATGAACTGAAGAAGAATTATGGCGATGACAGAAGAACAAAAGTTATAAAGTCTATCAGGGAAATTGAAGAAAAAGATTTGGTTTTGAAGCAGGACGTTGTTATTACTATTACTGAAAAAGGTTACATAAAGAGAATGCCTTTTAAAGCATATCACGAGCAAAGACGTGGAGGAAAAGGAGTTATAGGAACTGATCTTTCAACAGATGATTTTGTCAAGCAATTATTAACATGTTCAACTCATGACTATCTTTTGTTGTTCACTAAGAGAGGAAGACTAATGTGGCTGAAGGCCCATAAAGTTCCGGAAACTCAGAGATATGGAAAAGGACAGGCAATTGTCAATCTGTTAAGTATTAAAGACGACGAGATTTCAAGTGTGCTTTCTGTCAAGGATTTCAAAGATTATTTGTTTATTGTAACCAAGAAAGGAATGGTCAAGAAGATAAGATTAGACATGTTTTCCAAGCCCAGAAATGTCGGGGTTAGAATAATTAATCTGCCGAGTGATAACAGCGATAGTGTTGTGGATGTTAAAAGGATTTCTGAAAAACAGCAGGTGATGCTAATGAGTGCAGACGGGCAGGCTATAAGATTTAATTCTAATGAAGTGAGAAATATGGGAAGAGCGAGCTATGGCGTTGCAGGCATTAAATTAGACAAGGGAGATGAAGTTGTTTCAATGGAAATAGTTCCTATGGAAAAAACTAAGAGCACTATTTTGACAATTACTGAAAAAGGGTATGGCAAAAGGTCTGAAGTAGATGATTATAGGATAACAGGCAGGGCTGGCAAAGGAGTAATAAACATTAAAGTTTCAGAAAAGACTGGAAAAGTTGTAAGAACTATTGAACTTGATGAAAAAGATACTATTGTTGTTACAACAAAAAAAGGAATGGCAATAAGAACTAAAGCCAAAGCTATTAGGGTTATGGGAAGAGCAGCTCAGGGAGTTAGAGTTATTAATCTGAAGCAGGGTGACAGAGTTGGCGATGTTGCAAAATTAGTTGAGGTGGAAGATGTTCCTGAAGAATCCACTTAGCTTAATCTTTGCATGTTAAAATGGAATGGCTTAATAATTTGCTAATAAGCTTATCAGACTACCCTATAATTATTTCTTTTTTGGCAGGTTTAATTTCCGGAGAAACAGTGATTATTAGCCTTGCCTTTTTATCAGGAAATGGACTTTTTCCGTTATGGATAGTTTTTGTTTTTACTTTTTTAGGGGTAGTTATTACAGACATTGCTATATTTTTTGTTGGCAGATTAAAATTTGTGCATAATTTTCATAAACTAGAGAAATTTTCTAAAGCATATCAAAAGGCCGACAGGTTTATATCCCGACTAAGCAAGGAAAATATCTTTTTAGTAATACTCTATTCTAAGTTTATGTATGGAGCAAGGATTCTCACTTTAGTTTATCTTGGGTTGAAAAAAGCTAAGATTAGAACAGTTTTAGTTTCCTTGCTAATTATACATTTTTTTACTATATTAATCATCGTTAGTATAGGTTGGCTGGCTGGCAAAGGGTTTAGTTATGTAGCCTCTATCTACAAGGATATAAAAATTGCTATTATAGTATTAATTCTGCTGATAATTTTTTATTATTTTTTGAAGAAACTAATAACCTATTATGTTTCTATGGTTAAAAAGGGAAGGGTTAAACAGGGGTATCTAACTTAGTTATTATTGTATACTGTAAAACCAAAATATTTAAATCCACATTAAAATTATTTTTATAATGAACAAAGAAATGAATAATAAAAAACATAGTTTTTGGCTATGGGTAAATCTGGGATTTTTTTCCCTATTTTTAATAGTTTTTATTGTAAGTGTATTAGTTAGGTTGGAGAAAGGTCTTGGCTTTGAATTTTTTAATGCTATTAAGCCTGCAACAATAATTCAGTATAGCGGATTTCTTAGTTTTGCCTTTTTCCTGCAGATAATTAAACCCTTATTTGTAAAGTTTCCAAAACAGGTGCTGAACATTCTTATCTTATTTGGTTTTTTTGCTATGATGGCAACACTTTTTGAAGTTTTTTGGGCTTTTCATTTTTGGTTTTCAACTTATGAGCTCAATGTTGTAAGCGGCCAGATTGCTAATACAGCTACTTTAGATACTCTTACATACACTCCAATTCAGGAATTAAGAGCTATGATGTTTTATGATTCGTATTCTCTGAATTTTTCAGCTAAGAAAAATATGCTTTATTTTGCAATTGCAGTTTATTTTACTTATGTGATGAATAGTATTTGGGTGAGAAAGACAGATTAGTTTTTAATATTTCAATAATTTAATATGTAGAAAAATCCTGACTGATTTGTTTATTTAACACATATGGCCTATCTTTATAGAAACACAGCTTAAATAATTCTGTTTTTAAGTGCTCTTTCACTGCAATTTTTTATATTTAATCTGTATGACTTATATCAGTAAGATATTTTTCCCTTTCCAATAAATGCTGGTAGGTTATTGGCCTTTCAAATGCCATTTCTTTGTCCCATGCATCCTGGTTATCTCTGGGAGATTCATACAAATTTTTAGGTGTATTTGTAGCTTCCATGATTTTTATAAATTTAGATTAGAATAAATGAAAGCTGTCTTATCTTTTGAGAGAGACAGCTTTATTAATAGAACATAAAATAGAAATAATAAACTTGTTTTCTTTTTTAGTATCCATTATTTTTTTAAGCATAGGTGGTTTATATATTTTTAGTTTTTCTTTTTAGTTTCTATTTTCTTAAAACCTGTGTACTTCCATAAAACACTTGGGATGTTTATAGAGCCGTCTTTGTTCTGGTTATTTTCCAGTATGGTAACAAGAATTCTAGAAGTTGCTAAAGCTGTATTGTTTAAAGTATGAACAACTACTCTTTTGTTTTCTTTATTTAAAAATTTTATATTATGGTCTCTTGCCTGATAGTCTGTAATGTTTGAAAGAGACATTACCTCTCCATAGGATTTTGTTGTAGGCCTCCATATTTCGAAATCTGCACTTCTGTATTTCCATTTAGCCAAGTCTCCTGTGCATATTTCTATTATTCTAAAAGGCAATTTTAATGCTTTTAGTATTTCCTCAGAATTTTTCATTAGTTCCATATAGAGTTTTTCAGATTCTTCTGGGCGACAAAATATAAATTGTTCAACTTTGTTAAACTGATGAGTTCTCCAAAGTCCTTTTTCATTAATTCCGTGAGAACCAATTTCTTTTCTAAAGCACATACTATAAGAGAAATATTTTTTTGGAAGCTCTTCTTTTCTGAATAGACGGTCTTTATGCATTGCCATAAGAGCATGTTCTGCAGTTCCTATGAGTGCCATGTCAGTGTCCTTTACTTCATAAATTGAATTTGCAAAACTTTCCATTCCTTCAGAAGTTGTTAGAATCTCTTTTTTTATCATTAACGGAGGTTCAATGTACTCGTACTTCTTTTTTCTCATAAAGTCTATTGTAAATCTTATCAATGCCTGGTTTAGAATAGCAAGTTCGTTTTTTAGATAGTAGAATCCATTGCCAGATACTTTTGCAGATTCGTCGAAGCCTGCAATGTTAAGGTCTTCAGCTAACTCTGCGTGATTTTTGACAGGGAAACTGAATTTTTTCGGCTTGCCCCATTTTTTTATTTCAACATTTTCAGTTGAATCTTTGCCAGAAGGAGTTTGTTTTGAAATAATATTTGGCAAACTTCTTAAAAGTGCATCTCTTTTAGCCTGGAGTTCATCTGATTCTAACTCGGCATTTTTTATCATGTCTGGGAGAGCCTTTGCCTCTGAGATTAAATCCCTGACCTTTTTTTCATCTCCTGATTTTTTTAACTTGTTTATCTCTTCAGAAATCTGATTTCTTTTTGATCTCAGTTTATCAACTTCTAGTTTTTTCCCACGCCATTTTTTATCAAGCTTGAGAACTTCATTTACTGCAATTGCTTTTTGCCTTGTTCTTAGCTGGTTTGACTTTACCAATTCTGGATTTTCACGGACAAGATTTATGTCTAGCATGATGTTAATTATCTTATTGTGTATATAAATTTTTTTAAGTGAGCTTTTTATTGTGTTTTTATGAAAAAAGAAGAAAATTATGCTCTGTTAGTTGCTTTTATTGTTGCTTTGATGATATTTACCGGGTCTTCAATAAGTTTCCCAAGCTTGGAGGGAGTTCAGGGACTTAATTTCAAGTCTATGGCTTATCATTTTTCAATATTTTTCTTTTTTGCAGCTTTTTTGTTGGTTTCTCTTGCACCTAAAGGCAATCTTAGCAATGTGATATTTGTAATTATTTTTTCTTTCTTATATGCTATTTCAGATGAGATACATCAGGTTTTTGTACCTGGAAGAGCATTCTCATATGGAGATATATTTGTAGACTTATGTGGTATTTTGCTAGTTTCTATACTATATGCGATTTTTAGATGGGGCCAAAAGCAAAAGGCTTAAAATTAGCTATTTGCTGATATTTTTACCACTACGCCAAAGGCTGTAGTGGCAGGCATCTCGCTCGCGGCGCGGGGTGCCTAATAATATTAAGAATTAACAACAAGGTTTTTAAACCGATTTTAACCATATAATTTATAACCAAAATGGCAGTTGTAAGAATTAAACTAAGCAGTGTCGATGTAACTCAACTTAATGAGATTACTAACACAATCAAAGACATAGCAAATAAAGCTGGAGTTTTAACCAAGGGCCCAATTCCCCTGCCTACTAGAAGGCTTAAAGTTACTACAAGGAAATCTCCATGTGGGGATGGTACTGCTACTTTTGACAGATTTGAAATGAGGATTCACAAGAAAATAATCGACCTTCCAAGTAATGATAAAGTTCTTCACTCTATTATGAGGCTTCCAATTCCGAGAAGCGTTAGTATCAAGATTGAGATGAAAGAATAAAGACAACCAAGGTTTTCTTTATCAAACTTTCCTTTTAAGAGCCAAGGTTTTCTTTATCAAACTTTCCTTTTAAGAGTTATTTTTAAAACATATTTATTTTTAAAGCAAGACTTTTTGTTATGTTTATGGAGGGTATGTTATGGCTTTGAAGAGAAAAAAATCACTTCTCATTACATTTGAAGGGGGAGAGGGATCTGGAAAGTCTAAACAAGTAGAACTATTTTACCCTTGGTTTAAATGTGTCTATGACTCTGAAGCAGTTGTTTCTAGAGAGCCTGGAGGAGATTTAGTTGGAGAGAGAATAAGGGAATTACTTTTAAATCCAGAGTATAAAGGAATGAACCCCTGGAGCGAGTTATTTTTATTTGAAGCTGCAAGAGCTAGTTTTTATGGAAACATTGTCATTCCTTCATTAAATTCTGGAAAAAGTGTTGTTTTAGATAGGTCTTTAGATTCAACAACCGCTTATCAAGCTTATGGGAGAAAGTTAGATTTTGAGACTATAAGAAGGGTAAATCACTTTTCTATTAATGAAAGATATCCTGACTTAACATTTGTTATTAATGTTGATCCTGAAGTTGGATTAGCTAATAGATCTAAATCAGGGGGTGTTAATAGGATTGACATGGAGAATTTGGAGTTTCATAGAAGAGTTAATCAAGGCTATGTTCAGATAGTTATGGATGGCTCCCCTCGGTTTGTTTTAATTCCTTATGTAGATGGTATTAATAAAGTTCAGGAAAGTATTAGGAAAGAATTTTCTGAAAGGTATCTTTCTTAAAAAAATTATAACCTTAAATTGTGGTCGGGAAGATCTTTTGAATGATTATCTAAACGGCCTGATTCTAAGCAATCCCAGCATGTGTGGACCTGGCCATTTACCTCTTTTACAATTCCAGTATTTTTGCACTTAGAACAAAACTTATCTGTTTGACTATAATCATCCATACAAACTATAAATGAAATGGGTTTTTAATTATTGTTATAGTAATTTATAAAGGCTGATAAAACTAACATTCACACAATAAAAATATTTATAAATGAATTTATCTTAATTTTAATATTAAAAGAGGATTGAATGAGAAAAATATTGGTTCTCGGGATATTATTATTGTTAGTTGGCAGTGTCTATGCCGCTGAAGTTAAGGTTAATATTGAAACTATTTCAAACCATACCCTTTTGGTGAGTGCACTAGATGGAGATGCTGTTTATACTCTTTTAGACAGCAAAAGAGTAACTTCTGATGAGTTTGGAAAGGCAGAAGTAACTTTGAGTGTTAGTTCCGATGTAGTTGATTTGGGTATTACTTTGAGTAAAGATGGAAGCAAGATTCTTTATAACAGGTTTGAAGATTATAATATTAACAGTCCTATTTCGCTTAAAATAATGCCTGGTGGATACATAGGAGATGCAGCCAGCGATCCGGCCTTATTAGCTAATACTGAAAATACTACAGAACCTGAAGCTAATGATTCTGATTTGTTAATTCCTGAAGAAAATACAGGAGAGGTTCAAAATTCTGAAGAGACAGAAATTATTTCTAATGGCACTGAAAGTCAAAAAGTTACTGGTTTTTCAATAAACAAGACAGGAGAGATGTTCAAGGAAAAATGGTATTATGTTGTTGTAGTTATTGTAACAATTGCAGTTATTCTAGCAGTTATTTTCGGTATGAAATCAATGTCTGTAAAAAAGCAAGGAGCATCAATCAATAATCCTGAAAAGCCTACTGTATATAAAAAATTTTATGATTTTGAACAAGAAGATAATGAAGACCCAAGGATAAAGGCTGCTGAGGAAAAAATAGCTCAAGCACAGAAGGATTTAAAGAGCATTAAAAACGAAGACCATATAAAGCAAGCCGAAAAAAAACTTCAGGAAGACCAAGAGCGTTTAGAAAAACTTAGGCGTGGAGAAGACGCTTAGTTTTTTAGATTAAATTTTGTTTTATTTTAACTAATTTTAATTTATTCTAGCCCAAAAGATTCGGTGAATTCAGCTATAAGAGAGTATTTTTTGATATATTCATGCCCTTTTTCAGTTATGGAGTATGTTTTTCCGGTTTTATTTCTGCTTTCAATAATAAATTCTTTTGAGATAAGTTCTTTTAGATATTCTTCCATCATCTGATGAGACAAATTGGACTTGTATAAAATATGTGTCGGTTTTATTTTACCATTTCTATTGTTAATAACCTGAAGTATGTCTCTTATGATTTCTAGCTTGTTTCTTTTTTTATTCATTTTAATATTTTGGGAACCTTTTTTAAAAGTTCATTTTATTATTATATACAGCCTGGCTAAAATCAATATGTAGGCGACAAGTTCAAAAATATGCCCCATTACATAGTACATGTACTGGCTTGTTGAAAATATAAAGATTACATGGCTTACAAGAAGAGATAAAAATGCAAAAAACACAAGAAGAGATTTTACATTTTTGTTACGTTTTACCTGACTTGCAAAGTGTATTAAAAGGAAAGCTAAGAATATAGAAGAAAGTATCTGAAATGTAAACCCTTTGTTGAAGCTTGTAATTATTCCAACTAAAGATATGAGCAGGATTATGATGTAAATTGATTTACTATTTTCTTTTAGGGTTGTATAATTTAGAGTAGCTAATCCTACTATAAACAGCAGCATATAGAAGTATATTCCCAGTGCTCCTAAAGATACAAATTCATTAAATGACAGCACTTTTAGAGCATCACTTAGCTGGTCTAATAAAAATAAGTTGATTAGGGACCATATAATGTAGGACAGTGAGATAAATGTAAATCCTAACCCAAAAAGCCGGAATTCTTTTTGTCTTGATAAATTGTACACTTTGAAAGACAAAACTGCCACTAAACCGGTAACTACTGCGAATATTATTTCAAAGATTATACTTGTTGTAAAGAACCAGTTTGGTATGTAGTATAGACTTGCCATTATGTATTATCCATTTTACTATTTTTAAGCCTTATGTAGCTGGTTTCTTTAGAGATTTTCTTTATATTGTCTCTTTATTTTTGTTTAACAAGTCCTTTATAAACCCATATCTTAAGACTAGTATCCTGAAAAGGAGGTACAAAACTAAGATGGAAATAAATATCAACTCCCCGAACAAAGATAAGAAAATTAAATATGAAAAAAACTCAGTGAGTTTTAATTCGGTAAACCCACCGCCTGTTTATGCTCTTATCGGCCATTTATACTTTTCCCTTTTTCACACAAAAACTTTGGGGTGTGCATGAATCTGTATTTGTATTCTGCACACCCTACTCACTTTACAAATAATTCAGCAGTTCGATTTGATATTACTCATACAACTCATAACTCACAATCAGAAATAAAGTCTTTTGAAATATAAAAAGTTCGCGAAGCAACTTTTTTAAGATGGTGGGAAATTGATTTTCTGTTTCCAATCGCAACATAAATAACCTTTTTTCCAAAATTAATTGCAGAATTTACTGCACCTGAAAAATCTCCATCATTTGAAATGAGATATGCTTCATCATAAGCCTCTTTTTGTGCATCTAAAACTAAATCCAAAGCTAAGTTTACATCACTTGCTTTTTCAACGTAATAAATTTCTCCACCTTTCCTTCTTTTTTCCAATCTACCAAAAATAATATTTAATTTCTCTATCTTCTTTAATTTTTCAAAAAAACTTTGCTGTTCTGCATACATTACGGGATTGCTAAATTGTTCAACTGGAGCTATATAATAATTAACCTTTATTAGTTCATTGTTTCCAATAAGCTTTTTACATAACCTTTCTATATCAATTTTACAATTAAATGTCTTTTTTATGGAAAAATAAAGATTACTCCCGTCAATATAGACTACAATTTTTAGTTTTTTAGAATTACTTTTCATATTAAAATGATATCATAGGATCTTTACAGATCCTATGGAGTTAATTAAGATTTATAGTTATATGATTGTTATAAATGTTTCGGCTGTAATTAACTTTACTTAGACCCTGTCAAATTAACTTGGTTATAAATAATTTTACTTCATAATCTTTTTCAATAATCCAAACTTATATGTTTTTTCCTTTCCTATGATATGAACATCAAATCTCTCAAGGTTTTTTGCAGGTATTATGCAGCGATTATTACTTAGGTGTTCATTTAGACTGGTTCCTTCTACTAAGGGCAAAAAACTTGGCAAAATTATTATTTCTTTGCCCCTGTATTTACCAGTCAGGAAGCATTTATATTTTTCAGCCTTTATATTTTGAGAATCTCTTAGTGTTATGGCTGGATGCAAGTGGCCCATCACAATATACTTTACATCTTTGCCAAAAGCTTCTTTAATTTCTATATCACCATGGATAAAAACTATTTCTTCATCTTTGTAATAATCAATTAGTTTTTTGTCTGCTATTTCAGCCATTTTTTCATGATTTCCCCTTAGAACTATTATGTTACTTATGTCAATATTTTTACCAAGTATTGACATAAGCTCTATGAAAAGGTTTTTCTCTCCTTTGTTATATCCAAAGAAATGCTTTATATCTCCTAAGAAAATAATTTTTTTTAGTTTATGGCCTCTTTTTTTAATTATTTCAAGTATATTTTGGAGGTCTTTTTTTGTTTCACTAAACTGTGTCGCAGGTATTAGACTTCCGGCTTCTCTTAGAGTGTACTCATATCCAAGATGCAAATCCCCGATTACTAAAATTCCTTTTTTTGGAAAAAATGTGCTCTTACTAATAAAATCATATTCCATTTAGAACTAAATAAGAATTAGTTTAAAAGCTTAATTTTCAACAGCTTTTTTTATCTCTTTTTTCTCTTTGTCTTTTTTGGAGGAAATTTTATCGGACAAAATTAATAATTCTGACAAAAGTATGACTAAAAGCATTATAGTTGTAGAATATACTAAAATCACCCCTTCCATAAATTTATGCGCTTTTTAGAGTTATAAAGGTTTTCATGGTCTTTTGCGCTAATTTTCAATAGAATGTTAAACTCCTCTTTAAAACCTCCTGAAATAGATTTTGATCTTATTAAAATTACTTTTTTTCATTCCATGATATTAAAGCTGCTTTATCTATATAAATTATTGTTCCGAAAGGAGACTTAGTTCAATTGGGATTTTCAACTAAGCCGTATAACTATAATGGTTTTAAAAATGAACCGAAAGGCTTAAATACAAGATATATCTTGTAAATAAGATATATAAAATGACAGAAATAATTGAAATTGGAACAATAAGTTCGAGAGGGCAGATAGCAATACCTGCAGATATGAGAAGAAATCTTGATTTGAAAGAAGGAGAAAAAGTGATTTTTATTTTAAATGGAGACAGATTAATTATAAAAAAAGTTTCCTTACGAAGCAAGATGTGGGAGGAGATTAAAATGCCTTTAAAAGAAACTCAAAAAAAACCCAGAAAATTAAGCTCTAAAGAAATAGTGGCAACTCTAAATAAACATAAAGATGAGATAGCGAGATTTGGGGTGGTTAAGATAGGATTATTCGGCTCTTTTGCTAAAGGCAAACAGAATGAAAAAAGTGATGTGGATATATTAGTGGAGCTTGACAATTCAAGTTTTGATAATTATATGGGATTAAAACTTTTTTTAGAGAGATTATTTAAAAGAAAAGTTGATTTAGTTGTGAAGAAAAATCTTAAACCTGCTTTTGCTCATGTAAAGAAGGAGGTTATTTATGCCTAAAGAACAGTCTGTTTATCTTGAGGATATGCTTGAAGCAATAGGAAGAATAGAAAAATATGTAAAGGGGTTATCTTACGAAAAGTTTAAAGATAATAACTTAGTTTCAGATGCTGTTTTAAGGAATTTGGAGATAGTCGGGGAAGCAGCAAAAAATATTTCTGAAGAGTTAAAAGATAGATATGATGATGTTGAATGGAAGAAGATTGTCGGCTTGAGAGATATATTAATACATGCTTATTCTGGAGTTGATTTAGAAATTATATGGGATGTTATCAAGAATAAGCTTCCAGGCTTAAAGGATTCAATTGTTAGGATTGTTAAGGAGGAGAATAAGAGATAATATTATTTAATAAACCCAGTAATCCTTTTAAATTTTCTTAACAAAGAACTTATTTTTTAATTTTCTCCAATTACCTTCATATGAAGCTCGTGCATTCTTTTTAGGAACTGCTGTTTGTCCTCTATTTTTATCAAATCAGAATGCCCCTGTAATATGAGATTAAGTGTAAATGGACTTGGCAATCTTACCTGCTTTATTTCTATTTCAACCTGATTTGATTCTATTAAATCAAGAACTTTTTTTGCGTTTTCTATGTCTAAAACATCTTCCAACACTTCTCTACGAGCCTCATTAAGTATTGGGAAATTCTTTGATACTTTTCTTACAGCAGCCATAAGAAAGTGAGAACGCATTTGCTGCTTACCAACTGTTTTGCTATACCCTTTGTAAGTACGTATAATCATTAAAGATCTTGTAGCACAATGCCTAAATCTCCTGGCTAGCAGGTCAGTTTTTTCTACAGCTTCTATTAAAACTTCTCTTAAATTTTTAGAGTTCAGAAATTTAAGCGCTTTTTCTATTTTTAATGATTCTCCTGCAATATAAAACCCTGAATCTGTTACACCTAATTCTATATCTCTTCCACCTGCCTGCCCCATTAAGTAGCCTAACGCTCTTGATAAGGCATCGTTTACTCTTCGGCCATACATACTGCTGAATAAAAGATAATTCTTTTCCCCCTTATACTGCTCTATAATTAATTTTTTAGATGTAGGTATTTCTGCAAATTTGTACTGTTCATAATAAAAGTTATATACTGCCTTTGCAGTTCCATCTAGAACATACAAGTATTCTTTTATAAATTGTACAATTTCCTCCTCTTTTTTTCTCTTTTCAAATTTTTCTCTCATCAGCAGTCTGAAGCGATTTATCTCATTAGCTGTATCAAAGCTTAATGGCAGCTGCTCTGAAAACCATGAGGGAATTGTAGGATTTTTATGCAATGCAGGCCTGACATAAAGATTCATTCCTCTTACATAGCCATATTCATATTTACTTCCGCCCAAAACAAATACATCTCCTCTTTTTATTCTTTCCAAGAATGATTCATCAATAACTCCTATTTTCTGCTCATTTCCTCTATTTCCAGCTATTTTTACTGTTACAAATGATTCTTCAGGTATTGTACCAATGTTTGTTAAATAAATAACCCTTGCTAGTTTCCCCTTTTTTCCTATCATTTTTTTTTCTGAATCATACCATATTTTTCCATAAACACTTGATTTTTCAAGAGCATATTCTCCTGCAAGGTAACTTATAATATCATAGAAATCATTTTTGCTTAATTCATGATAGCAGTAGCTTTTCTTTATTATACTAAGGATATTTTCTACATCCCATGGCTTGTATATTGCCATCCCATATATTTGCTGAGCTAAGACATCCAGGGCATTTTTTGGAATGTGTATTTTGTTTATTTTCTTTTCAATCATTTCTTTTTGTATAACTGAACATTCAACTAAATCTTCTCTGTCCATTACAATAAATCTGCCCTTTGCTACTTCATGCAGCCTGTGACCTGCTCTTCCGAGTCTTTGCAATGCTCTTGCACTTGATTTTGGAGAACCGAGCATTATTACCAGATCTATGTATCCTATATCAATTCCCAGTTCTAAACTTGTGGAGCATACAACTACTTTTAACTTCCCATCTCTTAAACGCTCTTCTATATTGAATCTATGGGCTTTACTTAGAGATCCGTGGTGTGCAGCAATGTTATCATCTCCATAAACTGTCGGAAATTTGTCTTTTAAATATGAAACTACTCTTTCAGTTGCAGCCCTTGTATTTGTAAATATAAGAGTTGTTTTGTGTTCTTGAATCAGCGAGTCCATTAAACTGTAAAGATCATTTTGTATGTTGACGTCTTCTATTAAATTATCTGCTGCAGACAAAACCTGGACATCTATTTCTTTTCTTAGTGGGACTTCTGCGATTTCTACCTGTCTTTCTTCTGAAATACCAACTAAAAATTTTGCTACTTCTTCTAAAGGAGATATTGTTGCACTTAGACCTATTTTTACCGGAAATGTTTTACTTACTTCATTTAATCTTTCTAAGGTTATGCTTAGATAAGTTCCTCTTTTATTATCTAAGGCATGTATTTCATCAACTATGCAAAATTCAACCATTTGCAGATAGTCTACAAATTTTTTACTTGTCAGCATAATTGCAAGAGATTCTGGTGTTGTAATCATAATATGCGGAGGGGTTTTTGCCATTTTGGCCTTTTCATAAGCTGTTGTGTCTCCTGTTCTTAAACCTACACGGATTTTCTGAAGTTTGATATTTTTAGTTTTTGCTATAGCTTCTATTTGTTCCAATGGTTCAATTAAGTTTTTGCTTATGTCTGTCGCGAGTGCTTTTAGTGGAGAGGTGTAAACACAGTAAACTTTATTTTCCAGTTCATTTTTTTCAGCTAGAATAACAAGATAGTTTAGTATTGAAAGGAAAGCTGTTAGTGTTTTTGTTCCTCCTGTTGGGGCACTTATTAAAATATTTTTTCTTTCCCATATTGCCGGTACTCCGTATTTTTGAGTTATTGAGAATTCCTTAAATCTTGAAAAAAACCATTCTTTTACCAACGGATGCAAAGTCTTGACTATTTCACTGTCAGTTCTTTCTACAGCTGATTTGACTTGGGTCATTTTAGAATAAGTTATTTCAAGTATAAAAACTAATTAGGAAACAGTTTATTAACTATTAAATTTGATAATCGACCTGTGGCTGTTCTTTAGGAGTATTATATTCGTCTTTTATTCTTTCAATATGTTCAAGATAGTTAGTCCATTTATGCATTGGTATTGGTGGCAAATTTTCTGAAGTGAGACATGTTTCTCCATCAACCATTTCCATAGTTTTGTACTCTTCTATAACTCTAGCCATAATCTTATCATGATAACCCATTAACTCTCTTATTTCAGGTTCTGTAGCTTTCCTATTTAGTCCGTGCTTACCATATAGAGATACATTTAAGAGCCAGTTACGTCTACCCAAAGTTTCTTTGCCAAGTATTATTTCAAATGCTCTTGTTTTTACATCGTTTCTTCTTTTCATTGGTTTTTAGAATTTATATGTTATATAAAGCTTTCTGATAGTCGTAATAATTTGAATCTTACAAGAACTCTTTCTCTATTTCTTCTTCAAGCATTTCTTCCTGCTCTTCTGAAATATTTGTTGAGGCCTTTTCAGTTATTTTATCTTCAGTTTCTTTGACCTCTTTTATTTTGTCTTTGTCTTTTATAATAACTGAAAGAAGCTGTTCTTTCTCTACAAGCATTTTTTTATGAGTCTCCAGCTTCTGTTTGATCATATTGTTCCCTTTAAAGCCGTGCTCAAAGTCATATTTTGTGTTTTTTATCTTATTTCTGAGCTCAGCTATTTCTTCTGCTAATCTTTCATGCTCTGGAATTTCTTCTAATGGAACCATTGTACTAGTGATTTTGCGAGGTTTTTATATATTTAGGTTTAGATTAATTTCTTTTATTATTTCAGCATGTAATATTCCTATCCTATTTTAAAGTTTCTTAATCAGTCTTTTTACATTCTTTTTTAAGTGTTAATGTGCAATATCTTTTCTTTATTTATAATTGGTTTTATTAGTTCTTCATCCACTTTTTACATAATTTTATTATCATAATTATATTTAAAAATATGGCGCGGTATAATGGAAAATGGAAATATCACGAAGAGATTTTTTGGCTTTAACCATCGCAGTTTTAACTGCAGGATGTGAAGCTGAAAGGACTAGCTACCCTGAACCTGTAAATTTTTATGAAGTTAAGAGAGAAAGATCTGAATATGTTACTGGAGAAATTGTCAGAGCAGGGCAGTCTAAGTTAAATAGAAATCTTGGTGAAGTCTGGGTTGATGACGGGAATATTGTATACCATATTGCGACTGAAGATGGAGAAATTGTCATGAATGGGTTGCTTAGTGATGAAGGAATTGTTGGCAGGCGGGCTACTTTTCCTAAAAATTCGGTTTATTGGGACAGCAGGTCTGGAAAGATTATAGTTAGGAGCTATTTTAATGGCTCTATTGGTCACATGAGTGCAGATTTACTGGAGATTTTTGACTATTCTAGAGATTTAAGGATTGTTGAGAAATAAGATATTATTGCTTTTCGTAGGTTAAATATCTTCTTGCGCCTCTACCGCCATTAACATCCTTGACTTCGTCTTTTCTTTTTTCATATTTTTGATCTGCAATTATAACTGTCAGCGCTCCAGTAGAAAACATTACATATTCTCCAAATGTTAGCTTTTCAGATGATTTAATGAGGCACACTTGTCCTGGATTATTTGGATGAGTAGATATGTCTAATTCTAACTCAACTTTTCTTGCCAAGGGCGAGTCCCTATTTTCTCTGAGTGTCATTATTTAACTTGCTATGATTGGTTTAAAAAATATTCTATGGTTTAAGATATATTATCTTTTAGAATTTTTAGGCAGACCACACCTTTTTAAACAGCTAATTACTCCAAATTATATAGAATGATTAAGCTAACGGAAATGGAAAATGAAAATCAGGCAACCAATACTAACTGTAGCAGGTCACGTCGATCATGGCAAGACAAGCATTTTAGATGCTCTTAGACGCAGTGCTATTGCTGAAAAAGAAGCAGGCCATATAACTCAAAAAATAAGTTTTACTGATTTTCCAGCCCAGAGTTTGAGAATGAGATGCCCTTTGATTGATAAATACGGCATTAAGCTGGACATACCTGGTTTTTTATTTATAGATACTCCTGGACATGCAGCATTTAACAATTTAAGAAAAAGAGGAGGAAGTTTGGCAGATTTGGCCATACTGGTAATTGATATTAATGAGGGAATAAAACCTCAGACAGCTGAAGTTATACAAATATTAAAGGCAAACAAAACTCCATTTATTGTTGCACTCAATAAAGTAGATAAAATACAGGGCTGGCATAAAATTAAAGATGAATTTAAAGATAATTATGATACCCAGCCAGTGCACGTAAAACAGGCATTTGACGAGAAATACTATACTTTAGTAGGAGCTTTACATGACTTTGGGTTTAATGCAGAATTATATTTTAAAATAACTGACTTTACTAAAAATTTAATTATTGTCCCGTGCAGCGCAAAAACTGGAGAAGGAATTTCTGAAATATTAATGATGATTTGCGGACTGTCCCAGAAATTTCTCAGAGAGCAGTTGACTCTGGGAGAAAAAGCAAAAGGTGTTGTGCTTGAAATAAAAAAAGAAAAAACAATTAGTTATATAGAAGCTATATTATATGACGGCAATTTATCTCTCGGTCAGGAAATTGCAATTGCTAAATTTGACGGTTATTTTACTTCTAAGGTTAAATCTATTCATGTTATAGAGCCTCTTTCATTTAAGTTTAAGAATTGTGACAGTGTAAGGGCCGCAGCTGGAATAAGAATACAACTTGCAGACAAGTTAGAAATTTTGCCTGGAATGCCATTTATGACATATACCAATGAAAAAGAAGTTAAAGATTATTTTAAAAAAGATGTTGGAGAGTCTATTAAAACAGAAAAACAGGGCATAATCATAAAAGCAGATTCTTTAGGAAGTTTAGAAGCTCTTATGATTTTATTAAAACAGGCAAATGTTCCTGTTGCTAAAGTTGGAATAGGCAGTATAAGCAAGTCTGACATACTTTTTGCTAAATCTAATTTAGATAGTAATCCTATTGATTCTGTAATACTTGGGTTTAATGTTGAGGTTGATGACGATGTTTTAGTTAATGATAAAATTAAGGTAATCACAGATGAGGTAGTTTACAAATTAATAGAAAATCTGCAGCTTTTTAGAGAAGAAAAGGCCAAAGAAATTGAAAAAGAGAGATTAATGTCTTTATTCAAGGTTTGTAAGCTTGAGGTTTTGCATAATTATGTATTTAGAAATACCAACCCTGCAATTTTTGGTGTCAGAGTAGTTGCCGGCAGGATGGTTACTGGACAAGAGCTTATTGATGAAAATAATGAGAAAATCGGAAGAATAAAAAATATACAGTCTGAAAATAAAGGTGTTGAAGAAGCTACAGAAGGGATGGAAGTAGCTATTTCTATTCCAGGAGTTAATTTTGAAAGAAAGTTAAAAGATAAACGATATATTTATTCAGAGATGTCATCTAAACAATTTAAAAGTTTTAAGGATAATAAAGACTTATTGAGTTCTAATGAGCTAAGTGCTTTGCAAGAGATAAAAAATATTAAACAGGCTAATGATGATAACTGGGGAAGCTAATTATAGTAATATATTTAAACTGCTATCAGTACTCTCCACTAAATGAAAACTGAAAGTGACCCGTCTTGGAATGGTACCTTTACCATGTATGGAGAAACTGCAAATACTACAAAATATTCTTTTGTTTTTGGAAGTGATATTTCTAATATAATAAGGTCGGATTTTCCAAATCATGTATTTCAAATATTTTTACGCGATCGTTTAGATTATTTTGATTTACTTAAAGAAGAGTTTGGTTTTTTCGTTATTGCAAAAGGTTATTCAGATTTATTGAGAAGTATTAAGTTGTTACCTGGCAGGCTGTCTGTCTTAGAACCTCATTGTTTTTCAAATGAACAAGACTTTTTTAAAATAGCTTCTGCCCGTGTAGGGAATCTTGGCAATGATTACTGGGTGAGAAATATGAAATCTCCTTATTATACTTATAGTATTGATTCGCCATTTTACCTTTCTTCTAAAAATGGCCAAACTTTAGATAATGAAACTGAACCCCATTTAGAACTAGATTCCATGAAAAGATTTCTTGAGAGTTTGGGCATACCTGGATCTATAGAAGAGGTGATTACTTATGCAAGATTTCATGTTCCGAGGATACTTCCTGCACGAATTACTAAACATGAAGGAGAGAAAAAGAAGAAAGAGCGTTTTCTTGGCATACCTTTTATTAGAGGTTAATCAGCGCCCATATACAAAGTTTCCCATCTTCTTAATAAGTGTTCAGGCACTTCTATTTTATGGGTCTTTTTTTCTTTTTTAGATTTGCTTATTCTTAGTATTGTGCCAAAGATTATTCCAAATGCTATTCCTGAAAGATGTGCTATATGCCCTATGTTACTTGGGATGAAAACTCCTATCGCATCTATAATTATATAAATTACTGCTGCTATGCTCATTGGAAGTATCATGCCAAAAACCCACACACCCATTAAAGGCCTTAGTATTGCTAGTGTTCCTATAATTCCCATTATTGCTCCTGATGCTCCTAAAGAGGTTGAATAGAAATTAACAGCTATTAAATTAGCTAAAATTCCTGAGATTAGATATACTGCTAAAAATCTCTCGCTTCCAATTGTTCTTTCAAGTATAAAACCAAATAATAAGAGAGCAAATAAATTGGCTAATAAGTGTGATAAGCTTCCGTGGAGGAACATAGAGGTTATAAATCTCCATGGCTGTGAAAACGAAGATTCATTTAGTATTAATGCATCTGTGAAGCCATTAACAAATGATTGAAGTGCAAATGTAGCTACTAGGATAATAGCAATCCAGAATGCGTAGTATTTCATTCCCATTTTTTATAGAGATAAAGAAGGTATAAAAATGTTTTATTTTATATATAAATATTTTTAAACTAGATTAATTAGTATTTTTATGGAAATCAAGAAAGGTCTTGGGGAAGGGAGAATTGATAATGTTTCTAGAGAGCTTTTGCTTGAAGCTGTTAGGACAGTTCCTATAACTCCCAAATATTCTGAAATTGTTTTAGCTGCAGACGGTATTTTATCTCCTCAAGGCAAGAGTGAAAGTGAGCTAAAATATATTGCTGAATGCAGAGATCATGGAGTTATGCCTTTTAGTAATCTAAGGTTTGAGTATAAGTATAATCATGATCTTAATAAAAGTATTTTTATCCCTAACTATGATGGTATTTTCTCACCTGGAATTTTAGGTATTTCTCCTAAATCAGGGAGTTTTGATGAAGTAATTCAGGGACTTATTGATGGCGGGAGGTTTCATAATATACATTTTGAAAATGGGTTTGTAAAATTTAGAGATGAATTTTTGCAAGGTCTATTAGAAAAAAGGTATGAAATTAACTCAGGGGATTTAACACTTGCAACTTATAGCTTGACTGGTTATAATGAAGGTGAGTATACAGATACTACTATTAAGTTTGGAGGATTTACTTCAGGTTTTAAATTACATATAGGCCATGAATTACCAGGAGGAAAAACAGAAGAATTAAGCTCTTGGTTTGGAGGGCTTTATGATAAGTATCAGCTAAAACAAGAAAGATTTAAAGAAGTTGATTGATTTCTTACAATAAAATTTAAATATTATGTAGATTTTGT
>Ga0210057_1001283_pt1 | contig 38619 bp, 40 predicted proteins | sample CryGeyCG2114_010_2_FD_183968 | JGI IMG/M metagenome (GOLD analysis project Ga0210057, IMG submission 183968) | Groundwater microbial communities from aquifer - Crystal Geyser CG10_big_fil_rev_8/21/14_0.10 (SPAdes) (version 2) | ecosystem: Environmental > Aquatic > Deep subsurface > Groundwater ... | reverse complement strand
TTTAAAGATATAGTGCCGATTGTCAAGGTTGATGATTTTGAGGTGGCTGATGGTAAAGTTGGAGTAGTGACTAAAGATTTGATGGCTAAATTTAAGACTTATATAAATAACTTGTCCCGTTAGAAATTTATTGTAATATTTGGCGGGATATGCTATAAATATAAGCGTAATTTTAGACAAAATTTACTATATTAATATTTAATTTCTAATGGGATGTCACAAGATCAACTCATAAAGCTAGTAAATAAAGACACTAAAGAGGTATATTTTACCCGAAAAAATAAGAGGAAAGTGGAGCGTAAAATAGAACTCAAAAAATATTCCAAAAAGCTACGCAAAAGAGTGGTTTTTAAAGAAGTCAAAAAATAAAATAGTTCTTGAGCGTGCCTTACGCAAGCTGACGAGCCGAGTGAGAAAGCGAATACTTGGAGCTTTTGCAAGACTCATTGAGGTTTTTTGTAGAAAAACCCAATGAGTGGACAGTTTCTGTAAGGAAGAGCAAATTTTCAGCAGAAAATTATGTATGCTAAGAGAAAGAAGCTATTTTATTTTTTTGCTTATATTGTGTATATTTAACTCGTTGGGCCTATAGTTCAGTGGTAGAATTCTCCTCTCCAAAAGGAGCGACCGGGGTTCAAATCCTCGTGGGCCCGCCTTCGCTACCAATTTCGCTAAAGCTACGCTGGTCAAAGAAAGCTTCGGCGGGCAAAGCCCGCCTTATAAAAATTTTTCTATCTCTTTTTCTATCAAATTTATTTTGGTGGTAATCTTCTCGGCTTCGTTTATGGTAAACCATTTTATATTTTTATCGCGTTTAAACCAAGTTGTTTGACGTTTGGCGTATTGCCAAGTTTTTTCCGCCATCTCTTTTTTTAAGCTAAACATGTCAAGGTTGAACCTTGACACTTTTTTCCTAAGGGGTCCCCTTAGGAAGTTGGCAACTAATTTATATTCAAGTCCAAGCTCTGACATTCGTTTCCAAGAGAGACCTTTTTGATGTAAATATCTGACTTCTTTCAAAAGTCCCATTTTAAACCATTTATCTATTCTCTTATTTATCCTATTTTTTAATTCTTTTTCTTCTATTTTTATCCCTATTTTCAAAACTTCATATTTCGTATCTCGTAACTCGTACTTCGGGACTCTGCCGATTACTTCACATATCTCAATTGCTCTCACCAATCTTCTTCCATTTTTGGCATCTATATTTTTGGCTCTTTCTGGGTCTAGTTTTTTTAATATTTTAAATAACTCTGTCACTGATTTTTTTTCTAATTGAGCTCGAAGTTTTTCATTTGGTGGCACTTCGGCAAGTTGTTTTTCACCAAGCAAAGCGTCAATATAAAATCCAGTGCCACCACAAACAATAGGTATTTTGCTTCTACCAACAATTTGCGCGATCACATTAGATGTTAATATTACAAAATCAGAAGCATTAAATTTTTTTTTGGGAGAGATTACATCAAGTAAATGATGTTTAATTCCCCGCATTTCTTTTTTAGTAATTTTACCTGTGCCAATATCCAGTCCTTTATAGACTTGTCGCGAGTCAGCAGAAATAACTTCCCCATTAAATTTTCTGGCAAGCTCTACGGCAATATCACTTTTACCGCTAGCAGTTGGTCCAAGGATTACAATAACTTTTGGTTTATTATTTTTCTCTAACATAAATAAATCTCGGTCCTTTATAAATTCCTCTTTTTATTTTGTCTTGCATTGTGCCCTAATTCTACACTTTGCTCGAACTTTTTTCGAGAAGAAGGAAGTGGAGAAAATGTGAACAACTCGCACGCTCCGCGCGCGTGGTGATGTGTATATTTTCATACGCTCCATACGCCACTAAATTCTAAAGAATGAATTCCACTCACGGCTCGCAAAGCCTCGCCGTTCTGCCCCTCGCCCTCACCCGCAAATGCAATCATTCTTCTTTTTTGGCGGGGGTGTTTTTAGAAATGGTATGAAGCGGATGAGGGCTCGGGTCAGACTTCTTCTAAGGAAGAAGTAAGCGGAATTCAAAAACCAAAAGCCAAACGGCTCAAATGGCAGGAAATGAGCCGTTTGGAAAAAACAGAAGAAAAAATTGTGCCTCTGTCATTTCTCTTTATTAGCATTGGCTGGGGAAGCACACCCTCGGACATTCGTCCTCGGGCATTTCCGCTATGGCTACTCGCGCCTAGATTTCTTGGTGCGGTGCTTTTCCTCGCAACTCGCCCCTGCTGGGGCGTGCTCGGGCACCGACTCCTTTTGGGGAGAGGAAGGAATCCTCTCCCCAGCTTCGGGCTCCTCCTCGCAGTGAGCTATTACTTTTTCAGTTCTTTCTTGAGTATAGTTTTAGTTTGTATTTCTTCTCTTCGATTGGAGTGCCTTCGGAGTCCGCCCTCGCACAACCCCCATCCACATTTTCATCTCCGAGTTTATTTCAAGATTTTATATTTCTGTGACTTCGTTCGGGACGGCGCTCATATTCAGCCACGCCATAGCGGAAATGTCCGAGGCTCGAATTCTTGTGTCCTTGCCTCACCCACCCGTGCGCGGACACTTTCTGCTCTTGGGGCAAAAAAGGAAAGAGCAGAAAACTCCCAAAAACCAAAATCATATTTTTTCGTACATTACTCCTTTTCCAGTTTTACCAACTTGCTTAATTTTTCCTTCTTTTTCCAGAGTTTCGAGATATCTTGTAGCGGTTGCATCAGAGACATGCAAAAGTTTTTCCACTTCGTCGTTTGTGAGATTTGTTTGCTTCGCAAACAAATCTAAAATTGCATCAATTTTCTTTCTCTTTTTCTCCTGCCGAGTTTGGTTAGCTAGTTTTAGGTTTTCTCCCCGCTTTTTTGTTTTTATTTCTTCTGCCATATCTATCGGCTCATTTCCTGCCATTTGAGCCGTTGGCTCCATGACTTCGGTGATCGTTACGTCATTTCTGTGTTTTTCTATGTTGACATTAGGATTACTTGGGTCTACTGTGATTTCAGGGCTAGGAGCCTCATTTAACGGCTCATTTGCGGAAATACCATCTTTGACCGGAATGGCACTCTCGGAGTTAGGTAGAGTTTCTGTTGGCTCAGGTGGCACTTCGTTGGAGTCAGAATTTATCGCAGGAATTGGTGCATTAACTTTAGGCTCTTGGAGGCTCTCTGGAACAAAGCTTGCTTCAGAATTTTGATTTTCTGGTGGGGGAGGTTCGGGTTGTGTAGTTTCATCTGCTGGCATGAATATATTCTAGCAAATATGATAGTATTTTTACATGAAAGATTTTGATAATTGGAACAAGGAGAAAAAGCAAGTTAACAAAAAAAATTGTCGAGGAGGCTATTTTTTTTATTATTTAATTTTAGTTAAAGTAATCGTTACGCTTGTTCCAATATCCATTGTTGGGGTGCCAAGTCTTACGGATTGGCCGACTTGCAGATTTAATTCCCCACCCCTATTATCTTCTTTCAAATTTACTGTCCCGCTTTTACTACTTATGACAAGACCCTTATAAACCACCCTCACTTGATTTGAATCCAAGATATTAAATTTGACTGTATAAAAATCATATTCGGGCAATCCCAAAATTTTAGGATTAACAATAAGAATTTCCTTATTAGGAACAACAAACTCAAAACTTTTGCCATCAGGCTGCTCTTTTGTTCACCCTGACTATCGGTGAATATCAAATTTTATTTCGGTTTTCATATTTTTTGTTATTTATAACTAAATTCCAGCTGTGTTTATAAGCTCAATAAAACCATCCTCTTTTTCTGGGGTTATTGCTTGAAACATCTCAGTCATCCAGTTATCTAGCCCGGTATCTTTGATATAATTTTCTCTTGCATACTGTAAATGCTGTTTTGTAAATTTTTGACTTCCACTCATACCAAAATAATTTTTCATTTGAGACATGCGTTCTGCTAGTTCATTAGGACTAAAAATTTTTCCTAAGATTATATACTCTACTTTTTCATCATTGAAATCTTTTAGTTTTCCAAATTTTTGCCGTAAAGTTTTCGCGTCAATTGAAACAGCTTTTGGATCAAAACCTTTTGAAAAATATTGAAAAAAAAGTTCATCCTGGATCTCTCCAGAGTAATTTCTCACAAAGTGTCCTTTTTCATGAGCTTCTACTATAGATAGTTGTTTAGTTGAAAGTTTTCCAATACCTGGGAATTCCCAGGCCGAATCCATGGTATTGCTCTCGGGTTCTTTTCCTGTAAAAGTAATATTTGTAATCTTCTCAATTTCGCTGACATGTTCATCGTATTGTTTTGCAATTTCTTCCATACTTGGAACAATGGCTGGATGTGACACTTCTTCACCATTTTCATCGATTGGAACAGTGTTGATTTCTTTTCCAGACGCAGCCCGTATCTCGTATACTTTATGAAGAGTTGCGATTACTTGAGATTTAATAACTGGATCTTTGAACCTACTTACCAAAACAAGAGATTCATTACCCTCGTACGGTGAAAGAAATTCAATGTTTGATAATGATTCCATCCCCATATTATTAAAAAATTAGCTTATAAATTTATTGTATCTATTATACAATAATAAACACTTATGGGATATTGAGCGTGAAATATATCTGACTAAAAAAGACAACTTGATGCGCCAAAAACTCTCGCTTCAAGACAAATTTTCATCTGCCCGACACGAGAGAAAGAATTGGGTCGAACCCCTGCGGAAATGGATTTTGGATTCAAAACGTGCGGGTTTCTTGGCGTCCGGAGAAAATCTCCATGAGATGAGAGATTTTCTTCGTTCCTTCGGAACGAACCCCGCTCTAAAAGACAAAACTATTTCGATCTCATTTTGCCCACCCTCCGAATTTGCCCGAAATCAAAAGACCAAATCAATTCTTTCACCCTTTACCGCGCCTTCGGCGCGAGAAAATTTTAACCTCTCCAAATCGGAAGTTTCTGTTTGTGCCGCGGGAGAGACTTGAACTCTCACCCCTTGCGAGACACGATTTTGAGTCGTGCGCGTCTACCATTCCGCCACCGCGGCATTACCTTGCCAAATTTGTATAAAGGCAATATATAAAATATAACCTAAATATCCACTTAAATCAAAATACCCATCATCTTTTGTTTTTGGACGAGATAATGTAAAATATAATTATGTCTAATACATCAAATTTTTATCAAAACTCAATATTTTGGGTAGAACTGGATAAAATAAAACCAAATCCTTTTCAACCGCGTCGCGAATTTGATGAAGATGCTCTAAGAGCTTTAGCGGACTCTATCAAGCAGTATGGAGTGCTTCAGGCATTGGTAGTTACTCGAAAGGAGTTTGAAAGAGATGACGGTTTGGGAGTAGAATATGAGCTTATAGCAGGCGAGCGTCGTTTGCGAGCTGCCAAAATTGCCGGACTTTCTCAAGTGCCGGTCATTATTCGAACAGGTGAGGGTAATGAAAATGCCGATGATTTAATGAAATTAGAGCTAGCTATCATTGAAAATGTACAAAGAGAAGATCTTAATCCAGTAGAAAGAGCCAGAGCTTTTAAAAAGTTAACAGAAAAATTTGGATTTAAGCATCATCAAGTGGCTCAAAAGATTGGCAAGAGCAGGGTTTATGTCAGCAATTCTTTGCGTATTTTAGATTTACCAGAAGATATGCTCAATGCTTTATCTGAAGGGAAGATAAATGAAGGACACACGAGACCTCTTCTTATGCTTATAGAAAGACCAGAAGAACAAAAGGTTCTCTTTAAAGATATTATCTTGTACAAAATGAATGTTCGTGATGCTGAACAAGCCGCTCGCAAAATCGCCATAGAAAGAGTTCGAAAATTTGATTCTCATCTGGACCCAGAAATTTGTTCTTTAGAAGAAAAGTTTACTGAAAGTTTGGGTACTAGAGTAAAAATTGAAAAGAAAGAAAAGGGGGGCAAATTGATGATAGATTTTTTCTCAAATGATGATTTGGTAGATATTTTGAATATGCTCAAAAACAATAGTCAGGAGCAAATAGCAAGTAATCAAGAAATAGAAAAACAAGAAGTGAGTCTTGACGATAGGACTCCTGAAGAAATAAAAAAAGAAGAGGATATCCCAATAGATGAAGACCTTTACTCAATCAAAAATTTTAGTCTTTAAGTATTGTTTTTGATATGTTTTTTGGCCAAAGAAGTTTTGGTATATTCTAACCACTTACGGTTTGGTTTAGCTGATTTTTTGGTAATAACTTCTATTATTTCTCTATCTTTGAGAATGCTATTGATGGCAGAAAGTTTGCCATCTATTTTTACTCCTGCCATTTTGTTTCCAATATCGGAGTGTATACTGTAAGCAAAATCAATAGCCGAAGCTCCTACTGGCAAGTCAATCACATCTCCTTTGGGAGTAAAGACAAAAATTCTCTGACTTAAGAAATTTTTCTTTATTTCATTTACAGAATAATTGAGCATTGTCTGTATCCACGGCATTATTTCTTTTTTGTTTTTTCCATCAGATTTATATAGAGAGTGAGCGGCTATGCCATACTCTGCTTCTTTATGCATTTCTTCTGTTCGTATTTGTATTTCTACTAAGTCGCCATTACCAGTAAAAACTGTGGTATGTAGACTTTGGTAGCCATTTTGTTTTGGGAAAGCGATGTAGTCTTTTATTTTGCCTGGTTGAGGTTTCCAAACAGAGTGAATGATACCAAGAGCTCTATAACAATCTTCAGTTTTTGCTACCGTTAGTCTCATAGCCAAGATATCATTTATTTTTTCAATATCTTTTTTATATTTTAGATATTTTTTATAAAGACTATAAATAGTTTTAACTCTGTAATCAGAATGAAAATTAGTAAGACCCGAATCTGCCAATTCTTTAGAAACTTTTTTTCTAAATTTTTCCAAACTTTCTAATCTTTCATCATGGCTTTCTTTCAAAAGTGAAGATATTTCATCAAAACCTTCTTTGTCAACAAAAGGAAAGGCCAAATCTTCAAGTCTTCTTGATAGCTTCCTGATACCCAATCTATAAGCGATTGGTACATATATTTCTAAGGTTTCTCTAGCAATACGTTCTTGTTTTTCTTTTGGTACAAAAGAAAGAGTCTCCATATTATGAAGTCGGTCACAAAACTTGACTATCAATACTCGCAAATCTTTAGAAGTAGCAAAAAGTAGTTTACGCAAAGCTTCATTATAACGATCTGCTCCGTGGTATCGTAAATTACCAATCTTGGATACTCCTTCAACTATAAATAAAATTTCTTTTCCAAATTCTTTTTCTATTGTTTCTGGCTTTGTATCAGTATCTTCTAAAACGTCATGCAAAAAACCAGAAGAGATTGATACCGCATCCATATCAAGTTCGGCGATATTTTTGGCAGTTTCAAACAAGTGGTTGAAATACGGTTCACCACTATTTCTTTTTTGACCTTGATGTGCCATTTTGGCAAATTGGTAAGCTTTTCTGATGAGCTCTTTTTCTTCTTTGGTTGTTTTTTTTAGAGTGGCGATTATTTTTTCTACATCATTTTCCATTTTATTATAATCTTTTATTTATTTTTGCAAGTTATTTTGGTTTCTTTTTCCAACCACGGCGACCGACTTTTTTGGGCTCTTTCAATATTTCTATAGCTCTCTCTAGGGTGATAGCATAAACATTATCTTCTTTAAGTGAACGAAAATCTTTTTGATGAACTATATATGGTCCAAATCTGCCAACATTGGCTGAAATCATTTCTCCAGTTTCCGGATATGACCCGAGCTCTCTTGGTAAGCTAAGCAATTTAAGAGCTTGTTCTAACGTAATAGAATTTGGGTCAATGTTTTTTGATATACTCGCTCTCTTTGGTTTTTCCCTCTTAACTTTCCCTTCTCCTTTTTTACTTGTGCTTTTTGACTTTTTATTTTCAACTGCTCCTAGTTGAATATATGGACCAAATCTACCATCCATTACAAATACTGGCAATTTTGTTTCTGGATCAGTACCTAAAGCTTCTGCCTCTTTTATTTCACTGCCATCAATATTTCTCATACCAGAACATTCTGGAAATTTATCACAACTTAAAAATTTACCTCCTCTACCGAGTTTAATAACCATGCCAGAATGACAAAGTGGGCATTTTAATTTTGGGTCAGCGTTACCCAAAGTAGTTAGTTTGGCGGTCTTTTCTTTATCTTTGATTTCTTTCAAGAAAGGTTTATAAAATTCTCGCAAGGTTGGTTCGTATTTTCTTTTTCCGAGAGCTATATCGTCTAATTCATCTTCCATTTCTGCAGTAAATGTGTCGCTTATATATTCTTCAAAGTTATTTTCTAGAAATGTAGAAACAATATCTCCAGTATCAGTTGGTTTTAAGGTTTTGCCATCTTTTTCTACATATTCTCTTTCTATTATGGTGTTTATAGTAGAAGCATAAGTTGAAGGTCTACCGATACCTCTTTTTTCTAGTTCTTTAATGAGTCCTGCCTCGCTATATCTGTTTGGTGGTTCTGTTTGTTTTTCTAATTTTTCAATATTAAGTAAATTTAAATCATCATTTTGTTTTAATTTTGGAAGAATCACATCTTCTCCTTTTGCTCTACTGTCGCAAAGAAGCCAACCATCCTCTAAAACTCTAGAGCCATTTGCAGAAAAATTTGGAATTGTAGCAATGTCAAAGTCAGACTTTGACATTGCTATGACTTTTGACACGATTTTTGTTCTCATTACTTTTGCATCTTTCATTTGACTACTTACAGATCTTTCCCAAATCAATTTGTATAATCTTTTTTGGTCTTCGCTGTGGCCTATATTTTCTTTTTCAAAATGAGTTGGTCTGATTGCTTCGTGGGCTTCTTGTGCATTTTTGGATTTTGTTTTAAATACTCTTGTTTGGTGCAAATTTGCTCCGTATTTTTTTGAAACTATTTGTTTAATCTGAAGAAGAGCGCTCTCTGCCATTGTTGCACTGTCGGTACGCATATAAGTGATATGTCCTACTTCATAAAGTTTTTGAGCAGTCATCATTGTTCTTTTTGGTGAAAAACCAAGTCTTGTGCTTGCGGTTTGTTGGAGTGTGGATGTGGTAAATGGAGCTCTGGGACTTCTTTTTGTTTCTGTTTCTACAACGTCAAAAACTTTCCATTTTCCATTTTTTGCCGCATCATAAATTTTGTCTGCTTCTTTTTTTGTTTTTGGTTGCTCTTCACAAAAAGCAATGAAACTGTCAAAGTCAGACTTTGACAGTTTTGCAGAAATAACAAAAAAGGTCTCTGGTTTAAAAGCTCTGATTTCTCTTTCTCTTTCCATTAAAATTCGAAGGGCGGGGGATTGCACTCGACCAGCTGAAAGTCCGTATCGCACTTTTTTCCATATAAGACCCGACAAGTCATATCCAACTAGTCTGTCCAAAACCCTTCTTGCTTCTTGAGCTTTTCTTAAATTTTGGTCTATATCTCTTGGGTGCTTCAACGCCTCTTCAATAGCTTCTTTAGTTATCTCGTGATAACTAACTCTTTTAATCCTTAAATCTTTAATCTTCAATTTTTTGATCTCTTCAGCTAAATGCCAAGCGATGGCTTCACCCTCACGATCGGGGTCGGTTGCTAGCAATATTTCGTCGGCTTTTTTGGCCAACTGTTTTATTTCAGTCACCACTCTTTCTTTACCTTTTGAAATTTCATAATGGGGGATAAAACCACCATCTATATCAATGGCTTTTTTGTTTGATTTTGGTAAATCGCGAATATGGCCGACGCTAGCGACGACTTCATAATCACTGCCTATATATTTGCCAATGGTTTTTGCTTTGGCAGGGGATTCTACAATCAGTAATTTCATTTTTATACGAAAATTATGCGAAAGCTACCTGCCCGCAATGCTCTCGCATATACGAGGCAGGCGGGCGAAAGGCTACGAAAACTGAATAATAAGATAAGAATAAGTTATAAAAACAAAAAAAGCAAAATTTGTAAACAAAACGTCAAGGTTCAACCTTGACACTTTTTATAAAAAGGTAAAGGCACGATCTTGCGATCGCGCCCGTAAAGAAGAACAGCGCCACAGTCTTTGACACTATTCTTTTGGAGGCCTCAGATAAGGTTCTAGCAACATTAGTATCAGGGCGATGATTGCCCCTAGGGCGAAAACTATTCGCCATATGGTTTTATGTTCCATGCTAATACCTCCCCGATCCTAATGTTCTTAGGAGATATTTCTTTTCCTCTTCTGTGGCTACTTTTCTTTCTTTATGTAGCCAAATAAGAAAAGCCATTCCTCCCGTGAGGATATTCAAGACGACATAATACAAAAGTCGTCCGAAAACTTTCCATGTCCACTCCATTTCTACCTCCTTTTTATTTAACCACCGAGAACTTCTATTTATAAGTAAACAACAATCAAAGATTATTGTAAAGTGTCAAGGTTGAACCTTGACACTTTTTAAGAAAGGCGAATTTCGCCGAGGGATTCGCGGATTAGGCCTTTGAGTTCCAAAAGTGAGAGCAAAGTCTGAGCTTCGCCGACTGTGATTTGGTATTCGCTTTGGGCTTGCCTCAAAATTTTATCTCGTGCCAAAGGTTCAATCAAAAGTTTTATGATTTGCATTTCTCTTTCTGAGCAGTCAAAATATTTTTCTTCATTATTTTCATTTTCACCATTTCCAATTTTTTCTAAATGGAGTGCTTCTAAAATATCATCGCTATCACGGATAGGTGTGGCTCCAAGTCGGATGAGCATATGAGGTCCTTGACTTGTGGTATTAAAAATACTGCCGGGCAAGGCCAAAACATCGCGGTTGTATTCGGTGGCCAGTCTGGCAGTGATGAGTGTGCCTGACTTTTGTTCGGCTTCTATGACTAAAGTGGCATGACTCATTCCCGCCATAATGCGATTTCTTTGAGGAAAACTCCATTGAGTAGCTTTAAATTCTGGTTCAAATTCATTCATCATCATTCCGCCTTTTTCAATAATCTCTATTGCTAAGTGAGTATGAGATTGAGGATGTAAAACTTCAAGCGAAAGTCCAGAACCGGGGATGGCGATAGTAGGAAGGTTGTTTTTAAGAGCTACTCGATGAGCGATAGAGTCTATACCTAAAGCCAAACCAGAAACAATGGTAATCGGGTAGCCACGCAAACTCTCTATTAAAGTCTCAACCGCTTCTCGTCCATAATTCGTATTTTTGCGCGCTCCCACGACACAAAGAAGTTTCCGAGACCAATCTGCCACTTTGCCAACATAAAAAAGCTTATTTGGAAGCTGATTGATTCCCTCCAAAAGAGGTGGCCAATCGGCTTTTTTCAAAATATCTATTTTATAAGACATATTTGTTTTTATTATAGCAAATGGTAAGATAAATAACATAGAATTAATATAATTCCTAATTTATCTAATTGATCTAAGTTTAGAAAATTAGAATAAATTAGAGCAATTATAAATTTAAAATTATGTTAGATATTAAGTTTATAAGAGAAAACGCCGATATAGTAAAAGATGCTGCTTTGAAGAAGAAAGTTGAAGTGGATATAGATATGCTTATAAAATTAGATGATGAAAGGCGAGAAGTAATGACAGAAGTTGAAAAAGAAAGAAGTGAACAAAATCAATTCAATAAAAAAATAATAGGAGCATCGTCTCATGAAGAAAGATTAAAAATGATCTCTAAAATGCAAGAACTTAAATCAAAGATTCAAACTAAGGAAGAAAAATTGAAAGAAGTTACGAAAAAATGGTTTATTCTGATGATGAAAGTGCCAAATATTCCTTCACCCGATACTCCAATTGGACCTGATGAAAGTGGCAACAAGATTATTCGAGAGTGGGGGGAAAAACCAAAATTTGATTTTACACCAAAAACTCACGGAGATTTGGGAAAAGAACTTGGCATAATCAATATAGAAAAAGCAGCAGAAGTTTCTGGCTCCAGATTTTCTTATATATTGGGTGATTTGGTCTTGCTTCAAATTGGACTTTTAAATTTCGTATTTAGGTTTTTAACTAATGAAGAAACTCTTAAAACTATAGCCAAAGAGGCAAATTTGGAAGTTTCCACTAAACCTTTTATTCCGGTATTACCTCCAATTATGATGAAATCTACAGTGATGAATAAAATGGGTAGGTTGCAACCGATTGATGAACGTTATTATTTTGAGAAAGATGATATGGTTTTTATCGGTAGTGCCGAACATACACTGGGTCCTTTGCATATGGGTGAAATTTTACAAGAAGATGATTTACCAAAAAGATACGTGGGATATTCAGTAGCTTTGAGAAGAGAAGCTGGTACTTATGGTAAAGATATGAAAGGTATATTGCGCCAACACCAATTTGATAAAATAGAAATGGAAACTTTTTCTTTGCCAGAAAATTCTTATAAAGAGCAAGATTTTATTGTAGCTATTCAGGAACATATTTTAAAACAATTAAAGATTCCTCATCAAACAGTGATGATTTGTACTGGAGATATGGGAGGTCCAGATCATCGCCAGATAGACATAGAGTCTTGGATGCCAGGTCAAGGTGCTTATAAAGAAACCCACACTTCAGATTTAATGCAGGGATTTCAGGCTCGGAGATTGAACACTCGGGTGAAAAGAAAAAATGGCGAAATTGAACATGTCCATATGAATGATGCCACTGCAGTCGCTATGGGTAGAACTTTAATCGCAATCATAGAAAACTATCAACAACCTGACGGCTCTATTGTTATCCCTGAAGTACTTCGTCCTTATATGGGAGGTAAAGAGAAGATTTCTAAAAAATAACCAAGAGCAACCCTTTGGGACCGTGGCAGTTTAAGAGTTATCCTTGGTTATCAAAGATAAAAGTGGATAGGAGGTAATATGAAATAATATGCATAATACCAGATATAAAAGAGCTTCTACTAGGATTGCTAAAAGAAAAAAACTAAAAAAATATCTCGGCGTTTTTTTGATTATAAGTATAGTGGTGGCTATTTTGATTGGTTTTGTTTTTTTGGTTCGAGCAGATTTTTTGCAGGTGAAAAATTTTGAAGTGTCAGGTTCAAAGATGATAGAGACGGAGAGTCTAAAAAATGTTGCAAATGATTTTATCTCTGGTAATAAACTTCTTTTTATTTCAAAATCAAATATTATATTTTTAAATAAAGAAAAGTTAAAGAAGACGCTACTTTCTCAATTTGCCAGATTAGAAAAAGTAGAAATAAATAAAAAGTTTTTTAGTAAAGATGTTGAATTAAAAATAACAGAAAGAAGTCCAGATTTTGTTTGGTGTGCCAAAGAGGGTGAATGTTTTTTTATGACTAAAACTGGTTTTATTTTTGAAAAAATTTTAGATGGGCAAGTTTTATCTGGGCTAGTTTCGTTCCGAGGTCTTTTGGATGGAAGTCCTATCTTCAAAAATTTTGCTACTCCAGAGAAAATGCAAAATTATTCAAGTTTTATTGAGGTGTTAAAAGGTTCGGGAGTTGAAATCTATTCTATCAATATAGAGTCTTCTGATAAGGCAGTAGCTAAGACAGAGATGGGAGATATTTTCTTTAGTCCAGTCGGAAAGGATCTTTTGTTGACAGCTGAAAATACGCTACTTTTGATAAATGAAATAAAAAATAAAAATGCTTCTGCAAGAATAAATTATATTGACGCTCGCTTTGATAATAAATTTTATTACAAATTATACCCATAATTTATTAATATAATCTGTTATAATTAAAGTATGTCTGAAACTTATGAAAGAGATTCATTTTTTGTGGCTTATATCAAATGGCACTATGGTCAGGGTCTAAAGGAATTTTTTGGTGTAATGGGAAATTTTTTGTGGTTTATTGTTCACTTTTTTTCATTTAAGTTGCTTCTCAAAACTTTATTTACTCCTTGGAAAAGATTGGGTGAAAATTATGAGGGCGGTTTTGATTTGGGTGCTTTTGCTTCTTCTGTCATAGTAAATGGTTTGATGAGGACAGTTGGTTTTGTGACTAAAATTATAGTTTTGTCAGTGGGAGTTGTTTCTTATGTTTTGGTGTTAGTTTTTGCTTTCTTTCTTTTTCTTATATGGATTTTAGCCCCCTTTATTCTTATCGGTAGTGTGATACTTTCTGCTACCTTTTTTGTTATTTAATTTTGTATTTTTATATGACTTTTAAAGAACTTAAAAAAATATCAAGACCTCATTATTATCCACTATTTTTAGATAGGTTTTTTCCTAAAATTACTCGCAGTGTTTTAAGAAAAGGGTCGGCTTTGATTGCTTTGGTCTCTTTTGCTCTTTCTTTTGATTCTTTTCCACTTTATTTTGGCAAAGCTGATGGGATGTTTTTTATTTTTGTTTTTATCTACTTAACTCTTTCTTTTTTAGAATTCTTTTATAAATCAATGTCGGGTGAAGGTTTATCAGTCAGGATAAACGAGAACATTATAGATAATAATAAACAAATTGATTATTTACTCTCTGGTCTTTTGTATATTACCAATGATATAGATGTCACTAAAGCTTTGTTTGAAAACAAAGTTACTCTTGAAATTTTTCAACGATTGGGTATTAGGAAAGAAAATATTAAAGATTTTATTTATTCTGACCGTTCATCTATCATAGCTTCATCTTTAAATTTTGGTGATGAGCCGATAAATCTTCTTGATTATATGGAAATAATTTATAATGCAGACAAATCTTTAGAAAGCTTTCTCTCTCAAAATTCTATAAATAAAAAAGAATTTTTGGGAGCTATATCTTGGATAATGAAAAAAGAAAATGAACTTCGCCGAAAAGAAAGATTTTGGAGTAGGGAAAATTTGGGAATAATACCATCTATTGGCACCAGTTGGTCATACGGAGTTGCTACTGATTTGGGTAAATTTGGGGTGCCTTTTGAAAAGACTGTAGATATTTCGTTGTTTGACGTTGAAAACAATTATAGAGAAAGAGAAGTGACTACACTTGAAGGAATACTTGAAAGAAGAAAAGAGGCCAATGCCATCATCATAGATGATGATGAAAAAGTGGCTAGAGATATTGTGGGAAGACTTTTGAAAAAAATTAAATTGGGAGTTTCACTGCCATTTTTGGAACATAAAGATATTATTGAATTAGACGCCAACTCCCTGCTTGCGATATATAAAAATAAAGGTGATTTTGAAGCAGAATTTTTAAAAATATTAAATCAATCTGTTTCCGCTGGAAATGTAATACTTTATATTAGAAATCTTGCTGAATTTTTAAGTAGCAGTAAAAATATTGGCACTAATTTGGGGTCACTTTTGTCTCCCTATCTCAATTCTAATAATCTTCAAGTGATAACTTCGGCTACCAATGCTGATTTTCACTTTTTCATTGAGACTAACTCTGATTTGTTAGGAAAGTTTGAAAGGATTATTCCAGATGTTGCTGGGGTAGAAGCATCGGTTAATGTCCTTCTGGAACAAATGTCTACTATTGAAAAAGAATATGGTTTTATTTTTTCATATCCCGCTATATTGACCCTGGCAGATACTGCTGACCGCTTTGTTACTTATGGAGAAATGCCGGGTAAAGCTATTGATATGATGATAGAAATAGCTCCTTGGGCAGCAGAGAGAAATATAGCAGTGCTAGGAGAAGAAGACGCCCATCTTTTTGTTTCTGAAAAAACAGGTATTGTCTCTGGAACAGTAAAAGAAAAAGAAGCTCAAAAAATGGAACATTTAGAAGAATTATTGCATCGAAGAGTAGTTGGTCAAGAAGAGGCCGTAAATAGTGTTGCAGATAGTATAAGAAGATCTCGCTCGGGCATAAACAATCCTAAGAAAATAATTTCCTCCTTTCTTTTTATTGGCCCGACTGGTGTGGGTAAAACAGAAGTCTCAAAAGCTTTGGCTGAAAGTTTCTTTGGTGATGAAAATAAGATGATTCGTTTTGATATGTCTGAATACAATGGACCAGAAGCAACGTCTCAACTCATTGGTGATTTTACTATGAATAAAAGCGGTCTTTTGGCTACTAAAATAAGAGACAATCCTTATGGTGTGCTTCTCTTAGATGAATTTGAAAAGGCCTCACCTGATGTTTTGGATTTATTTTTACAAATTTTAGATGAAGGTCTCTTTACTGATGCTTTGGGTAGGCAAGTAAATTGTCGTAATCTTATTATTATCGCCACCTCAAACGCTGGCAGTTCTCTTATTTGGGAAACTATCAAATCTGGTAAAAATTTGGCGAGGTCAAAAGATTTAATCATAAACTCAATCATCAAAGATAAAGTATTTCGCCCAGAACTTCTCAATCGTTTTGATGGAGTAATTTTCTTTCATCCTTTGCAAAAAATAGAACTTGAAAGTATTGCTCGGCTTGGTCTCCAAAAGTTGGTTAAAAGATTAAAAGAACAAAGTATTGAATTGGTTATAAATGAAGATGTTATTAATTTTTTGGTGGAGAAGGGGAGTGATCCAGAATTTGGTGGGCGTTCTATAAATAGGGCAATTCAAAATGAAATAGAAAATCTGGTGGCTAAAAAGATAATCAGTGGTGAATCAAAAGCCGGTTCAAAAATTGAAATAAAAAGAGAGGAGTTGGGATAATCAAAAATTAAATAAATTTGCCCCAAAAGGGCAACCCTTGAAATGTCCCTAGTAAAATTCTCCATAGGAAATCTAACTTTAGCTTTTCATGGGTGCTTTCGGAAAATTCAGGCCCGTTGGTTTTTCTATACTTTAACAACCATCGTTTAATTTCCCACCACACGCATAACCAGCCGGGGTATTAAATCTGCTTAAAAATTTGCTTCCTCAACTTCTAGACTCATTAATTCAAGAGCCGTTTCTCGGTTTGGGCATTCCAACAACACACTATCAGGACTGAGATAAAATATCTTTCCTGAAGCCGGATCATGATATACATGGTACCATTCAGGAGAATAGTCTGACTTGCTGGCTACTTCTTCCATAGAACTTGTATTAACTCCATGGGCTTCTTGACATTGATCCTGAATTTCGCTAATTCGCTTGGTTATTTCTCTTTTGCGTTCCAATTTTTTTTCGTATTTTGTTTTTTGCTCCTGTTCTGCCTCAGATGCTTGTTCTCTCAAATATTGGGATGCTCCTTCATTAGTCTTAAATTGTAAAATCTGTTGGTTGCCGTCTACATAGTATGGCGCGGATATCCCGAGTCCATCTTCAGTGCCATACAAACTATATGATTTTTCCGGAGGACCATCATTTTTCATACGCTTTAAAATCACCCGCGTTCCATCTGGTGCAAGAATATACCAATACTTAAACCCTTGAGCGGGGTTAATATGCTCTCGAATAATTTCTCCTAGATCAAAAGCTTCCTTATCTTCAGACTTGTTTGGTTTTAATTTATTCATTTTATAAAAAATTATTTTATCTTTTTAAGCTAGCATATTCAGAAGATAAATTTCAGTAAAGGTCCGCTATGCGAAAATCTTCTTTGAGGTTATTTATAAAACTCAATGCTTTTAAAGTCTCTTCAAAACTTCCTGGTCCCCGCCTCTCAACACCCGAAAAATATTCGCAAATGAGTTTAAAGCTCAAAATTTTGGCTGGTTTTTTTATCGTGGCCATATATCAATTAACTCTCTTATTAAAAATACTCTTATATCACAGTATAACAAATATTAATAGTCATCAAGGGGGTGTTGTGGATATTTGAATGATAGTCGTACCAAAACGATTCCCGGGCACGGAATTTTCTAATAAGGAGACAATCATGATGAACTACACCCGTGGCGCTCCGACGGGGATGTCTGTTGGAGACGTTTTATAGAGTTGAAAAATAGGTCGGCCACGCCGGCGTCGCCCCGCACCCTTTTGTTTTTGGGTGCGGGGCAAAACTTTTATATTATTTTACTATTTTAATAACTCCATCCCTCACTTCGTGTGGACCTCCTTCCTAACCCCTTAAATCCCCCTTATCTTAAGGGGGAAGGTTAGAAAAGAGGAACAGGGCTTTCCTATTTTATGTTAAGATAAAAAAATGAATTTTTGGCAGGAAATGAAAAATTCCCACGACGCTGAAGCTTCACGGGATAAACCTATAATTTGCTTAGCGCCAATGGCAGATGTCACAGATGTGGCTTTTCGGCATATCATTGCTAAATACTCAAAATTACCAAGGACAGTCCTTGAACTGCCCTGGTCCCAAAGGACTGTCCTTGGTAATTTTTCGCTCAAAAGAATATTTTGCAATTCTTACGTTACTTACACCGAATTTGTATCTGCTGATGGACTAGTTTTGGCGCCCGAAGAAGGTAAGAAAAAACTACTCAAAGATTTAGAATATTCAGAAATTGAAAGACCAATTGTCGCCCAATTTTTTACTAGCAATCCTGACCATATGTATGAGGTAGCCAAATTGGCGGTGGAACTTGGGTTTGATGGGGTGGATATCAATATGGGCTGTCCCGATAAAAGTATTGAGAAGCAAGGAGCTGGCGTGGCTTTAATTAAAAATCCGAGCTTAGCTCGTGAATTAATAAAAGCAGCAAAAGAGGGTACTCAAGCAGGACAGAAGGGTTCCCCTTGTCTAAATGAAAAGTGTGGTGTAATTCCTGTTTCTGTTAAAACTCGTCTTGGTTATAATAAAGATGAACTTGAAGAATGGTTGCCAGAATTATTGGCTGAAAATCCGGCTGCTATTATTATTCATGCTCGCACTAGAAAAGAAATGTCTAAAGTGCCAGCTAGGTGGGAGAGAATCAAAAGAGCTGTTGAGATACGAAATGAAATGCAAACCTCACCCCCTAACTCCCTCTCCTTAGTAAGGAGAGGGGAGGTAGCTACTTCGAATTTATCTTCTTTTCTTCTCTCCCCTAATCAAGGAGAGGGTCACGCGAAACGAGGGACAGAGTTTAAAACTCTAATCATAGGTAATGGTGATGTGGAGAGTGTCGCAGATGCAGTTGAAAAATGTAAAAAAAGTGGCGCTGATGGAGCTATGATTGGTAGAGGAGTTTTTGGTAACCCTTGGGTGTTTGCTAATTATGAGCCCACTCAAAAAGAAAAATTAAAAGCATTGGTAGAACACACAAAACTTTTTGAAGAAAAACTGGGCAAAGTCAAAAGTTTTGCTATTATGAAAAAACACTTTAAGGCATATTTAAATGGCTCTAATGAAAAAGATTTGAGATTAAAACTTATGAAAGCAAGAAATGCCAACGAAGTAGAAAAAATAGCCAAAGCATTTTTATCTTTTGTTTAATTTTTTCTTTATATAAAGACTTATCAATATCCAAATAAAACCAATAGCGTAGCCAACTAAGACATCAGAGAGATAATGCACTCCCAAATATAATCTACTTAGACCTATAAGAGGTATCAGTATAGTAAGGAAAATGATTAGAGGATTTTTTAGATGATGTTTGTCATGTCTCCAGAGAATGTAAAGGATAAATCCATATAAAGCCATCGCTATAGTTGCATGTCCGCTAGGGAAAGAATAACTTGATTCTAGATATATAGCTTCTGCCATAGGCCTTGCTTTTTGGAATATGTTTTTAAGTATAAAGACAAAAGTTAAACTGCCTCCAACTGATATCAAAAGTGAGATTGCACTTGATTTATGTTTATGTATAAAAAAAGATAGGGAAGAGAGTATAGTTAAACATCCTACCAAAATATAACTTCCAGAATAGGTGATGATAAGCATTACAAAAGAGAGCCATGGAACTCTATTTGCTACAAAAAAATTTAAAACAGTTTGGTCCACAAAATCCATTATAGACATTATAACTTTTTATTTACCTCTTTTTTTGCTTGCCTTTTTAGCTAGCATTTCATATTTTATTTTGAGACGTTTTTTAGTCTTTTTTGAGCGGGATGTTTTAATTTTCCCTACTCCTGTTTTTCTTTTTGCCATAATAGATACATTATATATTATTTGACAGGCAAATACCACTTAATAAATTTAGCTATTTAAGTGAATGAAAGAAAAGTATCTGTATTGTTGTATTAAAGATAGAAGGGTCGATTTAAAAGAATAATTAATAAAACAATATGAAAAAAATATCTATAGGTTTAGGAGTATTGGCTATCATCTTGGGACTATCAAGCATAATCCCGACAGTGGCAGGGGCATACAGAGGAGACCTTAATATTAAAGGACCAAACTATTTTTTAGAGCGCCATGAAGCTATGCAAAAAGCATTTGATAACAAAGATTACAATGCTTGGAATGAATTGATGCAAGGTAGAGGCAAAGTAACGCAAGTAGTAAATAAAGATAATTTTGCCAAGTTTGCCGAAGCCCATTTATTGGCTTTACAGGGTAAAAGTGCTGAAGCTCAAAAAATTCGCCAAGAACTCGGTCTAGGATTGCGTAATGGTTCTGGACAGGGGATAGGACAAGGCACAAGATGAGCAAATCGCTAATTAAAAATAGCCACACTACCTCGATTAAATCGGGGTTTAGTGTATATATTAGTTAATTCTTGATAGGATTTTATTATAGATATTTATGAAAAATTATCTGACGAAGAGATTGTGGGAAAAGTCCGATCAAGTAATCATGATTTTTATGCTGTGATAATAAAAAGATATGAAAACAAACTTTTGCGTTATGCTACCAATTTAATCAAAGACAGAGATAAAGCTGTAGATATAATCCAACAATCTTTCATAAAAGCTTTTATAAATTTAAAAAGTTTTAATATAAAGAAAAATTTTTCAAATTGGATATATCGCATTGTCCACAACGAGGGGATAAATTTTTTGAAGAAATATCAAAAATAAAACAGGGTCAACTTAAAATGCGTCCCAGGGTTTATTTTGTTATTGGGTCAATTTTGACTTTCTTGGGATTGATTGCCTCTATAATGACTTCAGTTTTTGCAATCGGTCTAATTAATTTTCTTTTGAAATCAAAGGGCAGGATGTTTGGCCACAACAGAATGGAATATTTAATTTCAATATTTCCTTGGTGGCTACCTGTGGTCGCTATTTTAGGACTTGTTGTTGGGATAATCTTTATTCGCAAATATGTTTTCTTATAAAGTAGGTCTTAAAAAGGCCGCTATTTTGGTAGTTATAATATCTGGTTGGCTGATTGATATGATGGGTTTTAATGATTTTTTAGTTAAAAAAGGTATGATGCGGGGTGTGATACGAAATAATTTACAAAGTCAAAGTATTTAATTATAATTTTTCAATTTTATTTAAATCCTTATTAGGCAAATTATTTAATCATATTTTAATGAATTTCCCATCTTTTACCTCTTAGAAGAGATATCATCTCTTCTTTCATAATTTGTACATATAAGTCAAATTCTTCATCGTTTAGATTTAGCTCTCTGATTGTTTTTCCAATGATAGCTTCATTATAATTTGGGTCTAAATATATTTCTCCTGTTTCATTAGATATCAAATCTTCTGAAGTTTCTCCTTTCGTTAAGTTTACATAAGTTTTAGCATCAAATTTTGCATGCATTTCAATTGAGTTGCGTCTCTTCAATGATTCACTATTTATTGAAAATCCTTCATTCATAAAATCTATTCTACCACATTATCTTTAATAATTATCTTATCAAGAAATAAAGAAGAATTATTATTCCAAGTATTATTCTATAATAACCAAAGATTTTAAAATTATGTTTCTGCACAAAGTTTATCAAGAATTTTACGATAGCTAATGCTACAAAAAAAGAAACAACGAAGCCAATCAATAAAATAAAAATTTGATTTAGATTGAGTGCTCCGTCATATTTCAATAAACTATAAGCAGAAGCAGCAAACATTGTCGGTATAGCCAAAAAGAAAGAAAATTCTGTAGAAACTACTCTGGATGCTCCTAAAATCATACCTCCCATTATGGTAGAAGCTGATCGCGAAACTCCGGGTATCATTGATAGGCATTGAATTAATCCAATAAAAAAAGCAGTTTTAAAACTCAAACCTTTGATTGAAACAATTTTGGCGGTCTTTTTTTTGTTTTCAATAAATAAGATAATTAAACCTCCAACTAGTAGAGATATTGCTACAACCCAAGGATTAAATAATTTTTCCTTAATAAAATCAGCAAAAAGAGCTCCAAAAAATATGGCTGGCAAGATTCCAACTATGGTTTTATACCAAATATTTAAAGTTTCTTTATTTTTTATCTCATCTTTAGTAAATGGCCATAGTTTTTTTATAAAATAAACCAAAACAGGAATGATGGCTCCAAGCTGAATAACAATATCAAATAGCACAGTGAAATCTTCATCAAAAGATATTAACTCATTTATAAGTATAAGATGTCCTGTAGATGAAATTGGTAAAAATTCGGTCAAACCTTCTACTATGGCCAATATTATGGCTTTTGTTATTTCTAAAATATGTAGTTCCATACCTATAATTATCTGCAGTTTAATTGTATCAAATAATTTTATGAAAAAAATCTTCCCACTATTCTGATACGGTCGTGGTGGAATAATGGGAAAGTGATATTAATGTTGGTTTTTGATGATGCGATTTTTCTTTGCTTCCAATATCTTTCAATATAATGTGTATTGTTCGTTGAACTTTTTAAAACATATACACAAAACATAGTTGAAATATGATACAACAGTTTGCTCCGCGGGTTGAAATTTCTCCCTCGACTCAAATTTTTTCAGTCAAAAAATTTTGGTCTGGGCACCGACTCATGGAAATTTTTTGCTAAAAATTTCACATTCCGTCGTTCTCATCCAACACGAAAGCCAAGCAGTTGGCTTTCTCCGCGGAGCTCAAAAAATCAAAATCCCCTGTTCGGGGATTAAGATTTTTACGAGCTCCGCGGGTTGGATTCGAACCAACGACCAATCGCTTAACAGGCGACTGCGCTACCGCTGCGCCACCGCGGAATGTTGGGGGACACGAACTATTCTACCAAAAAAAGTTTAGTAAGCAAAGGGTTTAGATGGAAGACGAAAAGCCAAAAATATGTTAAAATAGATTACTTATGGGTAAAAAATTTGAAAAAGAAAAAATAGTCCAGATTCTTTTGGTGGTTGTTGTAGTATTACTAGGGCTGTTTGGATACGGATTTTATAGATATTACAATCTTTCTAAAGATTTTTCAGAAACTAAAATGATTTTAATTGAAACCCAAAAAATTCTTGTTGAAACCAAAGATGAAGTTAGTTATTTGCTTGATAATTTAAATAAAGAACAAGACAAAAATAAAACTTTTGAAAATCAAATAGGGCAGATTGCAAACACTGTAGGCACTTTGGATAAACTTTCTAAAACAGACAAAGAGCTTTTACAAAAATATTCTAAAGTCTATTTTTTAAATGAAAACTATGTTCCTAATGGTCTTTTGGATATTCCAAAAGAATATCTTTTACAAAAAGAGCGAACCTTAAAAATTCACTCTAAAGTTTTGCCTTATTTAGAAGAGATGATTAAGGCGATGAGAGAAAATCAAACACCTATTGAGATAGTTTCTGCTTACCGTTCTTTTGGCGAACAATCTTCATTAAAAAATAATTATAATATAGTTTATGGCTCTGGGGCCAATACTTTTTCAGCTGACCAAGGATATTCAGAACATCAGCTTGGCACTGCTCTTGATTTGACTACAGAAAATTTAGGAGCGAATTTTACTGATTTTGCTGATACTAAAGCTTACCAGTGGCTTCTAGAAAATGCTTATAAATATGGATTTATACTCTCTTATCCTGAAGGAAACAATTATTATCAATTTGAACCTTGGCATTTTCGTTTTGTTGGCAAGAGTTTAGCTAAAAGATTGCGCGAAGAAAAACAATTTTTTTATGATTTAAGCCAAAGAAATATAGACGCTTATCTTATAAATATTTTTGATTAGGTTTTTTAGGATAAAAAGTTAAATGCTGATAGACTTAATATGGATTTGTAAAATCTAGAAAAGAGGGAATATGGAAATTTTGGGTTGTTTGTTAATTGGGTTTTTGTTGGCCGAACTGGCCACAATGGTAACCACGCTTTATCTGCATCGGAGTTCAACACATAAAAGTGTGAAATTTCACTTTTTTGTTGAATTTGTTTTTCAGCTCATCCTTTGGCTGACGACGGGGATAAACAGAAAAGAATGGGTCGCGGTGCATTTGAGTCATCACTCAAATACTGACAAAGAGGGAGACCCTCATAGCCCTGTTTTGTTAGGATTTTGGAGGGTACAATTAGGGAATGTCTTGCTTTATAGAAGGGCCGCTAGGGACCCAAAAATAATGAAGCTTGGTGAGAGGGTGAATCTATCGTGGGCAGAAAAAAATCTCTTCACTTCACCTCTTCTTGGGCTTTCCATTGGGATTGGGATGGCTTGCTTGATATTTGGCTGGTGGCAAGGACTTTTGATTTCCCTATTCCACACAGTTTTTTACTTGGAACTAAACTCTCTGGTGAATGCCTATTGCCATCTCTGGGGATATAAAAACTTCCCCGAAGCCGATGCTTTTAATAGTAAGTGGGTGGCGTGGATTACTGGAGGAGAAGGTTTCCATAATGCTCACCACTATAAGCCGGGAAGCCCAAAACTTTCTAACAAAAAATGGGAGTTTGATATGGGTTGGGTCATTATCAAAACTCTTAAATTTTTCCGTTTGGCAGAAACAAAATAAGCAGTCCCTCACCTTGAGAGATAGGTGAGGGGCATTTTGTTTATTTTTCTAAAGGAGTATAATGGAGATATGAAAATAAATATAAAAGCAACAAATATTTCCCTTACTCCAGCTATATCAGGATATATAGAGAAAAAAATTAATACTTTAAATAAATTTTATAAGGAAGAAGAAGATATTGTGGTAAATGTAGAGGTGGGTAAAACTACCGAACACCACAAATCAGGAGACATATTTAAAGCAGAAATACATATCAGGTCTCGTGGTAATGAATATTACGCTACTGCTGAAACAGAAGATTTGTATGCTTCTATTGACCAGGTTAAAAATAACATTGTAAAAGAGCTCACTTCCACAAGAAAAAGGGCAATAAGACTAATTAGAAAAGGTGGATTTGGTATAAAAAATATGTTGAGAGGAATATCAGATATTGGAAGTAAAAGTTGGAAAAGGATAAGGAATAAAAAATAACAATTTATTTTTGACCTCGCATAAAGCTTTCGTAAGACATCTCTTTTTTACCTTCGGGGATTACTTTTAATATTTCAAGATTATTATCTTTTAGTTTTGCATCAGTTATGATTATTCTGATTTTTTTGTTGTCTCTCTCTGTATAAAAATATGTTCCAGGCCAATCTTCAAACGCTTTTATTTTTAGAAAGTTTTTGTAGGGGTCATCTTTTAAATCTATTTCTCCATCTGCTTTTTCAATCTTACCACATTCGGTCGCAAGATTCTCATTTTGCATAATTGGGTCAATTGCGCCAATAAGCCACTCGGGTAAAATATGAGCAAAAAGACGTGCGCCTTCTATAGCGAGAGTTTTTTCTAATTCGGTTCTATTGGGGATATCAGGAATCTCCTTCGTAGAAGGAAACTTGATTTTTTTCTGCACCACAATCGGCCCCGTATCCATCCCCTCATCAATCTGCATTATGGTAACGCCTGCATTTTTTTCGTCATTTAAAATTTGAGCTTGAATAGGGGAAGCTCCACGATATTTAGGAAGAAGAGAGGGATGAATGTTTAAAGTTTTATGAGTTGGTATATCAAATACTTCTCTTGGAATGATTTTGCCATAAGAAGCAACCAAAAATAAATCCCAATCTTCGCCATTTAAAAAGTTTTTTAAATAATCTTTGGCGGGCTCTTCAAAAGGGGTGCCGTCTTTTTTAAAACTTCTTAAACTTTTCGGCTGATAGACTGGTATATTGTTTTTTTCAGCCCAGATTTTAGTTGGCGGTGGGGTAATGGTCAATTTTCTGCCTTTTGGTTTATCTGGACTAGAGACTATTAGGCGAGGCAAAATGTTGTGTGCTTTTAATTCTTCCAAAACATAAACAGAAAATTCTGAAGTGCCAAAAAATATAAATTTCATAGTCTTTTTGATAAATAATAAAATAACACTTCTACTCACTTGTCCTCGCTACTATGTGCTGTGGATATTCGTTCTGGTATTATTTCTTTTAAATTTATAGCTTTGTCAATAAAAAGTATTCCATCTAAATGGTCGGTTTCGTGTTGAAAAGCTTGAGAGAGCAATCCTGAACCGCCGAAAGTAAAAAGTTTGCCATTTTCATCATAAGCTTTGATAAGGGTTTTTTCTGCTCTTTTTACTTTACCATAGAGCCAACGGACAGAGAGACATCCTTCTTCAGTCAGTATTTTTTTCTTTGAAATTTTTAATATTTTTGGATTTATAAAAACCATATCTTTGTATACAGTTTTTTCTTTTTTATCTTTTAAAATATTTTCTTTTTCTATTTTTGGTGTTTTATTTTGTATTTTTTCTTCATCCATTATTTCAAATATTTTTTTAGAGATGACAAAAATTCGCAGGTTTTCTCCTATTTGAGGCGCAGCGATAGCCACTCCGTCTTCTTCTGCGTTGAGAGCTTCTTTCATTTTTTGGATGATTTTTTTTATTTTTGGTTTTTTAATATCGGAAATAGCTACTTCTTTAGAGATTCTCCTTAAAATTTTATCTTCTTTTTGTATAATTACACTATCCATTTAAACTCTAATTTACCACATATTATCGGTTTTATCTACCCACAAATCATAACAAATTATCAGGGTCTACTTTTATTTCAAAGTGTGGGGGAAGGGATTTTAATAAATTAGAAAGAATTGGTTTTGGCCAATATTCTTTTTTTAGTTTGATGACAGCATTGACTGAAGTTTGCTCACCTTTTTTTTCGTGAGTTGAAGGAAATACTATAATATTGTATTTTTCTTCTGATGTTTTGTTTTGGACTCCGATATTAAATATTTCAGCCAATCTTTCTGTTTCTTTAGAGACAAAATTTCTAGTGCCTCTAATGGTGATTTTTATAAAAATACCAAAAGGTGGATAATTTAAAATTTTGCGATCTTCTATTTCTTTTTTATAAAATTCTGCCAAGTTGCCATTTATTGCAAACTCAATTGTTAAATCATCCGGATTATGACTTTGAATCAAAAATTTTTCTTTAGCCAAGTTTCTAGTTTGTAAAATGAGGCGAAATATTTTTTCTCTAATACGAAAATCAGGTATAGAAAAAAGAGAATCAAAAGAAGCTATAGCCGAACTCCCCACTTTTTTGTAAAGATAAGGAAAGGCCATTTCAGTGCCCAAAAGGACGCTTCCTCTGCTTTCATAAAAATTTTGGACTGTTTTTAAAGCTTTAAGGTTGGTGCTGGTGGCATCTTTATGAATTTCAAATAAATTTATATTTGGGATACTTTTTTTTATTTCTTCTGCAATCCTGTCTATGCCAGAGCCAAAAGCGGCTAATTTCCAACTTCTACAATTTTGACAAACTTCGGTTGCTTTTCTGGTTTCTCCACACTGATGACATTTGAAAATACCACTATTTTGAAATCTATCTGTAGCGTCATAACTTTCTCTGACTTTGATTTGTGTTCTGTATAAAACCATTGGTGAATTACAATTAAAACATTTGACTTGTTCACCACAGTCACGACAGATAGTAATACTAGAAAGACCTTTTCTAGCTCCAAAGATAAACATATTGGAACCATTGGAGACTGTATCATTTATTAAATTTAGCAATGTTGGCGATATGGTTTTAAACTCCTTTTCTTTTTTAGCAGATTCTTTCAAATCTACTACTTTAATCATTACATCTTTTGGCAATCTCCATTTGACACTTTCAAACTCTACTAGCTCACCTTCTTTATATCTGTTAAGGGTCTCTATTCTCAAAAATGAATCTCCTATGATAGTGCGGATATTTTTTTTATTGGCCAAAGTTTCAATAAAAAATCTCAAATCTATAAAAGGTTTAGATATTGTTTTCCAACCATTTTCGTTTTCTCTGTCTATAATAATAGTACCGAAATCTTTTCTGGGTAAAAATAGCCATTGAGTGGTGGCTATGACTAATACTGGATGAGTAGTTTTTAAAGCTCCTTGCCACTCTTTTTTTAAATCTTTTTTATTTAATTCATTATGAAAAGTGTAAACAAAAGATTCTATCCCTCTTTCCAATTTTTCTTTAGCTTGTTTTATATTTTGATTTTTTGGTAAACAAAGAAAAACAGATTTTTTTTTGGCAAATTCTTCTCTAATAAGCGAACGATAATGAATAAATCTTTCTTCGTCTGGCACCTGAAGGATTGCAATTTCATTTTTTATTTTTGAGTTGTTAGGGTTGTCAAAGACGGTCTTTGACAACTGAAGCATACCTGGATTTTCTAAAATAAAAGAAGGTATCAAATGAGGAATGATATTACCTTCGTTGGTCACAAAATATTCGGCTGTAGTTTTTATTGCTTCTAAAAATTCTTTTTGTAAGAAAGGTTTGGAATTAATAGAAATTATTTTTTTTAATTGAAAATGAGCGCTCTTTAGCTCTGTTTTTGCCTCGGTAACATCTTTGATAGCTATTACTAAAGCATTGGTGCTTTTATTTCTTATATTTACTTTCACCAAAGAACCTACCTCTATGGGTTTAGATGAGAAGTAAGAAAGATAATCTTTGTTTAAACCTTTTGAAAATGGAAGACATTCAATAACAAACATACAAAGATTGTGGCAGATATTTTACTAAAGCTCAATATTGTTTATCTAGTGATTTCCTTGTAGTATTTGGGTATGACTTTCTTTTCAAAAAAATTAGGCATTGATTTAGGGACGGCCAATACTCTTGTCTTTGTGCCAGGTAAAGGTATTGTCTTGAACGAGCCATCGGTGGTGGCCATTTCACTTGAAGACAATAGAATTTTGGCGGTAGGTAACGAAGCTAAAGTGATGATTGGTAAAACACCAGAAGCCATCACTGCTTATAGACCAATGAAAGACGGAGTGATTGCCGACTATAAAGTGACTGAAGCGATGCTTTCTTATTATATGAAAAAGGCAATGGGAGGTTGGCAGTTTATAAAACCAGAAGTATTGATTAGTGTGCCAGCGGGAGTGACTTCAACTGAAAGAAGAGCGGTAATAGAAGCGGCTATTAAAGCTGGAGCCAAAAATGCTTATGTTATCAAAGAGCCGATTTTAGCTGCTATTGGCGCTGATATTCCAATTTATGAAGCTCAAGGAAATATGATAGCTGATATCGGCGGTGGCACTACTGATGTGGCAGTTATTTCTTTAGGAGGTATTGTCTCTTCCACTTCGGTTAAATTTGCTGGTAATAAAATTGATGAAAGTATCGCTGATTATATAAAAAAGACTTTTAATTTAGCGATTGGAGATAAGACAGCTGAAAATATAAAAATAAAAATTGGCTCGGCTTTGCCAATAGATGAAGAACTCTCAATGATTATAAAAGGGAGAGATCTTGTATCTGGATTGCCCAAATCAGTTGAAATCAAAACTAACGAAATCGTCAAAGCTATCTCCAGAGAATTAAGAGAAATAGTCAAAGCTGTCAAAGATGTATTACAAGAAACTCCGCCCGAATTGGCTGCTGATATTATAGATCAAGGCATTATTATGACTGGAGGGACTTCTTCGCTCCGCAATCTCCCTGAACTTATTTTTAGAAGAGTTGGAGTAAAAACAACTTTGGCCAAAGACCCACTTTTTTGTGTTGCCAGGGGCACTGGTATTGCCTTAGAGCATTTAAGTGCTTATAAAAAAATGATGATTTCTAAAAGATAACATCGCGCTCCAAAGGACGTATCGTGCGATATGATTTCGCCAAATTATATGAAAAAACTTCACCATGTCAATGTAATAATAGGTAACAAAAATTATAATAATTTTATTTTTGGTATCTTATTAGATGATTTAAATTTTGATATAAAAGCCAACCCTGATTTTTTTTTGATGGAGAGAGATTTTTTTGGTATTGATGATGCTAGAAATCTAAAAAACTGGAGCTCGGGTAAGCCTTTGATGGGAGAAATTAAAGCTTCTTTAATAGTTACTAAATATATTACTAATGATGCTCAAAATGCATTACTTAAAGTTTTAGAAGAACCGCCATTGGGGACTTATATTTTTATAAATTTAGAAAGTTTGGGCGGGCTTTTGCCGACATTTCTTTCAAGGGTTAAGATTTTAAATACTCCTTTAATATCCGAAACTGAAAAAAATGAAGAAGTTATTTTAAGCAAAGCATCAGCTTTTCTTTCTGCTAAAATGAAAGAAAGGTTTGCTCTTACTTATTCTCTGTCAATAAATAAAAACAAAACTCCAATGAAAGAATTAATCAATAATCTAGAAGAGATATATTATAAAAGATATGCAAAAGATATGACTCTTGATAATTTAAAATCTAAAGCAATTAAAAATATATTGACCGCTAAAATATTTGCTTCTACCAGAGGTTCATCTCCAAAAATGCTTTTGGAATGGCTTTCTTGTGTGCTATAATAAATACCAAGGACAGCCCTTAAGTTGCCCGGTCCCAAAGGACTGTCCTTGGTAATTATGTTTGATTTTTCGGAACTAAAACAAAAAAGTAAGGGAGTAGAAGAATGGTTATCAAAAGAGTTAGCCGTTATTCGCACTGGTAAAGCCGTTCCTGCTATATTAGATTTTGTGCAAGTAGAAGCTTATGGTTCTAAGATGCTCATTAGAGAATTAGCTAACATATTGGTGGAAGATGCTAAAACTATCAGATTAGAGCCGTGGGATATCAAAGTGGGTAAAGATATTGAAAAAGCAATAACCGCTTCAAATTTAGGACTTTCAGTGGCTCCTTTTGAAAAAGGATTGAGAATTATTTTCCCAGAATTAACATCCGAAAGAAGAGAACAATTTAAAAAAGTAGCCAGAACAAAGTTTGAAGAAGGTAAGGTTTCTTTGAGAGTTTTGCGCGATAAAATATGGAAGATTATTGAAGAAAAAGAAAAGGCCGGCGGTATGGGAGAAGATGATAAATTTAGATTGAAAGAAGAGATGCAAAAGATAATAGATGAGTCTAATAAAAAATTAGAAGAACTAGTAATTAAAAAAGAAGAAGAAATAAAAATTTGATATAAATGACATTTATAATTTTTTTGATTGTTTTAGGGATACTTGTTTTTGTCCATGAACTTGGACATTTTTTGGTTGCCAAAGGAGCTGGAGTTAAAGTAGAAGAGTTTGGTTTTGGTTATCCGCCACGGGCTTTAAAACTTGGTAGCAAATGGGGGACATTGTTTACTTTAAATTGGATTCCTTTTGGGGGCTTTGTCAAAATTTTTGGTGAAAATTATGAGGAAAATTTAGTTTATAAAAAGGAACAAAAACATACTGTTCCTTCTTCTTTTACTGAAGTTTCTAAAAAATGGCAGGCTGCGATTTTGGTGGCAGGTGTAACTTTTAATATTATTTTTGCTTGGCTAATTTTATCTTTAGGATTTATGATTGGTTTGCCTACACCGATAGATAATGATTATGGAGTTGCAGTTGAAAATCCGACCCTTACTGTGATAGAGGTTATTTCTGATTCTCCCGCCAAAGAAGCTGGTTTGAGATCTGGAGATAAAATAAAAAGTCTTTCTTTTGGGGGAGATCAAATATTAAGCGATTTGAATTTAGAAAATACTTCTTATTTTATAAATAAATCTCAAGGTGAAATTTTAGTTAAAATTGATAGAGGGGGAGAGATTATAGATTTTAAAATTACTCCAAATACAAAAATAGGAGGGGATCGAAAACTTATAGGTATCAGTATGGATATGATAGGCACTCTTTCTTTGCCAATACATCAAGCAATTTATGAAGGCGGTAAAACTACTTTTGATATAACTTATGCCACTATTTATGGTATCGGAGATTTGATTGGAAAAGCAATTAAAGGAGATCCTGATATTTCTCAAATAGCTGGTCCTGTCGGTATAATCAGTTTGGTGGGGGATGCTACGAAACTTGGTTTTGTCTATTTGCTTACTTTTATGGCTCTTATTTCAATAAATTTGGCCATTATCAATCTTTTGCCATTTCCGGCTTTAGATGGAGGAAGAATTATTTTTGTAATTATTGAAAGTATCACCAAAAGACCTATTAATCCAAAAATTGCTGGCTCCTTAAATACTGTTGGTTTTGCTCTCCTTATTTTACTTATGCTTATTGTTACTTATCGAGATATTTTAAAATTATTTTAGTTGTGAACTTTTGCTCTAAAATATAATCTAAGATATTATGGAGGTATGAGACAATCACAACTTTTTACAAAGACCAGACGGGAAGCGCCAGCCGATGAGACTGCTAAAAATGCACAGCTTTTAATTCGAGGTGGATATATTCACAAAGAAATAGCGGGAGTATATTCATATTTACCACTTGGTCTTAAGGTAATAAAAAATATTGAAAATATAATAAGAGAAGAAATGAATAATATAGGGGGTATTGAGATGAAAACTACTGTCTTGCAAAATAAAGAAATATGGGAAAAATCTGGCAGGTGGAATGATGATACAATAGATAATTGGTTCAAAACTAAATTAAAAAACGGAGGAGAAGTTGGATTATCTTTTACTAATGAAGAAGCTTATTCAAATATTTTAAAACAACACATTAGTTCTTATAAAGATTTACCGGCCTATCCTTATGATTTTAAAGAAATTTTTAGAAACGAAGCAAGGAGTAAATCTGGGATAATAAGAGGAAGAGAATTTTATTGGAAAGCTTTATATTCATTTTCAAAAAATGAAGCAGAACACAACTTTTTTTATGAAAAATCAAAAATTGCTTATCAAAATATTTTTGAGAGAGTTGGTATTAAGGATTTGACTTATATCACTTTTGCTTCAGGTGGCTCTTTTTCTAAATTTTCTCATGAATTTCAAACCTTTACTGATGCGGGTGAGGATATTATTTATGTTGATGAAAAAAAGAAAGTCGCCATCAATAAAGAAGTCTATAATGATGAAGTTATTAAAAGTTTGGGATTAAAAAAGGAAGACCTTGTAGAAAAAAAAGCGGTTGAAGTTGGAAATATTTTTACTCTCGGAACTAAATTTTCAGAACCATTTGATTTGAAATATAAAAATGAAAAAGGAGAAGAAAATTATGTTTTTATGGGTTCGTATGGTATTGGTTTGGGACGACTTATGGGGACTATTGTAGAAGTTTTTGCGGATGATAAGGGTATAATCTGGCCTGAATCTGTGGCTCCATTTAAATTTCATCTTATTGAGATAATGTCAAACAAGTTAGAAGTTAAAAAAACAGCTGAAAAAATTTATAAAAAATTGGGCGAGAGTAATGTTTTGTATGACGATAGAGACCTTCGGGCTGGAGAAAAATTTGCAGATAGCGATTTGCTCGGAGTGCCTACTCAAATCATTATCAGTGAAAAAAATATTGAAAATAATAAACTAGAATTAAAAAACAGAAAGACAGGTGAAGTCAAAATGATAGATGAAAGTGAAATAGACAATCTTTTTAATTAAAAATAAACCGCGACGATTTGTTTAATTTATGGTAGATTGTCCATATGTTGAAAGACAAATGGGGACAATTGATGCGGTTTTTACGCAATGATATAGGCATTGATCTTGGAACATCCAATATGTTGGTCTATGTTCGCGGTAAAGGTATTATCTTAAACGAGCCCTCGGTGGTAGCCGTCAATCAGAAAACAGGTCAAGTTGTCGCCGTTGGCACTGAAGCTAAAAATATGCTTGGTCGCACACCGCCTCATATTGTTGCGGTGCGTCCTATCGTTGATGGAGTTATTTCTGATTTTGAAGTTACCGAAGAGATGCTTCATTATCTCTTAAACAAAGCTCAAGCAATATCAAACAAATTTTTAGGACCGAGGGTGGTAGTTGGAGTGCCCTCTAGTATTACCAATGTAGAAACCCGAGCAGTCCGAGATGCTACCAAAAATGCTGGAGCTAGTGAAGTTCATATTGTTGAAGAGCCAATGGCTGCTGCTATTGGTATGCATTTACCAATAAACGAACCGTTGGGTAGTATGGTGATTGATATTGGAGGTGGCACCACTGATATCGCTATTATTTCTTTAAATGGAGTTATCAGTTCTAAAAATATTCATGTGGCTGGAGACAAATTAAATAGTGATATCTCTGCTTACATCAGGAATGAATTTAAAATAGTGATTGGTGAAAAAACTTCTGAAAATATCAAAACTCAAATTACTTCTCTATTGGCCGAAAAGACTTCTTTTGAAACTCAAGCTAGAGGTCGAGACCTTATCACTGGCCTGCCACGAGAAGTGGTGGTGACTGATTCTGATATCAGAGAGGCCATATCTCATTCAATAGAAAGATTAATTGAAGCTACTAAAGAGGTTTTGGAAATGACTCCGCCAGAAATACTTTCAGATATTATGCATAGAGGTATTTATTTGGCAGGTGGGGGAGCTTTAATAAAAGGATTTGCGGATATTTTAAAAGAAGAAATTAAAATGCCGGTTTATATAGCTGATGACCCTTTAACTTGTGTTGTCCGTGGCACTGGTATTATTCTTGAACATCTGGAAAAATATAAAGAAGTATTAATCGCTAACGAAGAAGATGTATCAAATAAAGCGCACTAATAAAAAATTTTTAGGAATTGGGTTGATAAAAATACTTATAATCCTTCTACTTGTGGTAGGATTCGTTTTTCTTTTTAGCACTTCCAATTCAACTCAATCTTTAGTATCAAATGCTTCCTCTCCCTTTTTTATGGTTGGAAACTTTTTTTACAATAATTTAAACAAAATGCCAAAATTTTTTTCTGATAAAGATAAATTGGTAACAGAAAATATTAAACTTGCAGAAGAAATAAGAGATTTAAAATTTAATATTATTGATTTTGAAATTTTAAAATATGAAAATCAAAAGTTACGAGAACAACTAGAAATAAAACCAATCGGAGATTTTATAACTAGTTCTATTATTGCCAAATCTCCTCAAGTGCCACTTGATTCTTTACTTTTAAATAAAGGTCTTAAAGATGGAATAAATAATGGAGATTTTGTTTTGATAACAGAAAGAATTTTAATTGGTAAAATAGTAGATTTGACTAAAAATAGAGCGACTGTAGCTCTTAATTCTTTTGCTGATGTGACCACTTATGCTTTTGTCGCTAGGACAGATGAGCCGATAGAGTTGAGAGGAACAGGCGGTGGTAGTATAAAAGCTAAAGTACCTATTGATTTTGATATTGTGGTAGGAGATGAAATAATGGTTGCTGATTCTCTAAACTACATTGTTGCCGTCGTTGGAGTGGTGGCAGAAGACACCCCTTTTGGTTTTAAAGATGTCTTTATGTTACTACCGGCTGATGTTTCTAAAACCAATATTGTATTTATAAAACATTTTGAAAATGAGTAGATTATTATATTTTTTAGCAACTATGATTATACCGATTGTCTTTAGTTGGTGGCTTTTTATACCGATGGCTTTGCTTTTTGTCTATGTGGCTAAACTTCCTTATGAAGTTATTTTGGCAGGTTTTTTTCTTGATTCTCTTTACTATTTTGGAGACGGTTTTTTCTTTGAACACCTCCTCACTATTTTTTCTCTTGTTCTTATTGCTTTGGCTTTATTTTTGAGCAAAATGATTTATTGGCGTAAGATTATTTAATAAAAATGCTTAGTATTTTTAAAAATATATTTAAAAGAAGAAAGAATAGGAGTTATAAGGATATTGCTCCTGAAGAAATTTTTCTTGATTCAAAAAATTTACCCGATTTTGATATTTATCAATTTGAAGGTCGACTAGAAAAACCTCTCTCTCATAAAGTTTTTTTTATTTTTGGGAGTTTTTGTTTTTTGGTTTTTGGAATTTTTTTAGTAAAGCTCATATCTCTGCAAATAGTTAATGGAGATTCTTATAGAAATAGAAGTGAAAACAATAGATTAAGACAAACTCTTTTAGTGGCTCCCAGAGGTAGTATTTATAGTAGAGATGGGGTGGCTTTGACTTGGAATCAAAAATCTGAAAATGAAGAAGATTATCCATCACGTAAATATATAAAAGCATCTGGTTTTTCCAATCTTTTAGGATTTATAAAATATCCAGCTAAAGACAAAGCTGGCTTTTATTATGAAGAAGAATTTTTACCTAAAGATGGATTAGAGCTTTATTTAAATGAAATACTTTTTGGTGGTAATGGCATAAAACTTATAGAGACTTCTGTTAATGGGGAAGTGGTTTCTGAAAATGTAGTTCAATTGCCTAAAAATGGTGAAGATGCTACTTTATCAATAGATAGCAGAGTGCAAAAAAAACTTTTTACAGAAATCAAAACACTTTCGGAAAGGGTTGGTTTTCATGGTGGTGGAGGAGTTATTATAGATGTGCATTCTGGAGAAATTTTGGCTATGACCAGCTTTCCAGAATATAATTCGGAAGTAATGACCGAAGGTCAAGAAATAGAAAAAATACAGAGTTATTATGAAAATGTTGATAATCCTTTTTTAAATAGAATAGTTTCTGGACTTTATGCTCCGGGCTCTATCATCAAACCTTTTATAGCTTTTGCCGCTTTGGAAGAAGGGATTATTTCTCCAGAAAAAGAGATAGTGAGCACTGGACAATTGGTAATATCCAATCCATATTTTCCGAAACAGCCGTCAATATTTAAAGATTGGAAAGCTCACGGAGCTGTTGATATGAGGCGGGCGTTGGCTGTTTCTTCTGATATTTATTTTTATCAAATAGGTGGAGGGTTTGAAAAACAGGAAGGTTTGGGTATAGATAGAATAAAAAAATATTTAGAAAATTTTGGTTTTGGACAATACACTGGATTTGATACAGACAAAGAAGTTTTGGGAGTGATACCAAGCCCTGAATGGAAAGAGAGAACTTTTGATGGTGAAATTTGGCGTGTTGGAGATACTTACAACACGGCTATCGGTCAATATGGTATGCAAATCACTCCTCTGCAGGTCGTGGTGGCTACGGCCGGATTGGCAAATGGAGGCAAGCTTCTATTGCCTTCCATTTTGTTTACTTCTACTAGCACTATCTCTTCTGGCAAAAAAGTGGAAGGTCAAGCCAAAAATTTTCAGATAGTAAAAGAAGGTATGAGGGCGGCTGTGGCCTCTGAAGGTGGAACGGCGAGCGGGTTAAATATTTCTGCGGTGCATATTGCTGGTAAAACCGGGACGGCGGAGATAGGAGCTCGTAAGCAATTTGTAAATTCTTGGGTTATCGGTTTTTTCCCTTATGAAAATCCAAAATATGCTTTTACAGTAGTGATGGAAAGAGGTCCGGTTACCAATTTGACTGGCGCTACTTATGTTATGCGCCAATTGCTTGATTGGATGACCATAAACACTCCAGAGTATTTCAAAAATGAGTAGGATATAATAGATATATGAAATCAATATTTAAAAACATTTTAGCTAGTATTTTGGGCTGGCAGGTCCGAAGATTAAGGAAAAATTATGATTTCAAAATTATTGGGGTGGTTGGCAGTATTGGCAAAACTAGCACCAAATTAGCTATTGCTAAAGTATTGGAATCCGAGAAAAGAGTTCGCTATCAAGAAGGGAATTATAATGACATTATTAGTGTTCCGCTTATATTTTTTGGACACACTATGCCATCTATTTGGAACGTTTTTTCTTGGATTAAAATTATTTTTCAAAATGAGATTCAAATTTATTATGATTTCCCATTTGATTTTGTAATAGTGGAGCTTGGGACAGACACTCCAAACCAAATAAATCAATTTAGAAAATATTTGTTTTTGGATATTGCGGTAGTTACTGCTGTAGCTTTGGAACATATGGAATTTTTTGATAGTTTAAAAGATGTATCTGAAGAAGAGTGGTCTGTAAATTATTTTAGTGACATTATTTTTGCTAACAAAGACTTATGTTCTGTCGCCCCTGAAAACATAGATCATAAAAAAGTTTTTTTCTATGGTAAAGATTTCGGTTCTATTTTTAAAATAGAAAATATTTCAAAAATAAAAGAAGGTTTCTCTTTTGATATTTTAAAGACTGATAAAAAAATAATGGATTTATCCGTTTCTGTTATCTCTGAAGTCCAATTGTATTCAATTGTGGCTGCTGTTATTGTAGCCAAGACAATTAATATATCTGATCAAAAAATAAAAGAAGGAGTAAAAAAAATTGCAGGTTTTGCCGGCAGGATGCAAAAATTAAAAGGCATCAAAAATTCTCTTATTATTGATGATACATATAATGCTAGCCCTAGCGCTGTCAAAATGGCGATTGACACCCTCAAATCATATCCCACTTTACAAAGAGTAGCTATCTTAGGAATGATGAATGAATTGGGGGATATTTCTAAAGAAGAACACAGAAAAATAGGTCAATATTGTGATCCAAAATCTTTAGATTTGATAGTGACGATAGGGCAAGATGCCAACACTTTTTTGGCATCAGCGGCTATAGAAAATAATTGCAATGTTTATAAAGCAAAAAATTCAATTGATGCCGGAGAATTTTTGAAAGATAAAATAAAAGAAAAAGCTGTGATATTGGCTAAAGGTTCTCAAAATGGGGTCTTTGCTGAAGAAGCTCTCAAACCTCTACTTGCCAATCCTACCGACATTTCCAAGCTCGTTCGCCAAGATCTCGCTTGGATGAAGAAGAAACAATCTTAATTATACCACATCTTAAAGTGTCAAAGGGCGCCTTTGACACTTTTATTGTAAGTATCCACACCCCTCACCACCAAATCATTGTCTCTGTCAATAGGGCATGATAAAATATAGAAGTGAAAATACTCTCCACAGAAGAAATCAAACAGAGATTGATTCGTCTCACCAATCTTGAACATCTCCACCTTAAGGCCAGAGAAAG
>Ga0210057_1001282_pt1 | contig 38622 bp, 28 predicted proteins | sample CryGeyCG2114_010_2_FD_183968 | JGI IMG/M metagenome (GOLD analysis project Ga0210057, IMG submission 183968) | Groundwater microbial communities from aquifer - Crystal Geyser CG10_big_fil_rev_8/21/14_0.10 (SPAdes) (version 2) | ecosystem: Environmental > Aquatic > Deep subsurface > Groundwater ... | reverse complement strand
GAACATAAGGATGTTTTTCTGCCGGCGACAGAAAACTGGCGGCCGATATCGCTTCTATCACTTCAACAAACAATGTGTCTATGCGCTGACCAAGAGAATGACGATGCACCTTGGGCAAGTCCTGATAGAATTTGTACCACAAAAGGTACGACTCCTTGACCTTACTTAAAACCGGTAAAATTCTTATTGGTTGGTTGGTTGGTTGGTTGGTTGGTTGGTTGCCACCGTTATGCCCAAAATTAGATTTCAACATACATATAATAATATAATTTCTCTCGAAAATCTTCTCGAGGCGGGGAAAGAATTTGTCCGCGGCAAGCGAGCGCGTAAAGACGTTCAGGAATTCGAGCGAGATTTGATGACGAATATCATCGCGCTTCACCGCGAGCTTGCCGCCAAAAAATATTCGCACTCGGCATATCAGCATTTCAAAATAGCCGATCCGAAACCGCGCGATATACATAAAGCCAACGTTCGGGACCGGCTTTTGCATCACGCATTGCATAGGCAACTGTCGCCATTTTTTGTAAAGACGTTTATTTCCGACTCGAATTCATGCCAAGACGGGAAAGGGACGCACCGCGCTCTCCGCAGATTCAGAAAATTCATCGGCAGGGTTTCGGAGAACAACATCCGGACGGTATGGGTGCTCAAATGCGACATCAGAAAGTTTTTCGCAAACATAGATCATTCGATCCTATTGGATATAGCCGCAAAATATATTCCCGATCAAGATATCCTCGATCTCATCTCGATCATCGTACGGAGTTTTAATTCTAGCGTCGCCGGTGTCGGACTTCCGCTCGGCAATCTGACCTCCCAGCTTCTGGTAAACATTTACATGAACGAATTCGACCAATTTATGAAGCATCGCATCAAGGCGAAATACTATCTGCGCTATGCCGACGACTTCGCTGTCCTTTCGACGGACAAGGCATACCTCGAAACTATTCTACCGGCGATGCAGGAATTTTTGGGAAGCAAGCTCAAGCTCGCCATGCATCCGGATAAGATTTTTATTCAGACCGTCGCATCCGGCGTCGACTTTCTCGGCTGGGTGCATTTTCCGGATCATCAGGTTTTGAGGACGGCGACCAAAAAGAGAATGTTCAGAAATATAAAGGCAAAGGACGGAAAGGAAGAAACGGTGCAGTCATATCTCGGTCTTATGAGCCATGGCAACAGCTGGAAGTTGAGACAGAAAATTATCGACAAAGTGTCCAAGCCCAAATCTTCCAATTAAGTCGGTCATATTTGCTTAATTAAGCAAATCGTCCCAAGGGTTCAAATTTGGTCAAACCGGTGTTTGAGGGTGCAAGCTGGGTCAAACGTCGATCCTCGGCACAAAGCTCGCCACCGGGGCAAATAGTTGGGCAAAAAACGGTTAGATACGGTTAGTTGCGGTTAAATGATTTTAGGCCGGATTTTTGCTCAAAACCGGTGGCTACTGGTGGGATAAGGTGAAATGGGTTTGGATCGGACTTTTGCCGAAAACGGGTGAGTTAGGGTGACTTGGGGTGAGTTAGCTATTTTGGCTGGTAGGGCATCGGGAAGTCATAAATCTTGCCAACGCGCTTGATATTGGCGATTTTTTCGCGTACCGTAACCATATAATCCCTGTCTTCGAGTACGGTTATAACTCCGGACAGTGCCCGACCCCAATTTTTCAAGACTTCCGTTAAGGGTATACTGTATACTGTAAATATGTATGGTCTTGATAGTGAAAAGCGGATATTTTTTTTACGAGCAGGAATTCTACGTATTTTCAAACTTTTCTTCCTTTAAACTCTTGTGGAAAAGCTATGACTGGGTGACATCCGAACACGCATATCACTCAGAAAAATTTGATGATTCAGAAATTTTAAAGCAACTCAAAAAAACCCGATCGGCACATGATGCTATGAAATTAGCGTATGCAAATAAAGATAAATATCGAAGGGATTGGGATGAAATAAGATTGGAGGTAATGAAGCAAATTCTACACGCCAAGGTAGAACAGCATCCATATGTGAAGAAGAAATTACTTGAGTCGGGTGATAAAGAACTTATAGAGAATTCTTGGAGAGATGATTATTGGGGTTGGGGAAAGAACAAAGCTGGAGAAAATTATTTAGGGAAACTGTGGATGGAAGTTCGTGAGAGGGTTCGGTCAAGAGAAGGATTTAATTAATTTGAGTCTTCTTGAATATTCACCATGCGCTACTAATCTGATGGAGTAATTATAATATCACTCAAAATTTGATGCAGTTTTTAAAAATTACAATCCCCGTTTCCATTTTCGGATTGCTTCGATGAAAACAGTAAGCCAATAAGATTTCCGGAGTGGCAAATCTTGTGCATGAACATAGTGCTCCGAGAATCCACCAAATCCTTTTTTGAAACGGGTAAGTCCTGCCCACGGATGTTGCAGCTTGTCGTCTGGTGCAACGCCCCAAAAATTGTAAAACCGACAATTTCGTTTCTTAGCTTCTTGAATCACAGACCACTGCAAGAGCTGTGACGCAGAAATACTTTTGTAAGGGTGAATGGATGCACCGTGGTGATAAAATGCCGATCCATGGGAAAAAATAATCATAGCCGTTGAAATCACCATGCCTTTATACTCGCCAAAGAATAAGAGAGTGCTGTGTGTTTTCGAAAACATACGGAATTCTTTTTTTAAATAATCGCGCGAGTAACCGGTAAAACGTTGGCGTTCAGCGGTTTTTTCATAGACAGCATAAAATCGATCTAAATCTTCTATCGATGAACTGGTTGTTATGCGAACATCATCTTTCATAGCTTTCCGAATTGAGTAACGAGTGTTTTTATTCATGTTCGAAAGCAGGTCGTCTTCAGAAGGAGTAATATCAAGAATCCAGACAAGTTCCGCATGCATATGAAGCGGTGCATTACGAAATCCTCGCTTCTGGAAGAGTGCGCGATGTTGATTGGTATCGAGAAGAAGTGGGCTAATACGAAGAAAGCTTACTCGTTCTTGATTGGCAAGCGTTGTTACATAAGAAAAAAATACCTCAACGTGTGCATGGTTATTCCAATCAAAAAGAGGACCGTGCGGGCAAAAGAGAAACGAACCGCGTCGCGCCCGTATGCTAACCAAAAGCGCAACACCGACCAAAGTATCATCTGCATAGAGTCCAAGGCGAAATATGGCAGAAAATGTTTGCCGGCAAACATCGCCCCATTCCCACGAGTGAAGAAATGTCTGTGGTTTGTAGGCATTAACAAAAGACTGCCATGCTTCGCGGGATTCAACTGGTTTAATGGCGAGATGCATACAGAGTAAGTAGATTTACGATTCGTTCTGCATCATGCTTGGCAATACCGATGTGTGTTGGAAGATTGAAAGAAGAAAGTGCGACGCGTTCTGCGACAGGGCATGAGCCCTGCTTATAGCAAACGGAAGAGTATTGGACACCATAAGGCGCAAGGGGAGTTCGATACCAGTCACCAAGAAACACGTTATGTTTTTTCGCAAACGCAAGGATAGCATCAGCATTCTCGTCTTGAAGGGTATAGCGTAAAAAAGAAGGACTCGCTTCTGCTTGATGCTCCGGTAACAGAAACGAAGTGTCGGCAAGATGATTGCGGTAAAGCGTAGCAAGAGTCAGACGATGATCATTGAGGCGAGCAAGTTTTTCAAACTGATGAAGCGCAAGAATAGCCAAACTATTAGGAAGTCGTTTTGAAAGAAACGACGGCTGGTGGCCACGTTTTTCCTTCGCGTAAACTGCTCGCGACGTAATATGAAATACATACAAGAAACGAAGAAGTAATTTTCCTAAAAAGAAAGAATAGGTTTTTTTAACAAATCCCATAAGAGGTGGGTGGATAAGTTGTTGAAAGACCCATCGATATGTTTGGTGTCCGGCGTGATCTTGAATATCGCGGAGGCGCTCGCCAAGCGTCTTTTGATGAGTAATGGCCATACCACCGAATACCGATGAGATAACCTTGTCTCTTCCAAAGCTAAAAAATGCAGCGTCGCCAAATGTCCCGACAAGTTTATCGTAATAGTGGGCGCCAAGCGCATGTGCGCAGTCTTCAATAACAAAAAGGTCGTGCTCTCGGGCAAGAGCAAGAAGGTCATCCATTCCCGTAGGATTGCCAAAGGTGTGTTGAATAATAAGAACCTTACTACGCGCAGTAATTTTTTTCCTAAGGTCTTCAACCGACATAGTAAATGTTCGTGAATTGATATCAACATAAATCGGTTTTGCATGAACAGCAATAATAGGTTCGGGAACAGCGACGCACGTATACGCTTGAAGTAAAACTTCATCATCACGATCTAGATGAAGAGAAGAAAGAAGAGCGGTGAGCGCACCACGTCCGCTGGTAAATGCATACGCATACGGTACAGCAAAGCGAGAGCGGAATGCTTTTTCTAAAAATCGAACACCTCTACCATGAATCCAGCGCCATGGTTGAAAAAGGAGAGAAAAAGAGAGAAGAATATCGCCGCGTTCGTTGTTAGGAGCGAGGGCAGTAAAAAGTGGTTTCATAGGCTATGAGTAGTAAACGTAGTTGTAAGCGTTACTGAAGTTTTGCCGTGGGGTGAAACGATAAACGGATGTTGCAAAATAGGTGCATGGTGTATTGCTCCATTAATATGCAGAGGAATATGAGTACCGTAGGAAAATGCTACACGATCGCTACCGACAAAACCAAATCGGCCAGAGCGCGTTGTTGTCCCCAAATGAGATCGTTGTTCCATAGAAGGGTCAACTGGGAACCACGTTTCGTCTGGAAGGAGAACCTCAGCCCATGCGTGCATACCGTTGTTATCGTAACCAGCAAAAAAACCGGAAACAACGCGTGCAGGAATGTGTAATGCCACGCACAGCGCAACAAAGAGAATATCAAATCCGCCGCAATCAACACGATGAAGAGTAAGAGCGTCTTCTGAAGAATACAAACCAGTAATAGGATTGCCGTAGGGTATGTGTTTTGTAATGTAGCGGTTGATTGCAGAAAGAATATGAAAAAGATTTTTTTTATCACCCGCAAGATGTTTTGCAAGTTTTATAACCTTAGTACTCAAACGAATATATGTATTGGGCGTAAGGTAGGGTTCGTATTTTTTTTGAAGAGACGCATAGTCATTCAAAGAAAAACGAGTTGAAAGAATATGGCGAGCAGGACGAACACAAACATCAAAACGTTGATCAATGTCTAGCGTAGCGTGTGGTTTTAGGTTGAATCGCCACACAGCGTAGTGGTTGCGAAATTGGGGATCAATATCGCGATGGAAACCAGCGGGCGTGAGGGATGATGCGGTGGTTATCTCTTGAGTTGGTGAGTGGGGGGGGGTGGGAATGACTAGAGAAATCGGATTCTGTTGAGAATGTTCATTGCGGATGTAGACATGGTAACGGGCTCGGTACTGTTGAGAATGAGTAAAAAAACGAAGCCCGAGACGTTCTCGGGTTTGGTGTATGCGTTGTTTTATACGCTTAAAAAAAGGCATATCTTTTACCCTATCGCAGCTATGCCCAGCTTACAAGCCTGAAGGCGAAATAGCAGTTCATACAATAAATAACATTTTCATGGAGTCTTTAAGTAACAAGGAGGAGGGTTAGGTCGAGGCATTCATTGCTGCAAGCGCTCCTTTTGAATCGGGAAGAATGAAACTACGAAACACCAAGACAAGAACTACTCTAAATGCACATTGTTCTGGAACATTGTTAACTTTTCAGCAAGCGGAGGGTGATTTTTCAAATCAGGGTCATTTGAAAAAACCATCTCCGCACTATCACGCGCGTCCTTGATGAGTTGGATATTATTAAGAGATTTCATGGCAAGATCGGGAAGTCCGGTTTGCTTATCGCCAAGAAATTGTCCAGGCCCACGCAGTTTCAAATCCTGTTCAGCAAGTTCAAATCCATTTGTTGCCTTAAGAAGCGCATCAAGACGCTGCTTCACAGTTTGGCTAGTAGAATTTGTGAACAGTAAACAGAACGATTGGTGCTCTCCACGCCCAATACGTCCTCTGAATTGATAAAGTTGTGAAAGTCCGAACCGGTCTGCACCCTCAATCATCATGATTGAGGCATTAGGAACATCAATACCAACTTCAACAACAGAAGTTGAAACAAGGACATGGATCGTGCCGGCATGAAATTGTTTCATGATATCGGCTTTCTCACGCGCTTTTAATTTTCCATGAAGCATTGCAATAGTGAGCTCTGGAAAAATGTGCTTTGAAAGACGTTCATATTCTTCTTTAACCGTTTTCACATCTGCCCATAATTGCTGGGCACGCCGCTTAGCGGGCGGAAGTGAAGCGTTATCTTCTTGTGGTTCCGAAACTTCAATACGTGGACAAATAACAAATGCCTGTCGCCCTTTTTGAATATGAGCGCGAATAAATCCATAGGCAGTAGCACGTTTCTCGGGATGAACAACGCGAGTAATAATAGGCTTTCTTCCCTTTGGAAGTTCATTAATGAGAGAGATATCAAGGTCGCCAAAAAGAGTGAGGGAGAGTGTTCGAGGAATAGGCGTTGCACTCATGGACAAAAAGTGGGGGATGAGTTTTTGGTTACGAGCAAGTGCCGCACGCTGATCAACACCAAAGCGATGTTGTTCGTCAATGATAATAAGAGCGAGGTCAGCAGGGGAGAGCTTAAGAGGCATCGTGCGCGATGAAGATGTTTTTGCAGGGGTGATAAGAGCATGGGTACCAATGATAATGTTGATAGTATTTTGAGAAACATTGTTTAAAAATTGTGCCCGAGCTTTTTTACCGCTTGATTGCTCCTCAAGTGATGGGCCATAGAAGGTGCGCGTTTCGGTTCCCGTCAAAAGACCGACGCCCAAGGATCGTTTTGCAAAAAGGTTACCAAAAACGTTAGTAAGTGTTTTGTAGTGTTGGCGTGCAAGCACTTCGGTTGGCGCCATAAATACGGCTTGTTTATTATTAAACGCCGTAAGAAGAGCGGCATATGCGGCAACAACGGTTTTCCCGGAACCAACATCGCCCTGCAAAAGACGATTCATGGGGTGGTCGTGTTCAAGGTCACGTATAATTTCGGTAAGACTGTTGTTTTGAGATTCGGTAAGGTGAAAGGGAAGATGAGCACGAATGTCGTTATGCATGTGAGAAGTAACAGAAAGAGAAGACGCTTTTGCTTGTGTAAGCGCCGAACGAATTTTTAAATTATTGAGTTGCAGTAAAAATAAATCTTCAAACGAAAAACGTTTTTTTGCGCGCTCAACCTGCTCCATGGTTTCAGGGAAATGGACATTACGAAGCGCAACGGCAAGTGATGGAAGAGAGTGGGCAGCAAGAACGTCGTCAGGAATAAAGTCCTTAAGGTTGTTGATGATAACGCTAAGAATGGGCTTAACAAGATAGCGAAGACCACGAGAGGTTAATCCTTTGGTTTCTGGATAAATAGGAATAAGACGCCCAGTGTGTTTTGCTTCATATAAATTTTGAACAACCTCATAGGTTGGATTAGATAAAGCGAGCACTTCATCGCGCAGAGTTACCCTACCAGCAAGATTGACGCCAAGTCCGGGTCTAAGAGATCTTCCAATGTAAGGCTGATTAAACCAGACGGCACGAATAGCGCCAGTATCATCTTCCACAACAGCTTCGATGATGGTCATATTTTTGCGCCACGCTCGACGCACATCAACACGACGAACGACGCCACGAATAGTGGCGTTTTGGTTTTCTTGTAATTCAGCAATTTGGACGATTTCAGAAAAATCTTCGTAGCGAAAGGGAAAATGCCACAGAAGATCCTTAACAGTTACAATAGACAACCGTTCAAGACGTTTTAAAAATTGAGGGCTGATACCGCGGATGCGTTCTAGTTCAGTTGAAAGAGTAATCATAAAAAAACGAAAAAGACGCTCGCAATCTTGATGAGTGCCCCGTGAGGGATTCGAACCCCCGACCGTTCGGTTAAGAGCCGACTGCTCTACCAACTGAGCTAACGGGGCATGGCTAAACTGCAGTATAGTTTACAAAAAAATGAACAAAAATTCAAAGCGCTTCCCCAGAAAAGGGTTTTTTGCTAAACTAAGAAGACTTTAATGTCTATTCTGAAAGGTAAGTTAACGCGGTTTCCGAAGAAGGGGCTACAAAAAATTCTCTTCGTAGCGCCAGAAGCAGCGCCGTTTTCAAAGGCGGGCGGTCTGGGAGAGGTGATGTTTGCTCTTCCTCGCGCGCTTGCTGAAATCGGGTTCGATGTTCGAGTGATGATTCCTCGATACGCTGGTATTGATTTAGAGACATTTAATCTAACTATGGAGCATGAGGGGCTTGCAGTACCAACCGGAGCAGAAAATGAAGAAGACATTCAACACCTTATATGTAATGTTCGTAAATATACAACCAACACGCTAACAGAGGGCATGCCAGTAACGGCTTTTTTTCTTGAGAATGCAGAATATTACGAAAAACGATCGAATATTTATGGGTATTCCGATGACGCAATACGATGGGCATTGCTCTCACGTGGCACACTCGAATTTTTAAAAGTTTCCGAATGGATTCCCGATGTTATTGTTTCAGCTGATTGGCAAACAGGGTTTTTGCCAAATGATTTAAAATTTTTATACAAACACGACGAGCGGCTTTCCAAAATAGCAACCATCTTTAGCATTCACAATCTTTCCTATCAGGGAATGTTTGACCATCACTTTGTTTCCGAAATGGATCTTGATGACGGTCATTCAGCGATACCCTATTTTTTTGATGAGCGATTGCTAAAAGTAAACGGAATGCGACGGGGCATTTTACATGCCGATATGATTAATACCGTTTCACCCACGTATGCACAGGAAATTATGACAAAAGAATACGGAGAACTTTTAGACGGACTGTTGCGTGAACGCAGGACGAGGGTATACGGAATTATGAATGGAATAGATTATGAAAACTTCAATCCGAAAACGGATGAGTTTATACCAAAAAATTTTGATGCACAATCAATTGAACAACGGAAAGAAAACAAAAAAGAATTACAAGCGCGTTTTGGTCTTGAGCAAAATCCCGAAAGTTTCGTAATTGGTATCACTTCACGACTCACAGGACAAAAAGGATTCGATCTTTTGATGCAAACTGCTGATGATCTTTTAAAAGAAATGAACATTCAATTTATTATTCAAGGATCGGGTGACTCTCATTTTATGAGTTATTTTAAAGAACTAGAAAAAAGGTTTCTTGGGCAAGTAGGGACAAATTTACAGTTCGATCGTATTATGCCAAAAGTAGTTTTTGCGGGTTCGGATGCCATTCTCATTCCATCACGATTCGAACCATCTGGGTTGGTTCAATTAGAAGCAATGCATTTTGGCGCCGTGCCGATTGTAAGAAAAACAGGAGGTCTTGCCGATACCGTTGAAGATTTTAATCAACAAGAAAACATGGGGACAGGATTTGTTTTTAAAGAATTCAATGCAACCGCGATGATGATCGCAATCATTAGAGCGTATGATGCATATAACAATAAACGCATTTGGAATGGAATTATAAAACGGGGCATGGAAAAAGATTTTTCATGGAACCATGCAGCAAAGGAATACGGCCATCTTTTTAATGTCGTACTCGGCATTCACGGTGAAGAAGGTGTAGAAAACGGAAGTGGAAACGGGAGCGGAAACTAAAAAAGAAAGAACAGTATGTATTGGGCAAATTTTTTGCATATCTATCAACCAGCAGAACAAGCAAAAGATATACTTGACGCAATAGTAAATCAAAGCTACCGAAGAATAGTTAGGGGAATGAAGGAGATCCCCAACGCACGCATGACGCTCAATATTAGCGGCATATTAAGCGAGCTACTTCTTGAAAATGGATATGAAGACGTAATTAACGATATCGGTGAGCTTGCAAAAAGAGGCAACATTGAATTTACGGAAACAGCAAAATATCATGCGTTTCTTCCCTACTTACCCGATGATGAAATTGAGCGGCAGATCACATTAAACCACACGACAAATAAAAAAATATTCGGTGAAGTATACAACCCTTTAGTGTTGTTTCCTCCCGAAATGGCATATGACAAAAACGTTGCACGTGTTGCTGATCGCATGGGATATAAAACCATTCTTCTTGATGAAATTAGTTACAAAGGAAGCGTTCAGCAGGTGCCTTACGATAGATGTATAGAAATTGCGGAAACAAAGCTCAAGGCAGTTTTTCGAGATAGAAGAATTTCAAACGCAATTATCAGCGCCGTTGCGCGTACACCCGAAACATTTTACAACATGGTGGCAGGCGAAGAACAGATAAACCGCTATGTATTAACGGCGATGGATGGAGAAACATTTGGTCATCACCGACCAGGTCTTGAAGAGTTACTTTTTGCATTAATGCGCCAAAACAAAATAAAACAACTATTTGTTTCTGAAATTATAGAGCAATTTCCACAAACTGAAACAAAACAACTTACACCAGGAACATGGGCGTCGAGCGAAGATGACATTGAGCGAGGAGAGCAGTTTTATTCCTGGCGGGATCCCAAAAATCGATTACATAAAAAACAATGGGAGTTATTTGAACTAACCATGCGCGAAGTCAAAAAAAATAGTAACGAGCCAGAATACAAACACGCACAATGGAAGCTTGATGTGGCACTCGCTTCAGATCAATTTTTTTGGGCTTCTGGAAGGCCATGGTGGTCGCTTGAGATGATAGAGCTTGGTGCATGGCAGCTTCTTGAAGTAATGCGCTCACTCGGGAAGCAACACATTCTCGCCAAAGAAAAAGCAAGACGTATTTATGCAAGCATTGTTGCAATAGGGTTTCAGTGGCAGCGAGAAGGAAAAATTAGAGGAGAGTCAGAAAAAAGAAAAAACGAGATAAAAATCCCGTTTAAAGAGCGAACGCTCGAAGGAGGAAAACCGGAAGTGTATCAGGTCTTCATCAACGCAATGAAGGACGCAATGGAAACGGCCGCAAAAGAAAAAAACTACGAGGAGGCAATTTTATGGCGAGATGCAATATGGAAACTCGAAACAAAAAATGATATGTATGACGCAATACACGCCGTAGACTTAATCCGAAACAAATTTCCCCTCGGCGAACTTGAATCGCGCATGGATGTGTACAAAAAAGAATATCACCGAATTCGTGGAGGTCAGGTGGAGGATAGGAGGTAAAAGTAAAAAGACCCCTTTTGGGTCTTAGTTGTCGTGGGTGAGCGTACGCCTTGAATGAAGGGTTGAAGTAATAGTAGTTGGACCTCCGCCTTCACCGCTACACGTGAATGAAAGTGAATCAAATGATGAAAATCGTTGTGAGTGCAAAGAACCGAAACCGGTTTCCAGTGCGTGAATGGGCACGGCACAAGCTTACAGCTTATGGTAGTAGTAGCAACACCACCCGATGAATCTTCGAAACCTACCGAGAGATTGAGAATACGAAAGACTGGAGAGTCTTGAAGAACATCGGCAGAAAGAGTATGCCATCGCACAACAGTGGAATGGAGAACCTGGGACACAACCAGTTGTGCAATCTCAAGAAGTGCAAAAATAGTGCGATCTAACGTAAGTTGCGTTTCCGAAGGAGCGCGCCAAATTCCTTGATTCATGAAAACCCCCTTTAGGGAGCGTGATGAAGAAAAAGATCTGCAAGAATACTAAAGAAATATCAAAAAAGATCAAACCACCACCGCTCTCACCTTCCTTTCTATTTCCTTAAGAAGTTCCTTATTTTCCATAAGTGCTTCTTTAACTTTTTCTATACCCACGCCAAGTTTTTGCCCTTCAAAACTGTAGGTTGCAGCAGATTTGGTCACAACGCCATGTTTCAACGCGGCGTTCACCACATCGCCTTCGTACGAGATGCCAATGCCGTACATAATATCGAATTCAGCAATTTTAAACGGAGCCGCAACTTTATTTTTCACCACCTTCGCCTTCGCGCGATTACCAACAACATCATCCCCCTTCTTGATTTGGGCGATGCGTCTGATATCAATACGTACAGATGAATAAAACTTAAGCGCGTTTCCACCGGGTGTCGTTTCGGGATTGCCGAACATGATGCCGATTTTCATGCGTATCTGATTAATAAAAACAATAAGTGTTCCCGTGCGGGCAGAAAGTGCAGTGAGCTTTCGAAGCGCTTGTGACATAAGCCTAGCTTGGGTGCCTACATGGTGCGCTCCCATCTCACCCTCGATTTCATTGCGAGGTGTAAGCGCCGCAACTGAATCAACAACAACGACATCAATAATTTCTGAACGCACCAAGCTTTCTAAAATATTCAACGCCTCCTCGCCATTGTCGGGCTGCGAGATCAACAATTCCTTTATTTTGACGCCGAGCTTAGCAGCATATTCAGGATCAAGTGCATGCTCTGCATCAATAAATGCAGCTTTACCTCCCCTTTTTTGTGCTTGCGCGACAACATTCAAAGCAAGCGTCGTCTTACCCGAACTCTCCGGTCCGTAAATTTCAACAATACGACCTCGTGGAAGTCCGCCAACACCAAGGGCAATATCAAGAGAGAACGAACCGGTGGGGATAACATCAACATCGACATGCTTTGCCGAATCAAGCTTCATAATAGCACCTTCGCCATACTTGTCTTGTAAAACCGAGAGAAGTTCATCAATAGTTTGTCCCTTGGGGACATCATCCTGGGGAGTAGTTTTTTTAGCCATATATCTCTATGCTACTACGCTTCAGGGAGTCATGCAAAAGTATATAATCACTCAAAACCTATGGCTGATAGATCACTTGTCGTGTCTCAACGAGTTCGCGCCCCAAAAAGCGCTTTACGCGAAATTCAATTTGGTTAAGACCAGGTTGGAGTGGATAGGTTTTCTGAAAATTGCCCTCGCTATCAGGAATAACCTCTTCATTATCAATAAGTAGTTTATCGGTTGCATTAACAACACCAGCGAGTTGAATAGTATCAAAGTTAGTGCGAGTGACGTCTGCAATGGGACGCGAAAGTTCAAGAACGGGTTGGCCGAGAAAACGGTCAGCATTGCTGAAGACATATAAAACAGCAATAGCGACAAGAGCGCCAATAACAAACCACTTCTTTTGAATTCGTTTAAGGGCAAAGCGATTAGTTGGTAGGCTATCAACAGCACCGGAGGTATGAACGTTATATTCTTCAGAATAGATTTTCCAAAGTGCGTTGCTGTTAAGCTCAAGAATTTCTGCAATTTTTACTAAATATCCTCGGACATAAGGGGCGGAAGGAAGGTGTTTAGTATTACCATCAATCAGCGCCTGGATATGACGCTCGGCAATACCGGTTTGTTGGCTAAGTTTATGAACGGTGGTTCCCTTTGCCTCAACGTGCTCTTTAATAAATCCTTTGAAGTTTGAGGATAATTGTTCCATGGTTGTTGTGAATTATGAAGAAGGAATTATGAATGAAGAATACAAACAAAGAAGAGCAAGAGACGCAAACTCATGATTTATGATTCAGAATCTTGGAAATGCCTAGTAATGTTTATTAAAAAAACAAACTTCTTGCTGAAATCGACATTTATATAAGTACGTCACGTGGTTTGGCGCCCTCACCAGGGCCAATGAGCCCTTCGGACTCCATGATGTCCAAAATCCGTGCGGCTCTAGCATACCCAATTTTAAGCCGTCTCTGCAAGAGGGAAGCCGAGGCGCGTTGCGCCTCGCGAATAACACCGATAGCTTCTTCATAGAGCTCGTCCTTTTCGTCGTCGTTGGTCTGAAGCTCAAAAAGATCTGCCTTCTCACCATTTTCTTCACCAAGTTCTCCGTCAATAGCGCTGGCTAAGCTAGGAGCAAGCTCATTGTGCTCACGAATGTATTCTGCAACGTCATTAATTTCTGCTTCCGAAATATAAGCTCCTTGAATGCGTTTGGGTTTTGAATAGTCTGAAGAAACAAAGAGCATATCACCGCCACCAAGAAGTTTTTCAGCACCTGCGGTATCAAGAATAGTACGAGAATCAATTTGACTTGGGACTTGAAGCGCTACGCGCGCAGTAATATTGGCTTTAATAAGCCCAGTAATAACCTCAACTGAAGGCCGTTGCGTTGAGAGAACAAGGTGAATGCCGGTAGCACGAGCCATTTGAGCAAGGCGTACGATTGAACTTTCGATTTCACGTCCATAGGTTGTCATTAAGTCAGCAAGCTCATCAACAACAATCACAATAAAAGGCATAGGTTCTTTCTTGCGCTTACTGTTGTAACTTGTAATGTCGCGCACACCCGCCTCAAGAAGAATTTCATATCGCCGATCCATTTCTTGAATAGCCCAACGAAAAACGCCAACGCTTTTTTTCGCCTGTGTAACAACGGAGGAAATAAGATGTGGAATCCCTTCGTAAATAGAAAGCTCAACGCGCTTAGGGTCGATCATGATGAGCTTGAGCATATCGGGACTGTTTTTATAGAGAAGAGAAAGAATGAGTGAATGTATAGTGACAGATTTTCCACTTCCCGTCGCGCCCGCGACAAGCATATGGGGCATCTTTTCAAGATCGGCAAAAAGCGGTTCACCGCTTACATCTCGGCCAAGGGCAATAGAAAGGGGAGTTCCTTTCGTAAATTCAGCATACCCCATCAAACTTCCAAGACGCACAATGGCAGCAGATTTATTTGGAACTTCAATACCAACAAGAGATTTTCCGGGAATGGGTGCCTCAATACGGATAGGGTGAGCGGCAAGTGCGAGCGCAAGGTCTTGGTTAAGAGAGAGAATCTTCGAAAGCTTCATGCCCTGAGCCGGCTTTAGGGTGTAACGTGTTACCTTGGGACCAATGTTGATTTCTCCCATCTCAACCAGAACACCAAAGCTTTCAAGCGTACGCTTAATAATATTTGCATTTGCGCGCAAATCTCCTGACATTGGTTTGTCCACGGTAGATTTTAAAAGAGAAAGAGGAGGAGCATTGTACACTGCTCCGAGCGTACTCAAGATGGGGGCAAGTTTGCCTTTAGGAGCAGAAGAAACTCCTTCGGTAACAACCAAGTCTTCATCTTCTTCACCCTCTTCTTCATCTCCTTCATCGTCATCAGCTTGCTCTTTCTCGTCATCGTCTTCTTCACTGAAAACAAGGGAAGAATCTTCGTGAGAGAGAGGGGTTGTTGAAGATTTCTCTTTTTTTGATTTGCCAAAAAAAGAAACAATACGAAGAAACCAAGAAGGTCGAATTGATGCATTAAACGTAACCAATAAGGAAATCATAAACAGTGCTCCATTTAAAATGAGAGCAGCTACAAAGCCAAAAGGATGTTCAAGAATGCCAGCAAGATCGCCGACGAAGCCACTCTTACCGGGAAATAAAATATCAACTAATCCTAAGCCAGCAAGAAGGGAAAGAATTGCACCAGCAAGGGTGAGTGACAACAACTTCTTCTCATGCTCAAAGAAAAGAACAATGGCAACGCCAATAGCCATGAGAGGCACAAAATAATATCCAACGCCAAAAAGTCCTTCAAGAAATGAATAAATCATTTCACCCGCAGGTCCCGCCTTTGACCAGCGTGCCAAGAAAAGAACAAGTCCAAAGGCGATAAGGAGAACGGCAGCGACACTTTTTTTAGTTTCTTGAGACATCCAGGAGGATGCAGGTTTTTTCTTACTCATAATAGAAGGTACCGTACCATTATAGCGCAAGTGAGGTTATTGGGAATAATCGCTCAAAAGGAAGAAAAAGAAAAAGCTGGGAATAAAAAAGAAGAATAAAAACTGATACAATAAAAACATGTATAAAACGGTAGTAAGTATTGCTGTTTTTGTGATTGGCGTCGGCATTGGCGCCTTAGTATATTGGTGGCTTATCACCTTTAATCCAACCGGCAACTATAAATCCCCGCTTCTGGTACCCGATGAACGCGTTGAAGAAGTTCTCAATCAGAGATCTAATATTAATTTTTGGGAAAGAGGGCTAGTAGATGAAGTAATAGAAGAGGATCTTGCTGTTTATCTTGCGGACTACAACGGAGACCCAGCGCTCTACAGCAGAAAACAAATGTACCCATTAACAGAAGGCAACAAGCGAAAAATATGGGTTGATGTAAGAAGCCTCTCAGAAGCACAAAAGAAAAACCTCACCGTCTTACAAAAACTAATCAGTCCAAGCATAAAACAAGACATACTGAGTGGGACTATGTCACCAGACGAATCACTCATCATTTTTTCAACTGCTTTCGAGAGATCGTTGACAAAAGACACCAAGGCGTACTCATACAACATGGAAACAAAGTCTCTAAAAGAATTATTCACCTCAGTAGAAATTGATAAGTATGCTCGTGATGGAAGATTTATAGAAGTCGAAGATATTTCAGAAAATAATTTTATCCGCTTTCGTCTCCAGTCATGCGCACCATGTGATTCACGCGGGGAGGCACGGCTACTTTATGACATTAATCAGAAGAGATTCAAAAACACAGGAAGAATTAGTGATTTCAGATGGCTGGGAGGTGATAGATACGAATACAAAGAAGAGATCGTCATCCCGTGTGATTTCGAGCATGAGGTAGGGTATTGCAAAGAAGATCCAGCAACACCTCCCTTCATCGAAGGAAATTGGATTCAGGAAGAATTATCAAACGAAGAAGAAGAATTGAGACGATTTTTTGAGGGATGGGAATAAGCCGAGATTATAAGTTTAAAACTTTAAAAAAGAGTACTCGGCAAAAAGAGTTCTGGCCACGTGAATTCGACTTTAACATTTTCTCCACTAGTCCGTTCAGGGACAAGGAGAAATCCTTGCCGTTGCGCAAGATTATATAAATCACGTGTCAACTTCACGTCTTGAAGACAATATTCTTTCAGCTCCTCAAACTTACCTTCCTCATAGAGGCGGATAGAAGCAAGTCCGCTATCATGTAATTTTGTTTCCCCAAGATTTGCATGCGCTAAGCGGTTTAAACTAACCCGTTTACCGAAAGAAAGTTCAATTTCCTCGAGTAGATCTAAGCGAGGAAGTTTCATAAGGTTAAAGTCGAAGTGGCTTTGAAGAACGGGGAGATCAAAGCGATTTGAAGCAAAGCCAACAACAAGTCCGGCATTTTGCAAATAGGGGCGAAGATTTGCTATTTCATCTTCAAAAAAAGAAAGAAATGAATCTTGTTGGTAAGAATAAACACCCACAAAAGAAACTTGAAGGTTTTTTAAATTGCGTTCACCGCCAACATCGGCAAAGGTATTTTTAGTTTCAATATCAAGTACAATTTTGTCCATGCCAAATTTATTTACGAATGAAATGAGTAATCATAAATTTGAGCACCCTGAGAATTTTACTCGAAGGGTTACCCCATTGAATCCCGCCTTTCGGTGGGATCTAGGTTTGCTGGCCAATTTTTCTGCGTCCCCTGGGCTTGAAAATTTGGAGCAAGCCCTACACATGCCGATCCGCAACGCTTGATGCAGCATAGCTTTCAGGTTTCGTCTTAACTTCGAAGTTATGAGCACGAATCATACCAACAAGCTCTTGAATCATGACGCGGGTGTCACCATTCTCACCAATGTCGACGTGGATTTCAAAATCAAAACGAGGAAGGTGCATCTTTTGAGATGTTTCGAGAAATCGTTTCGCAATATCAAGCGAGATGAGAACCTCTTCAATCATACGATCCCGTAGGGTGTGAAAGCGTTTGGGTGTCTTGGTGTGTCGCCAAAAATATCGCCCGCCATTACCAATACGATGAACAACAATCGCCGTTACAAAATCGGCGCGTTTATCAGCAACGACTTCAGAGTCAGTACCAAGGGTAATGGCATATGAATGCTCCGGTTTTTCGTTCATAAAATCGACAATTGCACGCAGTACTCCGGATTGGTCAAGGCGTATGCCAAACGAACTATTGAAGAATATATCCTGTTCCATTACCAAGAACCTAGGATTCTTTTGTCGCTTTGTCAACGTGAGTAGCAGGATTGGAGGGCAGCGAAAAATAAAACGTTGCCCCAGCATCTTGCTGTGATTCAAACCAAATTTTCCCACCATGCCCCTCAATAATAGTTTTTGCAAGAAAGAGTCCTATGCCCGTGCCAACATTTTTCTTTGCAATTGCATTTGAGGCTCGATAAAATTGCTCAAAAATACGTCCATGTTCTTGTTCAGGAATGCCGATGCCAAAATCTTTAATAGAAAAAGTAAGGTTTTCTTTTTGAATATCAATAACAATTTCAACATGGGCATTTTCGTTACTGTACTCGATAGCATTAGAAACAAGATTTTCAACCGCTTTTGTCATTGCAAATTCGTTAACTTCGGCAAGGAGGGTTTCGTTACTTTCATCAAAACTAATAGTGAGATGTTTGCCCGTAATCTCTTCATGGTATTTCGAAACAGCGGCGCTAACAATTTTTCTGAAATCAACACGTTTAGCATTCTGCTTTTTATAGCGAAAACCAATCTCAGAAAGCGTAAGAAGGTTATCAACCATGGTGAGAATATCTTTCCTGCTTTGGTCAATCGTCACAAGACCTTCTTTTACAGAGTCTGGTGAAGCTTCGGGGTCATTAATCATTTCAAGAGCCCAGTGGATAACAGATAAGGGAGTGTTAAATTGGTGTGAAACAGTACGTACGAACTGATCTTTTAAATTCGAAAGTTCTTGTTCAAGGCGCAGACTTTCAGAAAGGGTTTTTGTTCTTGTTTGTAGATCGTGAAGATCCTGCAAGCTTTTTAAGTCAGCAGCCATGGCATTTAAATGAGAACCAAGATCTTGTAGTTCATCTCGTGTGCGAAGATTAAAACGATAATCAAAATTTCCCTGCCCTATAGCCTGAACACCTTGTTTAAGGGTTGCGATAGGGCGAATGAGGCCAGAGGCCATAAAACCACCCATAAAAAGAATAAGGAGCAAACTACCGAAGGTAAATTGAATACCGGTCCAAATAAAGCGCGTAACAACAGCTTGTGTTTCATGCGTTGGCCACTCAACAACGACATTCCAATCCAGCATTTCAATGGGAGTGCTAAGACCGCTCACTTGAATGCCTTCAAAATTTTCATAAATTTTATTCGTTGCGAATCCTTTAACAATATCTTTCTCCATTGCCGGGTGAAGTGAAAAAAAATCGCCAACGTGTCTGCCAATAATATCCGCATTAAGATGAGCAATAATGACACCATCAGAGTTAACGATATAAACATACCCCGTTTCACCAAGACGATTATCAACAATAATGTCACGAAGATTATCAAGGGTAAAACGACCGGCAAGAACAGAAACAACATCACCATCGCTATTCACAACAGGGCGAGAAATTTGAGCGGTAAATTGCCCGGCAAAAAACTCCAAATCACCGACATAAGAATTTCCACCATTAGCAGTAAAAAAGAGCGGCACCTCGGAATAATCAATAATGTCGGGAGTTTTAACAGAGTGAATTTGGTTAAGATGTGTTGTTTCGTGGCCAAATCTACAACGCTCTGGGTTGTTACAGATAAAAGCAAGCTCAAGAAGGGAGGGATTGCGCTCAAGAAGGCGCCCTAAAACAAGCTGCTGTTGAGAAATTGAAAAATCATCACCCGTAACTTCAACATCAATCGTCTCTAAAATAGCATCCACATCACGTTTCGCTTCAAGGGCAGTAAGACGAGCAACGGTTTGTTCAAGTTCAGCAATATCTCTTCGATGAATCGTGTTCGTAAGAAAAAAACTTGCCGTACTCATAAATAAAAGCGGCACAAGACCAACAATTAAAAATGCACGCAGAAATTTTTTCCGCAAAGGACTAGGTGCAAAAAAAATATTCCAAAGATGAAGCAGTTTCCGTTTCACTATGTGGTAAGTATACCAGGTAGAAGAAGCTTATTCGATATTGCACTATTCAACAGTGGTAAAAAAGAGAAAAGAAAATATACAAAGTTTTTTTCACGTAGTGTAAGATAAGGATGATGAGAATATATTGCGACTACGCATCAACAACACCTCTCGACGAAGCAGTAAAAAAAGCCATGGATCCATTTTGGAGTAATATATTTGGAAATCCAGGTTCGTTGCATAAAGAAGGTCAAGAAGCTTCTCAGGCGATCTTTGAAGCAAGGCGGAGTATTGTACACATACTTGGAAATAATGATATGCATGGCTTTAAAAATATAATTTTCACTGGTTCAGCGACCGAAGCTAACAATCTTATACTCCGCGGTGCGATAAAAAAATGGGAAAAAGAGAAAAAAAGAAGACCCCATATAATAATTTCAGCAATTGAGCATGACTCAATCACCGAAACAGCAATGAGCTTAAAAGAGGAGGGCGTTGCAGTAACGGTGGTACCGGTTACAAAGCACGGAATAGTAAGACAGGAAATAATACTGCAGTCGTTGCAACCAAACACGGTGCTCGTTTCTATAACGCAAGCCAACAATGAGGTTGGTACAATTCAACCGATTGAAAAAATTACCAAGGAAATAAAAAAATCTCGAGGAGAAAAACGCTATCCACTCGTACATACTGACGCTGTTCAGTCCTTTCAATATCTTCCCTGCAATATAAACACAGCTGATGCAATAACATTATCAGCGCACAAATTGTATGGTCCGAAGGGAATCGGTGTTTTGTATGTAGATCACGGCATGATCGAACCGATCATAACCGGCGGTGGCCAAGAGGAGGGAGTACGCTCAGGAACGGAAAATACGCCACTCATTATTGGGTGTGCTGAAGCAATAAAAAAAACAGTTACGATAAGAAAAAAAGAAGCAAGGCGGATGAAGAATATAAGTGATCGATTTATTGCACAAATAGAAAAAACAATAGGTGCTCAATTAAACGGCCACAGAACAAAGCGGTTGCCAAACAACGCCAATATTGCCTTTAGGGAAGACGATGTGGAATCACTGCTCATAAAGCTTGATCTTGCCGGCATTGCAGTCTCATCGGGATCGGCGTGCAGTGCGCGTCTGCGAAAACCATCGAAAACACTTATTGCAATGGGATGTTCAGAGAAACAAGCTAAGCAGAGCGTGCGTTTTACCTTTGGGAGGCAGACAACGGTAAAAAATAGTAATGAAATAATTAAAAAAATAAAAAGTAATAGATAATATGCGAGCAACAACTTTTTTTCTTCTTGGGCTCATGATTACAATAGTAGTAGGCAGTTTGGTTGTAGGATTTATACCAAACAATAATGGGCAAGCTAGCATCCAAAGCTTTTTTCAGCAGTTAATCGGCATTAAATCAATCGAAACAATAACAGAGCAAAGTGAATCAGCACAACCATACGAAGCCCCCCTTGCGTATGAGGATGCCATTATTAAAGCAGTAGAAGAAAACGCGGAAGCAGTTATTACGATCATTATCACAAAAGACCTTCCTATACTTGAGCGTTGCAGTACAGATCCATTTTCAGACCTTCCGTCAGAGTTTAGGGATTTCTTTGGCCCATTTCAATTTTTTGGTGATTGTGAAACAGGAACAACGCGAAAGGAAGAAGTGGGGGGAGGTTCGGGTTTTGTTATTACAAAAGAAGGGATGATATTAACAAATAAGCACGTTGTAGAAGATGAAGATGCGGAGTACACAATACTCACCAATGACGGGAAGCGCTTTGAGGCAGAAATATTAGCTCGTGATCCATTACAAGACTTGGCGCTCATAAAATTTAAGAACCCGCCAGAACATCTTAAGACGGTAACATTAGGAAATTCCGATAGTATTAAATTAGGACAAACCGCAATTGCAATCGGGAATGCGCTTGGTGAATTTAGAAACACGGTTTCAGCGGGGGTTGTTTCTGGTCTTGCGAGAAATATTACCGCAGGAGGGAGGGGTACATTCGAGCGTATTGAGGGACTCATCCAAACAGACGCGGCAATTAATCCTGGAAATTCAGGTGGGCCGCTCTTAAATCTCCGCGGTGAAGTAATTGGAATTAACACTGCTATAGCTCAAAATGCCGAAAATATTGGATTTGCAATACCGATCAACAAAGCAAAGCGTGACATAACCTCGTTTAATGAAGCGGGCGAGATTGTCTTTCCCTACCTTGGTGTCCGCTATACTTTGATTACCGAAGAAATTGCCAAAAAGGAAAAACTTCCTGTAACGAAGGGAGCAATAGTGCAAAGCAATGGAAGTGATCCAAGCGTTTTAAAAGGATCGCCCGCAGAAAAAGCAGGGATTAAGGATGGGGATATTATTACCAAGATTAACAACAACGAGGTTACTGAAGAGCATTCATTAGCTACTATTGTCCAACAGTACCGAACGGGAGATGTGATTAGCATACAGTTGTTGAGAGATGATAAAAAAATAACGCTTTTTGTCACATTGGAAAAACGAGAGTTTTAACGAATAGTTCAGAGCGAGTAAGGGGACAAAGAATTAGCACTCTACCTTGACGAGTGCTAATGTGTATGTATATAATGAACTAGTCGTGGTGTTATAATCACGAAGATGCAAACGTTGTAAGATATATAAAGAAACCCATGAAATCATTTAATCGTTTTACGATCAAGGCGCAGGAAGCACTTCAGAACGCTCAAGAGCTAGCAGCGCAAAAAAACCACGGTGAATTCAGAGCCATTCATCTTCTTTCGAGTCTATTAAGCGACGACCAAACACTGATTCAGCCGCTTCTTATTAAATCAGGAGTTAATATTGAAAACCTTGCAGTTGCAATTGAAGAACAGCTAGAAAAGCTGCCTAAAATCTTCGCAAGCTCAAACGTTGGACAACTCTATCTCTCGCAAGAGCTTATGCAAGTTTTAGACCGTGCGGGAAAAATTGCGCTTGCCCAAAAAGATGAATATATTTCATGTGAAATTCTTCTCCTCAGCATGCTTGAGGCGAATACATCGGCAAAATCAGTACTCGAAAAATTTGGACTTCGCAGGGAAACTATTTTACGCAATCTCGCCCTACTAAGAGGCTCTGTTCGAGTAACAGACGAAACGCCGGAAACAAAATTTCAAGTCCTCGATAAATACGCCATCAACCTTACAGAACAAGCGCGTGGCGGCAAGCTAGATCCTGTTATCGGCCGGGAAGAAGAGCTTCGACGGGTTATTCAAGTACTCTCGCGGAGAACGAAAAACAATCCAGTATTAATAGGTGAGTCAGGCGTTGGGAAAACAGCCGTTGTAGAAGGTCTTGCGCAACGTATTGTAAGCGGCGATGTCCCCGAAACGCTAAAGGGAAAAGAAATTATTATGCTCGATTTGGGGTCACTCATTGCAGGAACAAAATTTCGAGGCGAGTTTGAAGATCGGCTAAAGGCATTTATAAAAGAAATTCAAAACGCCGCAGGACAACTTTTACTCTTTATTGATGAAATTCACATGATTGTAGGCGCTGGAGCAGCGGAGGGGGCTGTTGATGCATCAAATCTCCTAAAACCAGCACTTGCACGAGGAGAACTTCATGCTATTGGGGCAACGACAGTGCGAGAATATCAGAAGCACATTGAAAAAGATCCCGCATTAGAGCGAAGATTTCAACCAATTACCGTCGAGGAGCCAACGGTTGAAGATGCTATTTCGATTTTACGTGGATTAAAAGAAAAGTATGAAATTCACCACGGAATTCGTATCAGTGACGAAGCAATCGTTGCGGCAGTAAACCTATCTTCGCGCTATATTGCTGATCGATTTCTTCCCGACAAAGCAGTTGACCTCATGGACGAGGCTTCGGCGGTCAGACACCTTGAAACTGAAAGTCTGCCAACTGAAATTGATCGTTTACGAAGAGAAATAACGCGACTTGAAATTGAACGATCTGCGTTAATCAAAGAAGGGGCAATTTCTTGGGATGCAAAGGAAACCAAAAAGAAGAAAACAGCAAAAGTAAAAGAAAAGCCCCAAAATAAAACCCAGGAACGGCTTGAGGAAATTGAAAAGGATCTTGGTAAGCTAAAAGAACAAAACGATGAAATCTCAAGCCATTGGCATGCGGAGAAAATTGCTTTTGAAAAACTGCACAATCTCCGGCAACACATTGATGACTTAAAGCGCGAGGCAGAAACAGCAGAACGAGAGGGAAATCTTGAGCAAGTCGCCCAAATTTTATATGGGAAACTGCCGCAAGCAGAAAAAGAGTATCAAATGTTTGAAAAGAAAAACTTTGCAACGTCTAAAAACAAGAAAAAGCAAGATAACAAATTTATCAAAGAAGCCGTAGAAGAAGATGATATCGCAGCAGTAGTTGCAAGGTGGACAGGGATACCGATTCAAAAAATGCTTGAATCTGAAACAGAAAAATTAACGCGCATCGAAGAAGTTCTTGAACAACGCGTTATAGGTCAAAAAGAGGCGATAAAAGGCGTCGCCAACGCCCTTCGAAGAGCAAGGGCTGGATTATCAGACGAGAACCATCCACTGGGATCCTTTATGTTTCTCGGGCCTACGGGTGTAGGAAAAACGGAGCTTGCAAGAGCGCTTGCGGAATTTATGTTTAACGATGAAAAAGCAATCGTGCGGATTGACATGTCGGAATATATGGAAAAGCACTCAGTTTCGCGACTGATTGGTTCACCACCAGGATACGTTGGCTTTGATGAAGGCGGACAGCTTACGGAAATTGTGCGCCACAAGCCGTACAGTCTCATTCTTTTTGACGAAATCGAAAAAGCACACCCAGAAGTCTTTAACATCTTACTCCAAGTATTGGATAACGGCCGACTAACCGATAATAAGGGAAGGGGAGTAAACTTCAAAAATACAATCATTATTATGACCTCAAATGTGGGCAGTCATTATCTGAAAGAAATGTCTCATATAGGGTTCAATAATGGAGAAGAAAAACCCGAACACATGAACCAAGCAGATGCATTTAAAGAAAAGGTTCATACAGCGCTCAAAAAGCATTTCAAGCCGGAATTTCTTAATCGTATTGACGAGATAACCGTCTTTAACCCACTAAGCCCCAAAGAGATTGAGAAGATCGTTGACCTTCAGCTTGCGATCGTGAAAGAAAAACTCGCAGAGCGCGGCATGAAATTAAGGGTTTCTCTTGAAGCCAAGAAATATCTAGTTGAACATGGCTATGATATTGATTTTGGAGCGCGCCCAATTAAGCGACTTGTGCAAAAGATGATTTTAGATCAACTTGCTGATAAGATGATTAGAAAAGAAGTAAAAGATGGTGACAAAGTTGAAGTTACGTTTATGGACTCCGATATTAGGGTTAGCGTTTAAGGCGCTCATATTTTTTGCGTTATTTTCATTTATGACTGCAAGCGGATTTTCTCCGCTTGCAGTTGCCATTTTTATTATTGGAACAACAATACTGTACAGCACGCCATTTTTTAATCTTCAAAGCGTTAGTATAGCGCTAGTAACGTTAATACTGATCTCCGTTGCAGTTTCCGAAATTCTTTTTACCGCAGTTTCACCATTATGGTTGAGCATAATTTTAACAGGATTATTTTTTATAATACTAGGAATAAAAAACGTCATTTTTCTACATCGAGAAGCATGGTATCACATTTTATATTTTGGACTATTATATCTCCTACTCATCACTTTTTTTCTCACTGAAAAAGCTTACTATTTCTTCTTCCAAGCAGTACTCCTTGGAATAGTGTCGTATATGCTCTTCAGAGAATTCATAAGAATAACAGGAAAATCAGAAGACAAAAAAAGAGAAAGGGGGTTCGCAGGATTATTTGCATGGATTCTTGTCCAGTGGAGCTGGGTTGTAGCTCTTTTACCGCTTACGTTCATAAATGCGGCAAATACGGCAATCTTATTAGCATATATAATAGGAGAAATGCTTCATCTTGAGGTTGGAAAAACAAGAAAGAAAAGAGACGTGCTTTCTCGCATAACACTTGCAATAGTACTCTTAATAATGATTTTTGGATCCGCAAAGTGGAGTATATAAAAGAGGTGGCAAAAAAGGTTATTATAAATCCGGCAATTTGACTGAGTTGCCGGATTCATACTATAGTTGCCGCATGCCCATAAGGAAACAAGCTCAACAGCTAAGCTTGGCACTCATAAAAATATCAGTTTCAGCACGTCGAATTGAGTTCAGAAAGCGCCTTGAGAGGGTTGCCTTTGACCTACTTGAGCTAAGTGCATGTAGGGATTTTGAGGGTGTTTCAAGCATCGTTACCGTAAGCAAAGAGCTCATTACTTTTGGAAAAATTATATATGAAATTGAGCCTATGAATGCAGAATTTTTGCTAGGAGAATGCGAAACAATCAATAAAATGGCGCGGGATTTAGTAGGCGCTGACATAGAAATGGAAACACCAGAAAGGACGTTAGAAGAGATATTTAATAAAAGAACAGAAAATAGAGATGAAGGAGGAATAGATATGGAAAGGGAAAAAAAAAATGAATATAGCAAAAAAAGAGAAGAGAAAAAGATAATCCGGCAATCCGGCAACGGCATAGAAAATCCGGCAATGAGGCAATCTGCAATTTTAGAAGAAATAGGGCGTAAAAGCGGCAATTCTGCTCAAGTAAGAGAGATCATGTCTTCATTCCCAAATATAAGCGAACGTACACTTCGGTATGATTTGCAAAAATTGTGTAAGGAGGGAGTGGTAAGGCGCATTGGCAATGGACCAAGTACCCTCTATGAGGCAGTGCAAGAGATGGTGTAAAAAACATAAGCCAGGCAAAGGGGATGCTGTAATGATTTATGGTTTCGATTCGTTGTATCTCACTAGAATGGTAAATGTCTGTTGTGGTGCATAAGTTCTCCACAGAATTGTTGGAAGAAAAAAAATGATGTGCTACAATAGTCATTGACTTGGAGTGAGGCCAAGTTCCTTTGTCGGAAGACAATCAATCGAAAACTGATAACCGAGAGCGCACAACATGATAACGTTAAAAGCGCATTGTGTTGTAAGTTCTTTGTTATTTGTTCTCTATTGAGGGAATGAATGTCTCGCTCTAAGAGCGAGTTTTTTGTTATTTGGGTTATTTCTTTATTTGGGTCGATCACATGAGGTGCGAATGAAGAAATAAGTTGAGAAACCATTCAAAAAATATTACTAACATAAACGATCAAAAAAGAAATTAAACACATGAGTAGAAAACTAACACGAAAGATAGCAACGATTGGACTTGCTGTCGTGACCGTGTTCTCACTCTCAATGCCAGTAGCAAATGGGCAGAGTGTTGCTGATCTTCAAGCGCAAATAACAGCGCTTTTAGCCCAGATTCAAACACTTCAGTCACAGCTTACCAACGTAGGCGGTGGTGCTACTGGAGGCGTATTGTCATGCAACTTTACCCGCAACCTCACAGTGGGCTCAAGGGGCGCTGACGCTAAATGCCTTCAGCAGTACCTAAACGGAGCAGGATTCCAAGTAGCCGCAAGTGGAGCTGGATCTCCTGGCAATGAGACAGAATATTTCGGATCACTTACAAAGGCAGCAGCAGTAGCATGGCAGAACGCCAATGCAGCGAATGTATTGACCCCATTAGGCCTTTCTTCAGGAACAGGTTTTTGGGGTTCTTCTTCAATTGCAGAATACAAGCGTTTGGCCGCTGCAACTCCTCCTCCTCCAACAACAACACCGCCAGGAACACCTCCACCACCAGCAGCAGTTGGTAGTGGTCTCACGGTAACCTTGGCATCTGACCAACCACAAAACGCTCTTTTCCCAAAGAGTTCAGCAAATGTTCCATTTATAAAACTGCTTTTCACAGCATCGGCAGATGGAGCGGTGACGATTGATGCCTTGAAAGTTGAAAGATCAGGATCAGCTAACAATGCTGTGTTCGATGGAATTATTGCAATAGACAATGCTGGTCAAAGAATTGGCACATCAAAAACCCTAAATTCAAACAATACTGCAATTTTGGGTGATGATTTTGTAATTCCGGCAGGTCAAACACACACAATTTGGATTGCTGGCGATGCAGCAACCGACCTATCAAGCTACGTAGGTCAACTTGCGATGCTGAACTTAGTAAGTGTAACAACGAAAGGAAATACGACCGTAAACGGTAACTTTCCTATCATTGGAACAACGCAACACACTGCAAACAATTCTCTCTCAATTGGAACTGCAACGCTTACACGAGGATCACTAGATCCAGGCGTTGGTCTTACCAAGGAAGTGGGAACCACCGGATACATCTTTTCTGCGCTGAAAGTAACAGCTGGATCAGCCGAAAAAATTCGACTTGATGCAGTGAAATTCAATCAATCAGGATCTGCTGCATCGGGTGACCTCGATAATGTGGTTATTAGCGTCGATGGAACAAGCTATCCGACAACCGTAAGCTCAGATGGCAAGTTCTACAGCGCCAAAATCCCTAATGGAATTGTTATCGACAAAGGATTAAACAAAGAAGTTGTCTTAAGAGGAGATATTGTAAGCGGCTCTAACAGAACCGTTGACTTTGACCTCTTTCGAGCAACCGATATACAAGTTCATGGACTAACATTTGGATATGACATCAAATCAACGGCATCAACCACATCGGCTGATAACGATGATGATGGAGAGTTCCAAGATTCAGAACCATTCTGGGATGCGTTCGAGGCATATATCGGAGCAGGTTCAATCAACGTATCCTCTTCAAATGCGGTACCTGCAGGCAATGTTGCAACCAATATTCCTGATCTACCACTTGGTGCATTTTCAGTTGATGTTCGAGGTGAAAACATAACAGTTGGTTCAACAAAATTCCACTTCAATAATGCAGTGGGAGACGGAGGATCAACCGATACTGCAGATATCAAGAACATCACACTTGCTGATGTAAATGGCGTTGTAATAGCAGGACCAGCAGATGTTTCGGGTTCAACCGTAACATTCTCTGATACGATTACGTATCCAGTAGGTGTGAATATCTACACGCTACGTGGTCAGCTCTCAACAGACTACAGTGCGAACGAAACCATAACTGCATCAACAACACCATCATCAGACTGGACAACGGTGAAGGGCACTGTAACAAATCAAACCATCACTCCGGCACCATCGAGCGCAATCTCTGGAAACACACAGACAGTAAAGTCTGGCGGTCTTGAAATATCAGTTTCTGGTGTCCCAGTTGCGCAAACTATCGTTGGCGGTAATGCATTTACCTTCGCGAATTATATCTTCGACGCAACAGCTTCGGGAGAAGATTTGCGCGTAACAGCAATGCAATTAAACCTTGCATTTGGAGAAGTAAATTCATCCGATGACCTAACCAACTGCGCCTTGTTTGATGGTAGTACACAAATCAACACAGGTTCAGACATCGTGAACCCAACGAATGCAAACACAACTGGAACTGACCAGAATTTCACATTCACAAATCCGGTTACGATTGCGAAAGGAACGGTGAAAACGTTAGCGCTCCAGTGTAATACATCAGCTACAACAACCTCAACCAGTGCTAATCACACCTTCACGTGGGGAACTGATGCTGGTGATGCCGATACAACAGTTACTGGATTGACCTCTGGTCAGTCAATAACTGAAACATACGGCTCTGCAACAACGGGTCAGGCGATCACGGTAGCAAATGGTGGATCATTCACTGTTGCAAAAGATGATTCAACATCATCAGCAGCAAACGGATGGGTTCTTACATCGGCAAACACAACTGGCAACACAGTGAACGCACTTCGGTTCACGGGAACCAATGAAGCCGTAAGAGTTACTCAACTTGGCTTGACGCTTGGTAATACAAGCTCCAACACCCCACAAGACATTGTGAAAGCAACGCTTTGGGATGGCACTACTCAAGTTGGTGAAACGATCTTCAACTCTGACAAAGCAACCGCAACACTGACTGGCTTTGTAGTTCCGAAAGATGCTGATAAGGTTTTGACCATTAAGGTTGACACAGCGGCAATTGGAACATCAGAAGCAGGTCGCCCTGGTCACCACGTGACCGTTGAGTACAGCGCTGCTAGCGCAGATGGTGGAGGAAACGCAACACGAGGTGTTGGTGAAGCGTCGGGATCAATTCTCTACGCAACTCCTGTCGGCGAAGCAAACGATACGGTATCAGGTGGTATAATGGTGTTCAAATCATTCCCAACAATTGCAAAGATTGGACTTACTACCAATGATTTAATCAACGGATCAGACAAGTCGATCTATAGGTTCTCAGTATCCGCTCCATCAACTGGAAACGGAATTGGTCTATACCAATTTACGTTTGACGTTGCGACATCCTCTAGCCACGCAACAAGTCCCGCATACAGCGTTGACCAATTGCAGGTGTATGGATTCAGCGATTCAGCCTTCTCAAGCCCCGCTTACGACAATAGTGGACGCTTGAACAGCGCAACGATGGGCGTAACCGGAGAAGGAGCAGTTGATGATTACAAGTTCTTCTTCGACCCAGTTACTACAGATGGAACAAAGGCTGCTATTCAGGTTCCAGCAGGTACGACACGATACTTTGAGCTGCGTGGTAGAGTAAATAATACCTACGCAACATCAACGTTGAGCGTCAAGCTTCTTGGCGACAGCATACACGGTCCAGTATCATTTGGTACACCAGGAGATACATGGATTGGAACAGGCGCAGGTTCGTATGATTTCGCAACACAAGCAGCGTTCGTATCATCATCAACGGTTCTATCAGCGTTTGCTAACTACGGTGCAAACCCACCAGCTGCAACTTCGTCATTCGTGTGGTCAGGCAACTCGACAACAACGTCGAAAGCCGCTCACTACGACTGGACAAACGGTTACAGGGTTTCTGGTTTGCCATCCTCTGGTTTGAACGCAGAATCACTCACTCCATAAGCTTGAGAATTATGGACTGATAGTCTAAGAGCATTTGCTCAAAGACGACCGAGACCCCCCCTTCGACTTTTGTTGGAAGGGGGGTTTAGGTTTTGACAAGATTTGAAAATAAAGTAAAATAGCAACCATGAAAAGAAACTATATTATACTTGGAGCAATAGTCACCCTTCTTGTTGTTGGGGGTGTAGTGTTAACAAGAGATAGGAGTGCGAAACCAATTGGTGGTAGTGGACTACCTGAATATGAAGGAGATTTTATTAACAATATTGGCAACGATTCATTCCTCGAGCAGTTAACAAGCGATCAATTAAAACAGAAAAAAGAAAAACTGAAAGAGCTGGAAAAAACACTTCAAAACGATCCAAATGATCGAGAGGCATGGCTTGAAGTAGGTATAATTAAAAAATTCTTCAATAATCATCAAGGCGCAGCCGATGCATGGGAATACGGGAAAAATACAATCCCTATACTTTCAACATTCTATTACAACCTCGGCGGTCTCTATGGATATGAACTACAAATGCCTGAAAAAGCCGAAGAAAATTATTTGAAAGCAATAGAAATAGATCCAACGCTTGAATATCTGTATACCGGACTTGCAGAGTTTTATGCAGTGAGCAACCCTTCGCGCGGCAAGGATGCCATTACCGTTATTAAAGAAGGGCTAAAAAGTATTCTAGAAAGCGAATCATTAACATATCTCCTTGAGTACTACGAAAGAGAGTTTGGTGAGTAAAGAAAAAAATTCCCAATGAAGGTTTTGCAAGCCCGTACTATTCTTTGGGTGATATTGGTTATTGCTTTTGTTATACGCATTTGGGGAATATCATCTCAAGATATTTTTGGCGACGAAGCAGCGTATTCTTTTCGGTCAATAGGGTATGTTGATTACCTAGGAACCAGTGAGCAAACACAACCAATAGATTGGTTTCAAAGCCAAGGATTACCCGCATGGACAACATGGTCATTTCACGACCATCCGCCCTTATATTTTTTTGTACAGCATATTTTTTTGCACTACTTGGGGATTCACTCCTTGTAGCACGGCTACCAGGGGCGCTAGCTGGTACAGGGGCGATAGTACTCTTATTTGCCATCGTACAACTAGTAACTAAGAAAGATAATTATGCTCTATTAACAGCTACGCTAGGAGCTGTAGCAATGAATATGGTTTGGGTGAGTAGGGTAAGTATTATCGAGGCCATATTGGTGCCACTCATACTATTAAATATCTATTGTTTTTTAAAATTTATCGAGAATAAAAACTGGTGGTGGATGTTTGGTGGGACATTGGGTTTACTATTACTTACAAAATACACCAGTATTTTCCTTGTCCTCTTGTATATAACATACCTCGCATTAGAAAAAAGAAGTTATTTTAAGAGCAAAAAACTATACGGTGCACTAGGACTAACAATAGTTCTATTAATTCCGGTGATCGCGTACAACGTCGCACTGTTTAAAAGCCAAGGTCACTTCGATGTTCAGCTCTCTTATGTCACGAGACAAATCGTGAAAGAGTGGCCGGTATTGCTCGGAAAAATACAATCTCCATTAAGTGCTATTGGCGTAACTATTCGAAATATAGCCAGTAATTTTTTACTGATCCTTGCAGGATTAGGAACAGTCATTACGGGATATTGGTCATTGAGGAAATATAAAAAAGAAATAGTATTCCTATGGCTTTATATCGCCTTTTGGACGCTTTCGTTAATAAAGATAGGTTCAGCAAATAGATTTTTAAGTATCTATGGTCCGGCACTGATAATACTCGCAGCAATTCCGTTAATGATCCTTTGGGAAAGAGAGGGGCGCAAGCGTTATCTATGGCGAGGGATAGTTATTCTCATACTTCTTGTGGAGCTTGTAATAACGAGCAAGAAAACCATAGCGACGTATCCAGAATTCGGTATTGCTAAGCTTGACATCTATTTTACAAAGGAGTTCGATGGTATCGATACTGCAATTACACCTGAATCAAACAATCCTCATCTGAACGAAGTGATAAAAACATTTTCCAAAAAGAAAAAAGCTCCCAAGAGAGAGTTATTTATTATCGTTTACAATAATTCAATTGCACTTCCAACGAAGCAGTGGATATTTTACCGAAGGTTTTTATACCACAGCACACCAACTCTAACAGTCGAAGAGTATAATGCTGTGCAAGAAAAAAACGGAAGCGAATATTTTAAAAATTTCACCATATATTTTGTGGATAATACAAATGAAACAATTATTGAGGCAAAAAAGGAATCAAGTCAAGAAGCAACGAATTTGAGAAAAAATGTTGAAGAAAAAAATATTGCACCCGACACAATCATCACAAATCGTGAAGGATCTGAGACGTTTCGCGTTTACAAATTCGAGGCAAGCGAAGTATAAATAGCTTCAGTGGAGGCAACCATAGAATCAATATGAAATGTTGTCCGTGCAATCGTTTCTGCGGCTTTGCCAAAACGTATACGAAGCTCTTGGTCATCGGTGAGTAGAGCGAGGGCACGAGAGAGCGCTTGCAAATCGCGCTGAGGAACAACAAGGCCATTGTGCTGATCTTGGACAACTTCCGGCATGCCACCGGCTCGAGTTACGATTGAGGGAAGTCCAGCAGCCTCTGCCTCGAGAAGAGCGTAGGGCAGGCCTTCTTTTACGGAAGTCATTACAAAAATATCGAATGCCAAAAGAAATTGTGAATCTTCTCCAGTCGAAGGAACAAGAAAAAAATTGTACAATTGATGATGAGTAATGCACGCTTGATAACGGTTTTTTTCAGGACCATCACCGATGATAAAAAATAAAAGATGAGGAAAGTGAGAAGCAAGGTCAATAAAAAGCTGATAATGCTTTTCTCGCGTTAAGCGGCCAAGAGAACCAACCCAGAACGTATTAGTTGGTAGTTGGCTCTTCTCCGCCAACTGGCGGATTCGACGGGCGCGGTAGTTGGTAGTTGGTAGTTTTTTCACAATTTTTTTGCGGGCAGTATCCTTGTCAAGAAACAGCATGTCTGGATCAATGCCATTATGAATCGTGACTATTTTCTTATCTGAAGCAATTCTATAGCGGAGAGCAATCTCGCGATCATATTCCGAGACGGTAATGATGGAGTGCTGAAAAAAAGCCGCTATAGTATGCAAAACACGGTATAAAAGGCGAACGGGCGGAGAAACAACATTAGTAGGGTTAAAAACCCATCCATGAGCCGTAAAAACAATCTTAAGGCGGTATTTCCTTCGACTGGCACAATTATATAAAAAACCAGCTAGAGAGCCAACAATAGCCGCTTTTGAGCTATTTAAGTGGACAATATGAGGACGTTTGCTTCGATATGCAAAAACAAGCTCAAAAACAGCGATCCAATCATTAAAGAACAAAAGCCATGGATACGTTTTATTAGAAAGCCAATAAATATCATCTCCACCAAAAAGCACAGAGACGCGGTAGTGTTCTCTGTTGAGACGAGTAGCTAAATCATGAACATATTTCTGCGCTCCTCCAACATCGGATTTCGTGATAACATAGAGAACCTTTATTTTCATATCTGAACCTATATGCGCTAACATAGCAAGTATATGTCTTTGTCACAAGGAAAACCCAAAAAAAATATCGCCGTATTTTCTCTCGCCTATCAACCCTTCGAAGGAGGGGCTGAAATTGCGCTACGAGAAATTGCATCGAGAATAAAAGACATCCATTTTACCATCTTCACACACCGGTTCAGTAAAACGTGGGAGCAGAAAGAAGAAAGGGATAACATTACAATCGTTCGCCTTGGGCGAGGAAGTGATCAGGATTGGTACAAGCAACGAGGAGAAAAAAGACTCTATATCAAGCGAGCATGGCAAGAAGCAGAAAAACACCACCGGCATAACCCCTTCGATGTGATATGGGCTTCGATGGCAGCATATGCGGGAGGCGCAGCATTATTGTTTAAGAAGAGGTATCCTGATATACCACTCATCCTCACGCTTCAAGAAGGCGATACAGAAAAGCACATATTAGAACGTGTTGGATTTTTATTACCGGTATGGAAAAAAATATTTACTGCAGCAGATCATATTCAGGTAATAAGCACATATTTAAAAACGTTCGCAAAGCGTCATGGTGCGCAGGGGCAAATTTCGATTATTCCGAATGGTGTAAGCGACGTACGTGAGCGAACAAAACACGGAGATGGAAAAACCATCATCACAACGTCACGTCTCGTTCCCAAAAACGGAGTTGACACTCTCATTAAGGCGTTCGCGTTCCTCAACTACCAACTACCAACTACAAACTACAAACTAATAATCGTTGGTGGCGGCCCCGAAGAGGAACGTCTTAAAAAATTAGCAAAAGAAGAAAATGTTAGTGAAAGAGTTGTCTTCAAGGGCCAAATGCCTTCAGAAAAAATTGGAGCCGAACTTGAGCAAGCTGACATTTTCGTACGTCTTTCACGTTCAGAAGGACTAGGAAGTTCTTTTTTGGAAGCGATGGCAAAAGGATTACCAGTGATTGGAACAAGAGTTGGAGGAATACCCGATTTTTTAATTGATAACGAAACAGGACTTTTTGCGGAAATTGATAATCCAGAAGATTGCGCTGCAAAAATTGAAAAATTAATAAGGAGCAAAGAACTACAAGAACGATTGGGTGAAAAGGGAAGATCATTAGTGAAGGAAAAATATACATGGGAAATAGTGAGTAAGGGCTTTGAAATCATCCTCCAAAATACGCAACCAAGAATTAATTGCCTCATAACAACAGGAATTTTTCCTCCGGAAATTGGCGGATCAGCAACATATTCCAGTACTTTGCTTCAAGAGTTTACAAAAAAAAACATTATTGCGAGAGTGTTGACGTATGGGAAGGGAAATAAAAAAGGTGTGATATATATTTCAAAAAAAATACCAAAGGGACTAAGGCATGCAATATTTGGTATAAAACTAATAGCACTAGGATTAAGAAGCGATATTCTACTTGCAGCAGATTCATCAATAGCAGCTGCAACAGTGACAGCATACGTCGCAAAAATGATAAAGAAGCCATATCTTGTAAGGGTAACGGGAGATTATGCTTGGGAACAGGGAGTTCAGCGGTTCGGCGTGAAGGAGTTTATGAATGAATTTCAGAGAAAAGCATACAGGGGAAGGGTGAATATATTGCGTAAAGCCCAGAGATTTGCTGTAGAAAATGCAACATACGTCATTGCACCAAGCGAATATCTCGCAAAGATTACAGCAGGATGGGGTGTAAAGTGTGAAAAAATAAAAGTCATTTCAAATAACGTCGAAATAAATGAAAGTGGTATAAAAAAAGAAGAAATCCGAGAAAAAATAGGAATAGCGAAAAATAATTTTTTGCTTGTAAGTACAGGTCGTCTTGTTCCGTGGAAGGGATTTGCAACAGTAATAGATACTGTGCAAGAGTTACGACAGAAGAAAAAGGAAATACAACTTTTCATTATTGGTGACGGCCCCGATAAGGAAAAGTTACAACAGAGAATAAAAGAAAAAAATGCAGAACAATATATTTTCTTGATCGGGAGGATGCCAAAAAAAACTCTCGCGCAATATATAGAGGCAAGCGATATCTTTGTCTTAAACACTGCGTACGAAGGCTTTTCTCACCAACTCATTGAAGCAATGCAACTTGGATGTGCAATTATAACCACGCGCGTAGGAGGAAACGAGGAGTTGATAAAAAATGGAAAGACAGGAATATTGATCGAATACAACAAGAAAGAAGAACTAAGGAATAATATAAACAAACTAATAGAGAGCCGAACGATGAGAAATAAGTTGGGGGAAAATGCAAAAGAAGAATCCAAGCAGTATTCAGGAGAAGCAATGATAGAAGCAACAAATAAACTACTAAGAGAAGCATTAAAATCATGAATATTATAATGTTTTCCACTGACCAGAAAATGTGGAATATGGAGTCAGATGTGAGAAAAAGAATCATTGGATATGGGAAGTTAGTAGATCAATTGCACGTCATAATTTATACGCAAAGAGGGGTGAAAAGAGAAAAAGAAAAAATTGGAGACAATGTATGTATCTATCCCACAAAAACGCGTTTTAAAATAAGCTATTTTTTTGATGCTTATAAAATAGGAAAAAACATTATTAACAAAAATCAAAAAAATAACCAATGGATTATTACAACGCAAGATCCATTTGAAACAGGATTAATCGGAAGTTGTATTGCGAGAAAATACAAACTACCGCTTATTATTCAAGCGCACACTGATTTTTTAAGCCTAGAATTTAAAAAAGAGTCACTTAAAAATCGCATACGTGTAGCAATGGCGCGCAAGACAATCCCTCGAGCATCACGTATCCGCGTTGTGTCAGAACGAATTAAGCAAAGTATTCAAAAAAAATACGGAATCAAAGAGAGCGCTATAGTTGTCCTACCTATTTATGTTGATAGTACAAAACGATGTGATCGAAATGAAATTAAAAAAGAGTTTGGAAGTGATATTTTTAAAGTAATGATGGCTTCAAGAATTACAAAAGAAAAAAACATTAAACTCGCAATAGATGCCATTTCTCTCGTAAAGGGAAAGCACAGCAACATTCGCCTATTGATTGTCGGAGACGGTCCAGAAAGAGAGAGTCTCGAGCGCTACGTGGAAGAGCGAGGGCTTAAAAAAAATATAATATTTATAGAGTGGACAAACAACCTCACGCCGTATTACTGTGCGGCAGATGCACTTCTCCTAACGTCGAATTATGAAGGATATGGCAGAACACCGATTGAAGCATTAAGTCTCGGAACACCGGTTATTATGACAGATGTAGGGTGCGCAGGATGGATTGTAAAGCACGATGAGAATGGGCTAATCAGTCCCGTAAAAAACACAGAAGTCCTTAGCGGTAACATTAGAGAACTCATTGAAAACAAAGAGCAGTACAATAGGCTTGTAAACAATACAAAAACAAGCATTAAGAATCTTTCTTCAAAAGAAGAATTCTTAAATCAAATGAAGGCATTATTTGATTTCAAAGAAGCAACGAGAGTGGATAAGGTGTAGGGTTTTAGTTTTGGACTAAATTACGGCATTCTTGTACAATCTTTGTAATCTACGCCTAATAAGAAAAACTAGAGTTTTAAGATGAGGGTAAAATATCAAATATAGAGATCTCTCCAGGAGCCAACGTTGTTGTTTTTGGAGTAGTAAAAGCATTACAGAAAAACTAAACGAATGAACTACAAAAAACTTTCCATCATCATTCCTGCCTATAACGAACAAAATACCATTGCCGAAATAATCAACAAGGTAAAAGAGGTTGATTTGGGGGAGTTGGAAAAAGAAATTCTCGTAGTCGACAATGGCTCATCAGATAAAACTGAAGAAATATTAAAAAGCATTAACAATATTCGGGTATTAACATTGAGACCAAATAGAGGAAAGGGAGGGGCATTGAAAGCGGGCATAAAAGAAGCAACGGGCGATATAGTTATTTTTCAGGATGCCGATCTTGAATACGATCCCAATGACTTCCTCGCAGTCATCAAACCGATCCTCGACGGAAAAACCGAAGCAGTTATGGGAATACGCATCCCACCGAAAGGAGACGCACGTAAAAGAAAATCACTCTACTGGCTAAGCTGGGCTGGGAACTATGCGATAACATGGACAACGAACCTTCTCTACTGGAACAACGCCGGAGAATATGAGGGGTGCTACAAAGCATTTACTAAAGAGTTGATTGATAAAGTAGACATCAAAACAAATGATTTCGATTTCGACAATGAGCTTGTATGCAAAATTTTGAAAATGGGCTACAAAACCATTGATGCGCCAATCAAGTATATGCCTCGAAGTTATGATGAGGGAAAGAAGATTAACTGGAAGCACGGCGTGAAAATCTTAAAAACGATCATCAAGTATCGCTTCAAAAAATAAAAACAAGAATAAAAAAGCTGTACATAATTCAAGCGTTGTTGACACTTTTGAGCTCGACGGAGGTTTTCTTGAAATATGCCTCGAGACGCTCAATCGGAGCAATGGTGCCCAGCTCCTGATGAGGTCTGACCTGATTGTACCACCT
>Ga0210057_1001281_pt1 | contig 38629 bp, 38 predicted proteins | sample CryGeyCG2114_010_2_FD_183968 | JGI IMG/M metagenome (GOLD analysis project Ga0210057, IMG submission 183968) | Groundwater microbial communities from aquifer - Crystal Geyser CG10_big_fil_rev_8/21/14_0.10 (SPAdes) (version 2) | ecosystem: Environmental > Aquatic > Deep subsurface > Groundwater ... | reverse complement strand
TTATGAGAAGCGTTCTGTACTCAGAATTTTTGCGTTGTCTGAGTCCGAGCAAGCGTAGGACGAGTTCGCAAAAATAGCGAGGAATAAATATTAAATTTTACAATATTTTTTACCAGCTTGCGATTTTGGCTTACTTTTCTAAAAAGTAAGAAAAGAAAAAAGTAATTATTCCTAACATTCATGAGATCCCCGCCTTCGCGGGGATGACGGAGGTGGTAATGGGGATGACGGGAGTGGGTGGGGATGACAACAATACAACAATATAACAATGTAGCAATATAACAATGTATCAATTTAACAATACAACAATATAACAATGTAGCAATTTATCAATGTAATAACGTATCAATTAACAATTAAGATTTTTAACAATTTTTTGTAATTCATCATCAGAATAAAATTCTACTACCAATTTACCAGTTTTTCCTGATTTTTTTATATTTACCCTCGTACCTAATAAATCCATTAATTTTTGTTCTAAATCTGCATATAACGGGCTTTGTAATTGTCTTTTTGAGTGTTTTGTACTACTGGTCTGAGCCTTAACTTCACTTTCTCTTACGGTTAAACCATCTAACATCTTATTAAATAAATCCTCTTGTTGTTTAGAGTCTGTGATACCAGCTAAAACACGACCTCCAGATGTAGATATTCTTCCAGACATTAAGGCGTTCTGTATTTTTGTAGGTAACTTTAAAAGTCTCATCATATTAGCAACAACCGGTCTACTCTTACCCATTTTTTTACTTACCTCTTCTTGTGTAAAATTAAAATCATCCATCAACTGCTTATAGCCCTTCGCCTCTTCTATTGCGTTTAGATCATGACGTTGCAAATTTTCTATCATTGCAAGCTCTAATTTTTCATGATCAGTAACATTTTTTATTAAAACAGGTACTGTATTTAAATTAGCTAACTTTGAAGCTCTTAATCTTCTTTCTCCAGCAATTAATTCGTAAGTTCCATTGTTTAACGGAGAAACTACTAAAGGCTGTAAAATACCGTGATGCTTAATTGAAGATACTAATTCTTCCATTTCTGTAGGAGAAAAATGCAATCTAGGCTGCATTGGATTTGGTATAATCTTATTTGTTGGCACAAAATTAACACCCTCTTTTACATCTTCAATAACATTAGAAGATGTTTCCTTATTACTTTTAATTTGAGTTGTTTTTGTAGTTGAGGTTACTTTTTTTTGTGGTATAAGAGATCCCAACCCTCTTCCTAGTGCCATATTGATATTGTTAATTGCTGATTGTTTATTGATAATATTTATACAAGCTAGATCCTCACACTATGTTCAGGATAATTTTTTACATGAAAGATAGTAAAAAATTAATTTTCTTCAAAATATAATAATTCTTTAGCTAATCTTTCGTATGCCTTTGCACCTTTAGATTCGCTATCATAATGCAAAATAGATTTACCATAACTAGGAGCTTCTGCCAATCTTACACTTCTTGGAATAACTGATTTAAATATTTTATCAGGAAAGTATTTGTATAATTCTCCCATAACCTCACCTGATAATTTATTTCTAGAATCAAACATAGTGAGCACTGCTCCCAATATTTCTAAATCTTCTTTAATATTTTCTTTTACTAAATTAATAGTATTTACAAGTTGACCTAAACCTTCTAAAGCATAATACTCAGCTTGTACAGGAATTAATACTTTGTCTGCAGCTACCAAACCATTTATAGTTAAGAGTCCTAAAGATGGCGGACAATCTATGATTATATAGTCATAAGAACCACGAACTTCTGATAAAATATGACGAAGACGGCTTTCTCTCTCCTCTTCTCCTACAAGCTCTATACTAGCACCAGCTAAAGACATTGTGGAGGGTACTATGCGTAAGCCTTCTTGCATGGTATCTTTAATTACCTCTTTAAAGGTAGTATTACCTACAAGCACATCATATATACCTTTTTCTACTTCGTTTAAATTAAAGCCGAGTCCAGAAGTTGCATTTGCTTGAGGATCTAAATCCACTAATAAAACAAACTTGCCCAAAGCAGCTAAATATACAGATAAATTAACGCTAGTCGTTGTCTTACCTACTCCTCCTTTTTGATTTACTACCGCAATTACTTGAGCCATAATTAGTTTTTTGCTATATTAACCCTTAGATTAATACAATTATATATATTATATCAGAGAAAGACAAGATTGACAAAACCTTAAAAATAGAGTAAAATTGGATATATAAGGGCGAGTGGCGGAACTGGTAGACGCGCAGGTCTCAAAAACCTGTGGGAGCAATCTCATGAGGGTTCGACCCCCTCCTTGCCCACCAATTAAAAATCCTCATACTAATGGGGATTTTTAATTATCAAATAAAAAACGAGGTAAATTACCTCGTATATAATCATCTTCCTAAACACAATGCTTGTTGACCCCCACCTTCTAAGCATACGATTATAGAAATTTTTCTCCAACCTTTATTTATGTATAAAAAAACTAATATATTAATAACTGCTTGAGATATATTTAAAGAGCTTAGTGGACATAAAAGAGTTTCCTCTGATTGATAACACATATCTATCACTGTATCTATCTCTGTAAGTGAAACTAAAAGTTGTCGTAATTCTTCTCTAGTTAAAGCTCTCAACCTTGATCGTAGCTCATTTGCTACTTGACTTCTTAATAAATATTTTTTTGAAGTAGTAAACATCTTTTATTCCTCCAGCTACAACCCCAAAATATCATAAAAAATACTTTTTGTCAACCCAGCACATAACTCGTAACTTATATCTTGTAATATAATTACAAAACTATCAAAATAAGAAAAAATACACTGCTTGAGTGTATTTTATTTAATCCCTATCAATTGTTTAAATATTTCTAGACCTCCTATATAAAAGCATATCCAAATTATAGTAATAATAAAATTTAATAAAGATGCTACTATATATACCCTCTTTATTCCTTTAATACAAAGTTTTGTTAATATAGGTGTGATCAAAGGACAGAGCCAAAATGAAGCAAAGATTAATGCAACATATTTACTTTTTTTAAAAAAACCTAGAAAAAAAATTTTCAATTGTTGATTAGCTATCTTTTTTTCTATAAAATCGTCTATTGTCATTTCTACATCTTTATAAAGATATATCAACGCTAGTGTAGTTAGCACATATAATAATGGAAATATTAATAATGATAACCAACCTAAAGATAAAACTAATGCAATATAAGATGCCGATAATATTGGCCAAAGAGCTGTGAAGGTTGTAATTACACCCAATAAAAATGTCTGTAGTTTTTTCAAGTGTTTCTCCCTATTATTAGATTAAGGTAAAATTAAATTAAAAGCAAATGAAAAAGCTTAAAACAAAAAATTAAGCAATATATTATTGACTAATTAAATAAAATAGGATATAAAAAAGATAGTTCGTTGAAAGGGAAAGATGATGAATCCAAGAAGAAAACCAAAAAAGAAGCATTATGATGTTATTATTGTTGGTTCTGGAATTGGTGGATTAACTACTGGTGCATTATTAGCAAAAGCTGGAAAAAAAGTTTTAGTATTAGAATATCATCCTGATAGAGTTGGTGGCTATGCTCAATCTTTTAGAAGAAAAAATTTTATCTTTGACACTTCTATTCATGCTGTTGGTGGTTGTAAAGCTGATGTAGAGATAGAACGAGGCGGATTAATAGGGCATGTTTTAAATATGTTAGACATAGCGGATAAATGTAATTTTATTAAGCTCGACCCATTCTACTCTGTAGTAATACCAAATCAACTACCTCTAACTATTCCATTAGGAGTTGAGAATTTTATTGATGCATATGCTAATGCCTTTAGAGAAGAAGAAGAGAATATAGAAAAATTTATTTATCTCTGTAGAACTATAGCATTGCAGATAAAAAGTCTGCCACCTAAAATTAGATTTGGTAATATCTTCAAAACAATCAACCATTCTAGAGAGCTTGTAAGATATTCTATGAGTACTTTAGGACAAGTATTAAATAAGTTTTTTAAAAGTGATATTTTAAGATCCAGTATTTCTGCTCTTTGGCCATATCTTGTAATTTCTCCTGGTAAAATGTCATTTCCATATTGGTGTGCTATGTTAATGAGCTACATTGAAGAGGGTGCGTATTACTGTGAAGGAAGCTTTAGTACAGTAGCAGATGCATTAGCACAGTCAATTAGGGATAATGGTGGAGAAATATTATTTGGAAGTAAAGTTGATGAAATTATAATCCAAAATTATACAGCGCGTGGAGTTAGGTTAGCTAATATGAACGTTATTTATTCTGATATTGTAGTCTCCAATGCTGACCTTGAACAAACTTTTGGTAAATTAATATCTCCAGATAAACTAGAACTAGGACTTACAATCAAAATAGATCGTTTAAAAAAATCTATTTCTGCTTTTACAGTTTATCTTGGTGTATCAGAAAAGCCATCATTAGGTTATGAAACACTTTTTTACACTGGTGTAGATCATGATCAAAACTATTCACGATTACTTCAAGGTGATATTTCTGGATTAGCTATAACCTGTCCCACTGTTATTGATCCAAGTTGTGCACCAAAAGATCATCATATAGTAATATTAACAACCTTTGTTCCTTTTGATTTATTTTCTGATTGGAATAATAATATTAAAAACCAGTTTGCACAAAAAATGATTGCATTAGCGGAACAATTAATACCAGGATTAAGTCAACAAATTGTTATTCAAGATATTGCATCACCAATGACTTTTGCAGAATATACATTAAATACTAATGGATCCGTAATAGGTATAGCCAACATACCTAAATATCTATTAAGACCTGATTTTGTAAAAAAATCTGGTATCAGAAATCTGTATCTAGTTGGGCAAGATGGCGTAGTAGGTGGAGGATTTTATGGAGTATTTATGTCTGGTGTAGAAGCTGTTAAAAAAATACTTAATATACCGAGTACAAAAGAACTTTTAGAAATAAAATAAACCAAGTATAAAGCTTGGTTTTTTTAATATTATAACTATATAATACTTCGCTATTCTTCATGAGATCCCCGCCTGCGCGGGGATGACGGTGGTGGGTGGGGATGACGGTGGTGGGTGGGGATGACCCCGCCCATAGATTACTATAGCGGGGCGAGTGGGAGAAAAATAATTATGGTTTTATCCCTCCCCTTAGTTAAGGGGAGGTTAGGTGGGGTTGATAATTATCTCGCAGAGCGATAATTATTACTCCCCCTCTATTTCATCAATAACATACCTACCATCACCAACTGTTTTTGTGATTTCGAATACTGCTCCATCTGCTTTAGTACCAGCAGAAAGTAATTTTAAATTAAAAGATAAATTATCTTCTGTTATCTCTTGTCCATGTTCTGATATTACACCAATTTTTATCAAAACTTTTGTAATTTTTTTTAAATTATTTTTATCTGCAAACTCTAAAATTTGCTTTATTACTTTATCTGCTAAATGTAAATCATGCATATAATTTTAAAACTTAAAACTTGAAACGTGAAACTTTATAATTATCTCGCGGAGCGATTTATTTATAAATAACGTTTCAGGTTTCATGTTTCATGTTTCAGTTTTTATTATTAGTGTGTAGCGCAACTTATACATGGATCATATGAGCGTACTAGTGATTTTATTTGCAAATCCCTATCCTTTTGTCCCATATTTATAACCTGCGGTAAAAATATCTTTAAAGAATAATCTAAATGATTTAAAAATTGTGCAGTTGGAGTCATTATATTAGAATCAATAATCTTTCCATCTTTATCTATCTTATAATAATGAAGTAATATTCCCCGTGGAGCTTCAACAGACCCAATACCAATACTTGGTTTTATTTTAATTTTTTGCTGTAAGGTTTTTGGATAATCCATTTCTAATAATTTTTGTATTAATATTTTAGACTCCTCTAAAGAATGAATAACCTCTATCGATTGTGCAAATAAATTATAAAAAGGATTAACTGGTAATTTATCTTGTGGCATTTTTAAAAATAATTTTTTTGCCTCTTTATGTAAATTATCATTTTGATTTAGCAATCTTGCAAGTGCTCCAACTAAATAACGCTTACCACCTATCTCAGTTTGTTTAACCACACTCTTTGGTTTTTGTAATTCTTCTATAGAATGATAAAAGCTATGTATATCTGTATTGAACTCTTTACCAGAAATAACCCTTCCATCATAAAAAGAATATTCATTTTTTTTATAAAAACTCATCGGTTTAATTTCTGTATTTAAGTCTGGTAATTTTATATTTTTTACAATAAAATTATGAACCGTTAATGCTGACTCAATAACATCATCGCAACTAGATAATAAATCTCGTAACACCTGCTTTTCTGGTAAAATCTTAAATCCTCCCACCTCTGAAGCAATAGGATGAACAGATCTACCACCTACTGCACTCATAATTTTTACAGAAAAATCTCTAACAGCAAAAGCTAACCCCGCTTCTTTAGGGTATAACTTGATAAGTTCTAGATCATTTGTATTTCCTAAAAAATCAGGAGCTGATAAGAAAAAAATATGTAAAATATGAGACTGAACCATCTCTCCCATTAACATCAACTTTCTAAATAATTCCACTCTTTCATTAACACGCACTCCCATTGCATCTTCTATAGCTTTTATTGACGCTAAATTGTGAACTACTGGACAAACACCACAAATACGAGAAGTAATAATAGGAACATCCTCATAGGTACGTGTTCTTATAATACCTTCTATTAATCTTGCACCCTCTAAAACATCTGTAAAAGCACTTTTAACATCACCTCTATAAAGCGAAGCTTCAAAACCCAGATGCCCTTCAATTTTATCTATATGTCCAATCTTAATTTTCATAAAATTCTTAAAACGTGAAACTTAAAACGTAAAACGTTATTTATTATTAATATTTTTTAAAACTCCTCACAGCATAGCACCAATATCTTCAGATAATTCTAATGCTTTTTTATATTCTTCACTTTTTATATATCCTTCCACTAAAGAAAAATGTAATAAGTATTTTGATTCTTTTAGAGAACCATAAGAAATATCTAAAAAATTCTTATGTACTTTGTCTCTCTGTCTAGCATATCCCTCTATATAATTAAGTATAACTGATAATGTGGATCTACGTAACTGCGAAGTAACGCCATAAACCTCTTCTTTTGAAAAACTTCTAGTTATCCTATAAATAAAATGTGCATATTCATCCATTTTATTTTTTAATTTTTCATGAAATGTTTCCGACTTCATATTTTATTTTTGATGTTTCAGGTTTTACGCTTCATGATTCATGATTTTATTTAGTCTATCTTTAATACCAAAAATCTCTGTTATTTCTTCCAGTCTTTTTTGCCCTACCTGACTCTTTAATATTTTAAATAAACTATCAAAATTAGCACCTTCATAAAATCCACGACAACCCTGACATGGCATACGACTCTGCAAACATATAGCATTACAACCTCCTAATATAATAGGACCAAGACAAGGCTTACCTTGCATTAAAAGACATGGATAACCTCTTCTCTGACACTCATAACACACTGGTCTTTGTGGTATATAAGGTATTCTACCAGCAATTAAATCATGAGCGACACGCAAAAACTCCTCACCATTAATAGGACATCCTGGTATATTATAATCTACTTTTACTAGATCTTCCATATCCTTAATATCAGGATTTTCAATTGTTTTAGAGTATTTATATATATCTTTTACCAACTTTTCTTTTCCTCTATAATTTTTCATTTTATGAATACCACCGAATTCTGAACAATTACCTAAAGTAACTAATACTTTACTACGTTTTCTTATTTTTTGTAATAACTGATAATTTACTTTTGTTATAGCAGAACCTTCTACAAAAGCAACATCCCAATCACCAAAAACTAAAGGCTCATCTTCTAATAGCCTAAGCTCTACTAATTCTACATTAGCAACAACTCCCAACAATTCCTTTGGGTATTCTGAAATAGTATTTTCACATCCTTCACAACAACTCAGAGAAAATATTCCAACTTTAGGCTTCATATAGCTATATGCTTAAAGTTATAAGCTTTAAGCGTTATTAATTTTAATTGCTTTAGATAATCCATATAACATTTTACCGACTTCTCTTGCTTTATTATTTAATTATTCTCCAGTCTTTTTATATTTTTATTACTTATAGCTTTTATTAGCTAAATTTATATTTATAATTGTCCATTTCTTTAAATTATATATCTTATCTTCTGTTAAAACCTCACAGTAAGAACTCCAATGAAAAGACACCCAATCACCTACCTTTACCTCTCCTGGTAAATTATATAAAATCTGTTTTTCTACTACATCACCAAATGCCAACCTACCTTTTTGAAAAACTAACGGCTTATATAAAACTTTTAAAATATTATTACCCATTTCTATTACTACTCCCCAACCGATTCTACACTCATCCATAGTAAATAATGTGTGTGGATTTTCTACATAACCAGTACGACGCCAAATATTAAAAACATGGAAAGAATGATGTGGATTTGCCCCTTCGTGAACCTTATCTTTAACAATACTCAACTCTTCTTTACTTAATTTTTTCTTAAGCATTAGCCCTTCTGCTAAATGCTCATAAAATCTTGCCTTATTAATATTTAACAACTTATCACTACCTATCCAGTAAGATTGTATAATTTCTTTAGAAAAAATATTATTTTCTTTATTACTATTAGCTATTAATCGTAAATATGGAGATAGTGTTTCAAACTTGCTTAATATATCTTTTAAACCGCCATCCTTCACTAAAGCTTCGGATGGTAAACCGCTCTCTATATATTGTAATAATTCTTTATTTTTATCTGGTCCGCAATATGCTAGTTCGTTTGGCCTAAAAGCATATCTTGCACAATCAACAATACTATTATTTTTACTTACTAGATTCATAAATCCTGATAATACTTTTTAATCTCCTCCGCTTCTTCAGAAGTTATTTTTTTTAATGCTAAATCTGCATGTATTAATAACCAATCACCTATATTTAAATCTGGAACAAGGCTAGTTTTAACTTCTATATTTTTGTCGTTTCTCTCTACAATTGCACGACCTTCTCCTATTTCAATTATTTTTACAGGAAATGTTATACACATAATTCATGAAACACGTAACATGAAACATATAACATTATAATTATCTCGCAGAGCGATTTATAAAATAACGTTTCAGGTTTCAAGTTATACGTTTTAAAGCTTATAATTTAACCCCTGCCTTATCCAACATATCTAAAGTAAATACTGGACCATCCTTACAAACATAAAATGGACCTATCGCACAATGCTGACAGGTGCCAACACCACAATGCATTCGTCTTTCCATTAAAAAATAAGTTGACTTTGGGCTACACTTATTGCCTAACCCTTGAATGCAAAAATGATACATTACAGGTGGTCCACACATAATTATAGATACATCTGCTGGTATTTCTACTTTTTTAAATAAATCAGTAATTAATCCTTTTTTATATTTTTTAGAATTTTTTGGAGGATTTTCTAATATTATCTCAATATCAACAAACTTACTCCACTCCTCCTGTTCACGTTTAAATAAAATATTTTCTTCTGCTCGTGCACCATAAAATAACTGTATACTTCTATCTTTATATAATTTACGTTCCACTATTTCTTTAATAATGGGTCTTACCGTTACAAAACCACACCCACCACCTAAAAATAAAATATTTTTTGGCACAAGTTTACCTAAGTCAGTAAAACCATTTCCTAATGGACCGCGAACAGTAACCTCGTCACCTTTTTTTAAACTTCCTAATTTTTCTGTTAACGTTCCTACACGTCTTATACAAAACTCAAAAGTATTAGACTTTAAAGGAGATGAGCAAATATCAAAAGGAGCTTCCCCCCATCCAGGAACTCCTACCATTGCAAACTGTCCAGCATTAAATTTAAAATTAGAGCTATCTTTCATTTTTAATTTTAAAACTCTAGCATTATCAGCTTCTTCATAAGAATCTATAACCTTAGCTATCTTTGGTAAATATAAATTTTTCATAATTATCTAGATTTTTCTTCTTTTAATAGTCTTTTTATATTTTTTTGTATATCAATACCTACTGGACACACTTTTGTACACCTTCCGCAATCAATGCACCCCGGTAATCCATATTCAAAGGGAATACGTACAAATTTATGATAATACCAAAAATATAATTTTTCTCCTGGATTATTTAAAAATTTATGTCCACCCGCAATACGACTAAAATCATCATAAAAACAATTACCAGATGTTCTTGACACTTCTTTTTTAGGACCAATCTTAGATTCAAAATCAAAACAAAAACATGTTGGACAAGCAACTGTACACTTTCCACAAGCTAAACAAATCTTATTTAGCTCTTGCCATAACTTACTATTTTTAGAATTTTCTACTGCTTTTTTAATTTGTAAAACGTTTTTATCTTTATGCTTTGGATTATATTTAATATACTCACCCTTTATATTACATGAACGTAAAAATGAAGAACCCTCTTTACTACCAGAGTAAAAATTAAATCCGTTTTTGTTTTTTTCTATAAAAATATCAAAAATAACATTACTTAAAATATTTTTATCAAAATCAAAAAAAACAGTCTTATGTTGATTGAGTAGCTTTGCAGAATAACCTATAATAAATAATTCTTTTTTTCTCTTTTTAAAATAAAAATCATGGCTAAAAACATGATCATATAATTCTAAGGCTTTTAAATCATAAATACTCATTCCAAATAAAGCTTTTTTGCTTATCTTATTTTCTATTGATTTTATTTTTTGATTATTATATTCATACAATATCTCTCTACTAGGCATTAAAAAATATTTATAAGACCTATCTGATACTTTTGACAATAAAGAAAGTGGTGGTAATTTATCTATTTTTTTAACCACAACCTCACCCTCTTCTTTTATAGGGCCAATAACTTCATATTTAGACTTAATAAGCCTATTAAAAATAGTAGATATCTTATCTTCTTTCATATATATAGTATATCAAAAATAAACCATAACTACTATAATTGACCTATATTTAGTTATATAGTATAATAATTTAATATCCTTTTATTATTAAATAAATTTAATATATGAATTTACTTGTACATGCTAGTGCAGGAGCTTTGGTTGGACAATATACAGGAAATCCTTACTTGGGCTTTATTTATGGCTTTATTAGCCACGTTATTCTTGATGTTATTCCTCATGGTGATAGCCAATTATATAAAAAATATAAAAGCGGCGAACTATCAGCTAAAAAAGCAATGGCTTTAACAGTAATAGATAGTGTAACAACAGTAGTATTTGTGTTAGTATTTTTTAGTTTAGGTATACACAAATCAACACTTGTTACGGCTATGGCGATTATCGGCTCTGTTATTCCTGATATATTTATTGGTTTTTATGAATTACTATCACCAAAAGCTCCAAAATGGCTACAGGTTATACATAAATGGCATTTTAAAAATCATGATTATTTTGCTATTAAACATGATTTATCATTTAGAAACGGGCTAATACTACAACTTATTATCTTTCTAGTATTAATAAAAATTCTATAAAAAAATAACCTCTTATGAGGTTATTTTTTTATCCAACCTATTTTCTCTTTAAATTTTTTTTAATCTTTACTAATAAATCTTTCAATTTCCAGTTAGACTTAATTAAAAAACTATAAACTCCATTATCTAATGCTTCTTCTATAACAGTATCATTGCTTAAATTAGATAAGATAATTATTTTTGCCTTACTTCCCCATTTATCTTTACGTATTTTTTTTAATAAAGTTATACCATCCATTTTAGGCATAATTATATCTAATAAAATTAAATCTGGTTTTATTTTTTTTGCTTTACTCAACCCAGTTACACCATTATAAGCAAGAACAACATTAAAACCTTCATCGACTAAAGTATCTTTTAATAATTGAGACATTGGTTTTTCATCCTCTATTATTAAAATAGTTTTTTTATTAATCATATTATTTAATTTTTATTTTTATTAAATCAACTCTCTTGTGCCGACTTTTGACTTAACTCCAGTCAAAGGCAATTCTACAAAAAATGTGGTTCCCTTATTTTCTTTTGACTCAAACCATATTTTACCTTTTAAAATATTTACACAAGCTTTAACAATAAATAAACCTAGTCCTGTACCAATAGTATCTTTATCTATAATATTATCAGCCCTAAACAACTTAGTAAAAATCTTACTCTGCTGATTTTTTGGTATACCATAACCATTATCACTAATACTTACTAGTAACTTATTTTTCTTATTTACTTTTAATACTAATTTAATATCACCACCTTTTGGAGTATATTTAAGTGCATTAGTTAATAAATTTTGAAAAATAATTATTAAAAGTTTTGGATCTGATTGTAATAAACATTTTTTTAATAAATATTTTTTATGTATTTTAATTTTTTTCTTCTTTATAAGTGATGCTAAACTATCTAATACCTCTTTTAGTATTTTTTCTAAACTCACTTCTTTAACTTTAATATTTAAACTACCCATTTCAATCCTAGAAACATTTAAAAGAGCATTGACAAGGTCTATCATTCTTTCATTACTTATATTTACCTGTTTTAAATATTCTTTTATTTTTTTATTACTATTTTTTTTAGTTAAAAGCGATTCTATATGCCACTTTGTTGTAGCAAGTGGTGTTCTTAATTGATGAGAAGCTAAAGATAAAAATTCTGTTTTAGCTTTATCAACCCCATACTCTTTTCTGATATCCTTAAAGATTATAACAGCACTCAATATTTCACCTTTTTGATTTTTAATTGGAGCAGCACTGGTTAAAACTGGTATTTTTTGTTCATTATTTAATAATAATAAGGTATGATTTTTTGCTTTCTGCACCACCCCATCTTTTATGGATTTTTCTATAAAATCAGCTTTTAAATTACTATCTTCTGATATAAATTTAAAAATCTTATCATATTTTTTACCTATAATATTTTTTATATCTATACTCAACATGTTAGTAGCAGAATTATTACAAGCAATAATATTAGAGTTTCTATCAATAACAAATACTCCATCATTAATATTCATAAAAATTGCTTCCGCCCTGTTTTTTGCTCTAAAAGCATCATTTTTTGCTAACTTTTCCTGCTTAATTTTTTTAGATAATTCCACCCTCTTATCTTTTAGTTCTTTTATCATTTTATTTAAAGCTATACCCAGCTCACCTAATTCGTCTTTATTTTTTACTTTAAATTGTACATTTAAATCTCCTTTATCAATTTTTTTTATATTATTCATAAAATCAGATAAAGGAGATAAAAAAACTATTATAATTAATAAAGTAAATATACTAGAAAAAAGTAAAAATACTACTATAAAAAGAGATGTTATTAAAGCTGTCATCAAGGGCGTAACTACTGCACGCTCTAACCCTTGTTCAATTAAAACATAGAATGGTAGATCATCTATCTTTGAAACAGCTATTATTTCATTCTCATTATCAAGCGCATCAAATATCTGAAAGACATCTAAGTCTCCCCCTTCTCTTATTAAATTTAGAGCTGGATCATATGCTAATGATTTAAAATCTATATCATTAAAACGTCGAGTTTCTAATATTTCTTTTCTTTCATTTTCTTTTAAAACACCTATACTTGTATATATTCTATCCTTTTTTAAAGAATGTAAAACAATACCATAATTATCTACCAAAAGTATGTCAGAAAAATGTACTGAACCACTCTCTGAAATCAATCGATCTATAATATCTGGTTTTAATTTTAATACTATAACTCCTAATATTTCTTTATTTTTTGATAGTATAGGGTAAGCAAAATAATAACCCAATTCATGACTTGTAACTCCTATAGAAACATCTACTGCTAAATTACCGCTCATTGCTTTTTTAAAATATTCTCTAAACCCATAATTATTTCCTAAAAAAGTTGGCTCTGTTGACTCTATCACAACACCGTTAATATCAAATACATAAATAGCGGAGTATCTATTAGCTATATTATATTCTTGTAAATTAGATAATAAATTATTACGTGCATTAATATCTCCACCAATAGCATTTATAATACTCTCTTGTTGTGCAATTGTTTTAACTAAATCAATTGATTCATGAATAGTATTTTTTAATAAATGAGCCTGGTCTACTGTATTATGCAGTAAGTCCTCTTTTACTAACTCAAAAGAATCCATTTTTGTATAAATAAAAATGGAATATACTAAAATTAAACCCAAAATAAATAAAGATGAGTTAATCAGTAATACTAATTTTGTTTTTAATGATACTCTCTTAAACATATTCTACTCTAATGCCTTACTACCAATTTTTTTCTTCATTCCAGTTAATGGAATTGTAAAATAAAATGTAGTACCCTTATTTTCTGCTGACTTAAACCATATCTTACCATCACAAGACTGTTCTATGATAGCCCTTACTATATATAAACCCAATCCCGTTCCTGTTGTATCCTTACCCTTTATATTGTCAGCCCTAAAAAGCTTGGTAAAAATATTTTTTTGATCTTTTTTAGGTATACCATAACCAGTATCTTGTATAGCCACTAGGACGTTTTTATCTTGTTTTGTAATAGAAATTGTGATAGTACCACCTTCTGGAGTATATTTAACCGCATTTGTTAATAAATTTTGGAAAACTATACCTATTAAGTTAACATCTAAATTAATTTTTTCTAATTTAGAATCATATTTTTTAACTATCTTCTGTTTTTTCTTTTTTATCTCTAATTGTAACTCATTTAAAATATCATTAGATATTTTTTTAATACCTGTTAATACTGGATCGACCGCAAACGTACCCAATTCTATTCTAGAAACATTTAATAAAGCATTGACTAGTTCTATCATACGAACATTACTATTATATATTTCTTTTATATATTCTTTTTCTACCTTTGTTGCTTTTTTACCTAAAGTATCATCAAGCATTTCAGTATACCATCTTACTATAGATAGTGGAGTTCTTAATTGATGAGATGCTAATGACACAAACTCTGTTTTAGCTTTATCTACCTCATATGCTAGAGAAATATCACGAAAGATAATAACACTGCCAACTATTTTTTTATCTCTAATCAAAGGAGAAACCGTAATCCCTACAGGAAATTTTGTACCATCTTTTCTAACATAAAAATAATTTGATCTTGTAGAATGATGAATTATTTTACCCGTAGATAAAGCTTTAATAATAAGCCTGTCTTCTTTTGGTAAATCTTGATTATTATCATCAACTGATTTTAATACATCTAAAACTTTTTTATTTTCTATTTCTTTAAATGTCCAACCTAGTAGCTCTTCTGCTCTTTTATTCATGATGTTAATTTTACCATACCTATCTGTTGCTATAACTCCATCACCAATACTAAATAAAATAGACTGAGAAAATAACTTTTCTCGTAAAGCGCTTTCTTTTTCATCTTCTACATCTTCTAAGATATTTAAAATAGCTTTTTGCTGATCCTCTAAGTCTTTTACTCCCTCCTCAATCTGTTTTGTTTGTTCTGTTACTTTTTTATCAACTAATAACCTAGATTCTTTAATAGAGTCAGCCATCTTATTAAATGAATTAGCTAAACCAGATAATTCATCATTGCCCTTAACATCTAATTTGTAATCTAAATTACCCTCTGTTATAATTTCTACTCCTCCCTGTAATTTAGCAATTGGCTTAGTTATAACACCCCCTAATACATATGATAAAAATAGTACTATTAGTAAAACAATTAATGATAGAATGATAGTATTTAATAATTCTTGATTAATAGATCCTGACAAAATATCAGCATCAATAGTAGTAATTAGTAGCCAAAAATTATTATCACTAAAACTATTAGGTATTATTTTTTCACTAATAAAATATTTATGAGTATCTTTGTCATATATAACACCGGTACCAGTAGAAAATATATCTTTTACTATATTTGGATAATCATTATATATATTGTCATTATTATTAAACATAAAACCCCACTCCTTATCCCTATCCACATGATTATGTAAATAATAACCATCGTTATTTACTAGTAGAATTGAATTATTAATTTCACTAGAATTATGCAGACCATCTAAAAAATTTTGTGCATAAATATTTAATATTACTATACCCTTAGGACTACCTTGTTCATCAAAAACTGGTGTACCATATCTAATAACAGGATTATAAGGAATCTCTATAGCTCCGTTTTCTATATTAAGATCTAAAGGTGAAACAAAAACATCACCTTTATTTTTTAGCATAGTATCATCAAAATAATATCTGCCTTTTTTATTTTGTAATTTTTCTTTTGGTATAATGCTATGAGTTAATTTATCATAATCAACTCTAACAACTTCTAACCCATCTTGATCTAAATATCTAACTTGATAATATTTACTTTTTTCTTTAGAAAACTCTAAAAAATCTTTTTCAACATTTTTTATTAATTCTTCTCTTAAGTTTAATTTATCAGTATTAATCAATTGATCTAAATTAGATAAATTACTTAAAAATAACACATCTTCTGATGAGCTATTTAAAAAATCTTCTATCGTTGTTTTTTTTAGAGATAACCGTGCCTGTTCATTACTAATTTGAGCTCTAAAAATAAAATCATTGATATGATTATAAAAAGACAATCCTACTATTAATATAGGTGCAAATGATACCACCAAAAAAAATACAGTTATTTTTATTCTAATTTTCATTTATTTTTTACTATTGTTTATTTTTTTCTTTAATTCAATCATCTTCTTCTCTCTACCAATCATACTTTTATTTAATCCTTCTAACTGTTTCGTTCTCTCACTTATCTTTTTATCTACATCTAATTTTGATTTTTTTAAATTATCAGCCATTTTATTAAAATAATTAGCTAACTCCTCTATCTCATCTCCGGTCTTTATATTAACTCTTACATTTAAATCACCATTCATGACACTTTGCACAGCTTCTTTTATTTGTCTTAATGGATTTAAAAAATGATTTATTATAAATATAATAGTTATCATTATAATTATTTCTAAAATTGCTATCCAAAAAATAAGTATAAAAGCAATTTGTCTAGACAAATATAAATATGGTGCTAAGTCTTCTTCTAATATTAAATAAAATGGAGCATTTTTTAATTTTAATAATATAACAAGCTCATCAGCTCGGTCATGAACATCATAAAAACTAATTACAGAACTAGTCATACCACCTCTTACGTCGTTATATACGGCATCATAATCTAATGGCTGGATATCAATTCCTTCAAAAACTCTTTTTTCTGCTATAATACTTTGCGTTTCTTTAGATAACTTACCTAAACTAGAAAATATTCTCTCTTTTTTATCAGAAGATAAAATAACTCCATACTCATCAACCAACATAAGATGTCCTCCTCCTATAGTATCTATTGGCTTGATAAAATCTTCTAAAAAAGTTGGCGTCATCTTAAAAACCATTACTCCTAAAATAACATCATCAGACTTTATTGGGGTAGCAATATAAAATCCCAATTCATGGCTTGTAACGCCAAGTGCAGAATCAATATATACATCTCCTTTGACAGCACCTTGAAAATAATCTCTAAAAGAATAGTTTTGACCTACAAAAGAAGTGTTAGTAGAAACCAAAACATCACCATTTAAGTTCATTAAATAAATAGCAGAAAATACACCCTCTACATTACAAAACTCTAAATGCTCTAATATATCAATATCTTGTATGGTTGGATTATCTTCTTTTAAAAAATTAATAATAAAAGGTTGTGCAGCAGCTGTTTTTGACAATAACAAATTACTATTAAATATAACCTCTATTTCTTTTAATTTTTGCTCAGTAACAACTTTTAAATTATTTTTTTCCTGAAGTATAAAATTATCATTTGTATAATTAAAAATCCAATAAATAGCAGATGCACCTACTATAAAAATAACTACAAATACAGAAATGATAATTTTAACCTTTAAAGATATTTTTTTCATTACTTTTTAGTTAACTTTAAAATTTTTTCTTTTAATTCTATCATCTTTAACTCTCTACCAACTAAAAGATTATTAATTCTCCCCAATTCATTAATTTTTTCTTTCAATTCTCTTTGTGTTTTATTTTCAATAGTAATATCCTTATGCATTATAATTACATTTTTTAAAGTATTTTTATACATTATAGGAACCGCAGAAATACTCATATATACAGAGCGGTTAGGATATTTTTTATCAATATTATGAGGGTTAAATAAAATCTCTGGAATAGAATACGGTACCCCCTTCTTTAATGCTAAATTTTGTTTTTGCCAACCAGCTTTTTTAATTATTGGGTCGGTAAATATATTATAATTAGGTAGTGGTTTTGTTTTAAAAAGCTTAATAAACGCCTTATTAACCTTTATAGACTTACCCTGAGAATTAGTAATCATAATACTATAGGGATTATCATCTATAACGTGATTTAATACCTTTCTTTCTCTTTCTAACTCAGATTCTATTTTTTTTCTTTCTGATATATCACTATGAACAGCTATCATCACCTCTCCATATTTACTATGCTTAAATATAGAAACGTTAGCATAACACCAAAAAATAGTTCCATCTTTTTTTATATTCTGTATCTCTCCATGCCATTCACCATTTTTCTTAATAAAACCAATAATCTCTGAGGCTATTTTTTTAGGATCTTTTTTTGTTGAAGCATTAATAATCGATACATCTTTACCTATTAATTCTCCTGGGTAATATCCAAACATTTGTTCAAATTTTAGATTAGCATATTTAATAATTCCATCTTTAAGACCTATAACATATACACCTTCAGCCATATTCTTTATTACCTTTGTATAAAAATTGGTATTACTTTTTAATTCTTTTTCATGTGTTATATCTTGAGAAATTATCTGAACACTATTTATTAAGCCATTAGAATTTTTTATTGGAGTGATTATTGCAGAAAACCATCTCTCACCTTGTGGAATAATTATCTGATCTTCAGTACGAATAGTTTTTTTAGTATTAATAACTTTTTTTATAGTATTAATATATCCAATTGCTAATTTTTTAGGAAAAAAATCTTTAAAATTTTTACCTATAATTTGATTTACATTTTTAAATTTAAAATTTTTAAGTGACGCTTTATTAGCAAACAAAAAAAAACCATTTTTATCCATTATGGTAATAGGCAGTTCTGCATTATCTATTACATTATAATATAAACTATGATCTAATTTATATTTTTTTATCTCCCCCATATTATATTTATTAAATAATAATATAATTATTTAATATGAGATATTTATATGATCATTATATCACATCCATCTGTAATACTATAGTATATTAATAATATTCTCTAAATGTCTTATTTCTGTATTATTTTGCTCTATTACTATAAAAATACCATCAATCCTAAAATTATTATGTAAAAGTTTTTTGACACTCATGTATTGATTTGCCATTAATATTAATTTCTCTTGTTTTTTACGATTAATACTTTCTTCTGGAGCACCAAAATTAATATTAGTCTTAGTCCTAACTTCTACAAAAATAATCTGATCATCTTTTTTAGCAATTATATCTATCTCGCCAAAACGAGTTCTAAAATTAGTTTCTATTATTTTATATCCTTTTTTCTTTAAAAAAATTACGGCAAGATTCTCGCCGTAATTTCCTGTTTTTTTTCTTAAATCAAACATAAAAATTATTCTGCCCTTTTAACATCTCCTTTTGCAAATCTTTTGGTTTCTATTCTGTCAGAACCTGTAACAATTCTACCTAAAACAACCTCATCTCCTTCCTCTTTCATAAATTGCCACTCTGATATACCTTCTGAAGTTACTACACTTACGTTATCTCCTAATTTAAATGCTTGTTTTTCTGGAGTATTTATCTCGCCCCTAGCTTCCATTTTTGATGGATTACCTGTTAAAGTATCCGTTGGTTTAATTTTTTCCATATTTTTAAATTTTAAAAATTATTTTTTTCTATTAGGTAAATATTTTTCAAATTCTGCTTTTTTATGTAATAAATCTTGTCTTTCTGGTAATTGTTTTATTTTTTTAATAATAAACAATAGCCATATCCCAAAACTAATAAACCATATCAAAAACCAAAAACGTGCAGAAAAAAATGTTGCCCTCTCATAATCAAAAAATAACAATATTAAACCCAAAATACCACTTGTAATAAACCAAGGCTTTAAATATTTAGCGGAAAAACGTAATATGTAATTATCTCTCTTTTTTTGATAAACTTGACTACTAACAAATCCAACAATAATCAAACCAGCAAAGACAATAAAAAAACACCAATAAAATAAAGGCAGCAGAGGTGGCGGAGTTAAGTTAAACCAAAAACTAGCAGTAAAAAGTGGTTTTATATAATTTAAAAAAGACATAATTTATATTCCTCCATTATTATTTATTATTTTTGATATTCTAGTGCCCAATGATATGGACCCGGATCAAATTCTGTTAATAATTTGATCTTAAAATTTTTTAATCTATTTTTTACATCAACTTTAGAAACTCTATTTTCAACAGGTGGACCAAATGGCGTGTATATTGCTTTCCAGTCTATGACCAACAATTTACCATCATTTTTAAGTATTCGCAAAGCTTCTTCTACCATACCATTTTTAGCATGTACATTAATTAAATATACAAAATCACAACTTTCGTCCTGTATTTTTGTAGCTCCCGGTGTTTCTATATCTGCCCAAACAGTATCAATATTAGTAGCATTTTCTAATTTAGCCCTACTTTCAACACCTAATAATGCTGATCTCACTATATCAACAGCATATACTCTACCTTCACCACCAACTATTCTTGCAGAAGGTAATACAAAATGACCACTGGTGCCACAGCCTAAATCTGCAACAGTCATTCCTGCTTTTAAATTAAGTTTTTCTAATATACGTTCAGCATTTAAAAGCTCTGAACTACTTGGTATGTGCATATTATTTTTTTATTAATCCTCCAAAAATAAAATATAATAAATCATTTAACCAATTAAAGGCATAGACCCAGCAAAGAAAGATTACTATAAGTCCTATTAATTTATAGAGTGTTCTAGACCCTCCTGGACCAAGTTTAGCCTCTGCCCATGAATTTGTACCTATAAATCTAAAATATGCTTCATTTTTTATAATCATTGATGCTCCTAGTAGTGTACCTAATATGCCAACTATTACTCTTGCTATCATATTTTATTTAAATTAATCTATTTTTTACTTCTTTTATAATTTCTGACAATTTCCAATCTGACTTAACCCAAAAATTAAACACCTGTTCATCCATTGCTTTCTGTACTTCTTTTGGATTATTTACTACGCTAAGTATTACTACTTCTGCTTTTTTACCCCACTTATCATCTCTTAAACGACTTAACATCTCTAAACCATCCATCTCTGGCATAATAATATCTAAAAGAATTAAATTAGGATGCTCCTTTAAAGCCTTTTTTAATCCCTGTTTACCATTAAATGCTTCTATAACTTCAAAACCCTCTTCTTTTAACTTTTGGACCATTATTTTTCTTAATGGTGCCTCATCCTCAACAACAAGGACCTTTCTTTTTTTACTTACCATATTTTTTAATTATTATTTCTTATACAAATATTATAACACAGAATATACTAATGGGTAAGAAAATATTTTGATGTAACCATTTATCTAATTATAAATTTTGGTGCCTAAGAGAGGATTTGAACCTCCACAGGGTTGCCCCTACCAGCCCCTCAAGCTGACGCGTCTACCGTTCCGCCACCTAGGCAACAAGATTTATAACTATTTATATAGTTCTCTCCTTACCAACTATTAGCTTTAGACTTTTAGGTATTATCTCTATCTCTATATTTTTTAAAATATTTTTTTTACCATCAATAAATATAGTAATAGAGGAGTCGCTAGAGATGCTAATATTTTTACCAAAAAAAACACTTTCATTTTTTTCTTTATTTTTTTTAAATATAGATGTAAATGACTGTTTAGGTGTTACTAAAATTTCAAAATAACCATCTCTTGGATCAATCTTGGGAATCTCTGGATTATTTAAAACATTAATATTGTAAATAGAAATGGAACCACCTGGAGATAATATCTCATATTGGTTATCACACGATAAGGGATTTTTTTGATCAACTATTTCTATATTTGAAAAAAACTTCTTATCATTAACCTTGCCCATATCTATATTTTCTAAAATTCTTTGAGATAAAATATCGCAAGCTTCTATAGGTCCTGGTACACCCATCATGGATGCTATTTTATTATCATTACCCACGGGTATAACCCCAACCACTACATCTAAATCTGCAGATGCATTTATCGCATCCATCAATAACTTATCATCCCCTATTATAACTATAGTAGTAATTCCCCGTCTTACATCTTCCTCTATAATCTCTTCTAAATTTTTAAATTGAGATAACTTATGAGTTCTGCCGGAAATATCTAAATCGGTTAATCTATTTTCTATACTACGTAAAAGTTTTTGATATTTACTACCCTGTACAAAATCAGCATAAAAATAAGCATATGGCGATGTATATATTTTTGGAGTATTATTACCTCTTTTGATACGTAAAAGCTCACCTCTAATATTTTTTTTCAAATTAGTATTAGAAGTTCTAGAATGCAAAAGCTCTTCAAATGTTTTTATCTTTTCCTGTTTTTTTGTTACCACTTTACTAGTTCTTTTTTTAATAGAACCTGTTTCTTTTGCTGTACTTTTTAATATTTTCTTTTTTTTAGATGTAGTTAAAACTTTTGCCTTCTTTTTAATATTAGAGGTGTTATTTTTCTTGACTTCCTTCTTTGGCATCACTTTGTGTTTTTACTTTTTTAACAGTTTTTTCTCTTATTTGACTTGGTTCACCATTAGCCATTGTACACTTACCATTTAATATAGCTCCCGCATTAACAATTAATACTTTTGCTTCTATATCTCCATAAATATGAGAAGTAGGTGAAAGCTCTAATTTTTCTTTAATTTTTACATTACCTTGTATCTCACCTGCAATATAAGCATTAGAAGCAGAAACGCTAGCTGCAATTTTTGCATGCTCACCTACGCTTAAATTATTATTAGTTTTTACAGATCCTAAAACAACACCCTCTATAACAACATTTCCCTTGCTTTTAAACTCTCCCTCTACTTGAACACCTCTAGCTATAATAGTATCCTGTAAATCCTCAGAATTTATATCTGGCTCATTATAAACCTCTCCTTTTATCTCTTTTTTAAACATAATTTTACTCTTAATTGTAATGTAGTTATTTTAATAGCTTTAAACGCCACTGTCAACAATATTACACACCGCCCCTCATACCACTATCTTATCTCAACTTAATATTATAATCAACTTACCCGTCTTAATAGCTCGTTTCTTAACTTATTAGCATTACCATGACCTAATAATCCTAAATATGATTGCAAGCTTCCCTCTTTAGAGTTAATAATAATTTTCTTAAACATTCTTTTCTTTGTTTTCTCTCGTAATATTCTTGCGACTTTTCAATGGTGTGCCTTGCAGACACTACCCTTGTATAAAAAAATACATAATTCAACGTATTTTTTTAGTTAGCCAACTTAGGGCTGTTTCTCTAGGAGACGGGTCTCTCGAAACAAGCACTAGGTTGGCTCCGAAAATAATATTCGAACAAAATAGTATATTTATCTAAAATTACACAAAAATATATTTTTTATTTTGTATAAAAAAACATTTTAATATGGATAAAAAAAATCCCGCATTTTCCTGTGTGGAAAATGCGGGAAGAAAAGGCCAAAGGATCTAAGGACAAGAGCTAAGAGTCTAAGCACAAAGTGCTACTTGCGAGAGACGACGAACGCGAACCCACAGCCGGGATTCCACCTGATGTCAGGGTTGCCATCGCACGTGCCGAACCAGCAACCAATATCGAAGCGATCCGCACGGAGGAGGTATGAAAAGCCGTCAGGATCCTTAATGGGCTCGTGCATCGCGACGATCCACCAGAGACCCATGGCCTTGATCTCCTTGTCCGTGAACTTCGCGCGGATGAGGCAGGCGACTTCAGCGTTCGGCTTCGAGAACTTGCGCTTGTCGGCCTCGGCACGAATCTTCTTCGTGATCCGGTCGTTGTCAGTGAAGAGCCTGCTCTTCAGGACGGCTATTTCGGTCATCACGCCGGAAGTCGGCTGGAAGTCCGGCGAACGAAGGATCTGCTTAACGTAGTTTTCGACGTGGAAACCGTTGCCTTCCAGACGTCTGATCCACTCCTCACCGGTCGTACCGTCGCTCATGAGCGAGAAGTAGATGACCCCGTCCTGCTCGCGCCACGAGCGGGTCGGTTCGGAAACCGAAAACTCGCCGTAGACCTCGGCGATGGCTTGAAGTAAGACATCCTTCGTGTAGCCCAGATTCTTCAAGTTGGCAATCTGTTGCAGGGAAGAAATCGCGACCGTATCTGTTGTTCTCATCTGATTTTCTCCTGTTTTTGCCGTGTTTTACCACAGCAGGGGTTTTAATGAACATTTTGGTTTGGGGGTATAATAGCATATTTTTAATCTTTTGTCAATAGTTTGTACACTTTTTTATCTAAAATTAGCTATTTTTATAAAATATCAATTCATTTTAATAGTTACAAAAGTGTAACAATATAACAATTTAATTATTACATCTCTTCTAACACATCTATACCTAATAGAGCAGTTGATTTTTTTAAAATATCTAAAACTGACGCTATAATAGCAATTCTTAACCTTCTCTCTGGTAAATTGGCATCCAAAACCTGAATATTATGGTAAAAATCAGAGATTTTTAATGATAATCTATATGCGTAGGAAGAAATATCTTCAGGATTTAACTCCTCTAATGCACTTAAAACAAATTCTGGAAACTTGGCAATATCAAAAATCATTTTCCAAACCTCATCTTCTTTAACTAAATCAAAATTTAAAGAATCTAATTTTGTATTATCTCTACCCTTTCTCCAAATAGAATGAAGTCTTGCATAAGAATATAAAATATAAGGACCAGTTTTACCAGTAAAAGAAATTGACTCTTTTGGATTAAATTTAATATTTGTTTTTGGTACCACATTTAAAATATAAAATTTTAATGCAGAAAGAGATATAATAGCAGTTCTTTTATCTACCTCTTTTTCAGGCATAAAATCATTTCTTGCTTTTACCTCTTCTTTTACTAATTCTTCTATTTTATCTAGCAAATCATCAGCATCAACAACTGTTCCTTCACGAGATTTCATCTTACCTTCTGGCAATTCTACCATTCCATAGCTTAAATGCTTCAACTCTAAATCTTTTACTAATTTTTTCTGCCCTTCATCAAAATCTAACATTTTTAAAATACAAAATAATTGTTTAAAATATAAATCTTGCTCACTACCAACTACATAAAAAATCTTTTTATAACCCTCGTTGATTCTTTTTTTTGCTAATGCTAAATCTGTTGTAGCATAAACTGCAGTTCCATCACTTCTTAACAAAACCTTATCTGGTAAATTACACTTATCTTCAAGACGAGCAATTATATTGCCATTTTCATCTTTAGAAAAAATACCATCCTGTAGATTTTGCTCTATAATCTTCTTACCGTTATTATATAGATCACTTTCGTTATAAACTTTATCAAAATTAATACCAAGTCTTTTATATGTATTCTGGTAACCAGTCGTTGCCCATTTATTCATCTTTCTCCATAAATCAAGAGTGGACTTATCACCATTCTCCCATTTTTGTAGCATTTCTTGAACCTCTGTATTTAATTTTGGATCCTCTTTAGCTTTAGCATCAAACATTACATAATACTTACCAACAAAATGATCTGATTTTAAATTTGATTTTCTTGGGGAATCTCCATTACCCCAAAGCTTATACGCTAACATTGACTTACATATTGCAACACCTCTATCATTATTTAGAGCAGATCTTTTAATGTTAAAACCGCAAAAATCCATTATATTAGCCAAAGAATCTCCTAAAAAAGCATTTCGCAAGTGTCCTAAATGTAGTGGCTTATTAGTATTTGGAGAAATATACTCCAGCATCACCTTAAGGTTATTACCAACATCTACATAATTATTTTTGATATTTTGATAATGTAATTCTAATAAAATCTCTTTAGATGCTAACCCTCTATTCAAATTAAAATTTACATAAGCACCTTTTACTTCTACTTTTAATAAAAATTTATGTTTTACTGTATTTGCTATTATTTCTGCTATTTCTTTTGGATCTTGTTTTAATTCTTTAGCAAATTTAAAAACAGGAAGGGCTAAATCTCCGCCAATATTTTCTGGTGGATATTCAAAATCCTTTCCTTTTACAATATTATTATTTAAGGATTTGTTTACTGCTTTTGCTAAATCTGATTTTAATTTTGCTACAAAATACATAATATTACATTGTTAAATTGTTGAATTGTTACATTGTTAAGCTTCGCCTATGATTTGCTTAATTATTACCAAGCAAGTGCTAACAATGTAACAGTGTGACAATATAATAATTTATTTTATTTTTATAAAGTGTCTTTTGCCTTTTTTTAATATACCTGGAGTTGCTACAGCATTAATATTAGTAACCTTTTCTCCATCAATACTAACACCACCCTGCTCTATAGCACGACGAGCATCACTCTTACTTGCCACTAATTTACTGTTTAATAGTACATCAATAACCGTTTCTTTGCTTTTTAATTTATATTCTGGCATTTTATCTGGCACGCCACCCTTAGAAAAAACATCGGTAAAATTATTTTTTTCTTTTTCTGCATCATCCTCTCCATGATATTTTTTTACAACTTCATAAGCTAAAACAACCTTTGCATCACGAGGGTTATCTCCTTTTTTAACCTTACTCTCTAACTCTTTAATTTTTTCTGAGTCTAAGTCTGTATAAACTTTTAAATATTGAAAAATTAAATCATCAGGAATAGACATTATTTTACCAAATTTTTCTTTTGGAGAATCTGTTAAAGCAACAAAATTACCTAATGATTTTGACATCTTTTCCTTACCGTCTAATCCAGGAGTAATAGTTGTAGTCATAATAACTTGAGGCTCCTGACCAAATTTTTCCTGATAAAACCTTCCCATCATTTCATTAAATAACTGATCACTACCTATTATTGTTAAGTCGGACTCTAAAACTACAGAATCATATCCTTGAAGTAAGGGATATAACATTTCGTGCATATAAATCTCTTCACCTTCTTTAATACGTTTTTGAAACATATCACGCTGAATCAGTTTTGCGTGAGTTACCATAGAAAGGATGGATAAAAATTCCTCTACCTTCATCTTACCAAACCATTGGGAATTTCTTCTAACTTCAAAAACCTTTTTATCAGTTAATAATATTTTAGAAACTTGCTTTTGATATTCTTTAGCATCAGATTCAATCTGATCTTTTGTTCTTTGTGGTCTTGTTTTTGATTTTCCCGTTGGATCTCCTATTAAACTTGTAAAATCACCTATTAAAAAAACTACTTTATGCCCCATTTCTTGCAGTTCTCTCATTTTCCATAAATTAACAGCATGTCCTAAATGAAGCATTGGATTAGTAACATCAACACCATATTTAATACGTAATTGTTTTTTTGTCTTTAATTTATTTTTAAATTCATCTAGAGTAATTATTTCTTCCAGATTTTTTTCTAAAAATTTATCTAACTGTTTATCCATATTATAGGTTGTCATTACAGGACTTGACCCGGGAATCCATGAGATTCCCGCCTTCGCGGGAATGACAAATAATTTTATTTACTAATATTTAATAATTCTTTAATTGATCTTTTAATTGCTTAACTTCTTCCATAACTTTTTTCTGTTTTTCTTTTTCTATATCTACAACATTTTTTGGTGCCTTATCTACAAAATCTTTATTTGATAACTTTTTGTTTAAAACTTCTAAATACTTTTCTTTTTCTTCTAACTTACTTTCTAAAAGTTTTTTCTTTTTATCCTTATCTTCTTTATCTAAAAAATAAAATGTGATGGAATTTGTCTTTTCTTTTTTAAAATTAATTTCAAATTTTAACAATCCTTTTATTAAATCCCAATTATCTTCAAATAATTTAGCATTTAATGTAGTTAGCGTTCCCACACCTTCTTTTTTATAATTACGAATTTGAGTAACTATATTTTTTATCTTTTCAAAATCCCTAGGATTCCCGCCTGCGCGGGAATGACGAGAGGAAGTAGGCCATTTTGCAATAATTAAATCTTTTTTACCCAACATCTCACTCCAAATAACTTCTGTGACATAAGGTATAAATGGATGCCATAAAATAAGTAATTTTTCTAAAATTTCTTTTAATATCTTTTCTTTTCCTGTCTCAATCTTAGAAACTTCTAAGTACCAATCTGCAAAATCACTCCATGTAAATTCACGTAACTTTTCTACAGCTTGTGAAAAATTATATTTTTCTATATCGCTAGTAACTTCTATTATTAATGTATTTAATTTTGATAAAATCCATTTGTCTGTAAGTGTTAAATTTTTTGATGCTTTCTGAGATACTATAGAACTATTTATATATCTACTTATATTCCAAATTTTGTTTACTAAGTTTCTACCAGCTTCTACTTTTTCTATATAAAATCTCTGATCTTGTCCTGGAGTAACACCAGCAAGCAAGCTAAAACGTAGTGCATCTGTACCGTATTTTTCTATTACATCTAATGGATCTAAGCTATTACCACTTGATTTAGAAAATTTTTCTCCCTTTTCATCTCGCAAGATGCCGTGTATATAAACATCTTTAAAAGGAATTTTATCTAAAACATACTCACTCATCAATATCATTCTTGCCATCCAAAAAAATAAAATTTCATGACCCATCTGCATCCAGTCTGTTGGGTAAAAATTTTTAAAATCTTTAGATTTTTCTGGCCAACCCAAAGTGCTAAAAGTCCAAAGACCAGAACTAAACCAGGTATCAAGTGTATCTTCATCCTGTTTCCAACCAGAACCTTTTGGTTTATCGCCAACAAAAATATCATCTCCTTTATACCAAACAGGCAATCTATGTCCCCACCATATCTGACGGCTTATACACCAGTCTCGTAAATTATCTATCCAAGTAAAATAAGTTTTTTCAAATCTTTTTGGCGCTATATTAACCTGATCTTTATTTTTGCCAACAGACTCTTTCATTAACTGTTTAAGACTCTTATTACGTCCTGTAATTTTTTTATTTACATTTACAAACCATTGAGTTTTTGGTAACACCTCTACAATATCTCCAAATCTATCAGATGTGCCAACGTTTTGATCTATGTCTTCTTCTTTAATTAACAAACCTGATTTTTTAAGATTTTTTACTATCATCTCTCTTGCCTCTTCTACTGTTAAACCCTTAAACTTACCTGCTTTAACTGTCATCTTTCCATCTTCACCTATAACCTGTATCATTTCTAAATTATTTTTTATCCCCATATCATAATCAACTAAAGAATGTGCTGGAGTTACACCTAACGCACCCGTTCCAAAACCCATATCTACCCCCCTATCTGCTATTATTTTTAATTTTAATTTTTGTCCAACAAAATCAACATCAAATTCTTTACCAATATATTTTTTATAACGATTATCTTTTGGATTAACTGCAACTGCAGTATCTCCTAATTTTGTCTCAGGCCTTGTAGTTGCAATTGTAAAGGGAAAATCCTTGCTATATTTAAAAGTATAAAACTTAGCTTTACGAGGAACGTAAACTATCTCATCATCTGATAAAGTTGACTGACCTTTGATAGACCAGTTTACTGCTCTAAATCCTTGATATATCAAACCATCATCATACATTTTTTTAAATACAGTATTAACCGCCTTATTACGCTCCTCATCAAATGTATAAGCAAGTCGTGACCAATCACAACTAGTACCCATTCTTTTTATTTGAGTTAAAATAGTTTTTTTAGAATTTTCTGCATACTCTCTAACTTCTTTCAATAATCCTTCTCTGCCTAGTTTTTGACGTGGATTTTTTATTCCTTTAGATATTAAAAGCTTCTCTACCTTAGCTTGAGTAGCAACAGCCGCATGATCAGTACCTGGTAAAAGTAATACCTTCCTACCCTGTAAACGCTTAAAACGTGCCATTATATCCATTAAAGAATTTTCTAATGCATGACCTAGATGTAAAACTCCAGTAACATTTGGGGGTGGCATCATAATTGAATATGGCTTACCACTTAAATTATCAGGATTAAAAAATCCAGACTTCTCCCAAGTTTTATATATCTTTTTTTCATATTTCTGTGGCTCGTAGGCTTTTACTATCTCTTTCATAAAAACAATTAATCATTTAATCATAAAATCAAGGAATCATATAATCAAAAAATTATTATAATTAACTAATTAGACGAAACCCGTATGATTCTATTATTATATATATAATTTATCAGAAAATACCTCTCTTGACAATCCTTATAAATACTGATAAGTTAAATCATTACAACAATATGGCTAATTCTATAAAAGACCAGATTACTAAAACAATCAAAACAAGTGAAAATATACTCATAATTTTTAAGGATGTAGAGTATGGTACAGGCTACCCCATGGGGGCAGATGCCATAGCTTCTAGTCTTGTGTTTTATGATATCCTTAAAAAAAATGACAAAAATGTAGATATAGTCTCCCCTAATTTTGATGCAGAAAAAACATCTTTTAAATTTTTTGATTTATCAAAAATTAAAAACGAAATTAACTCAGCAAATAAAACAAAAATTAGTATAGATATTAAAAAATCAGGTTTAAAAAATTTTTCTTATGAATCTAATAATGGTGAGTTAAATATTTATTTAGAACCTAAAACAGGCAATATAAATTTAGACTCTCTAAAACATGAGGCTGGAGAATGGCCATATGATTTAATCATCACCTTCGATTGTCCTGATTTAAAATTATTAAATAATATTTATCTTGATAATAAAAAATTATTTGATTCTGTGCCTATTATTAATATAGATCACAGCCCACAAAATGAACATTATGGAGAGATAAATATGGTTAATATAAAAAAATCTTCTACATGTGAGGTCCTATGGCAAATAATAGAAGATAGTCAAAATATTGATAATAAAATAATAAATTATATATTATCTGGAGTAATAGCAAAAACTAAAAACTTTAAACACCCAAATATAAATCCAGAAACTTTAAATCTTGTTGGTAAATTAATAAAACTTGGAGCAAAAAGAGAAGATATTGTAGAAAAGTTTTATAGAACAAGAAAAATAGAAGAGTTGAAACTTTGGGGTAGAACTTTAGCACGAATTAAAAAAGATAAAAATATATTATGGTCTGTCTTAGCCCGTGCAGACTTTATACATTGTGGAGCAGAAGAGGATGTATTACCAGAAGCTATTCATGAAATTATCAATACTTATCATGAATCAGATATTATAGCTTTAGTTTACGAATCTAATGATAATAATATTAAGGCGTTGATACACTCAAATAAAAGTCATATAAAAATCCCGGAGCTAAATATAGATCATCCTCCTAAAAACATAACCAAAACAACACTACCTTATAAGGGATTAATAGAAGCAGAAAAAATATTAATAGAAAAAATAAAAAATTCCAGATAATCTCTAGAATTTTTTATTTAAAAAACCGAGTATTTTACTCGGCTTATAAAACTAAATAATATCTAATATCAGATCTATCACAAGTCGCTTTACTCTATCACAAGGAGCACGCAATCCTTGTAACCATATCTCTACATTATTAAGATCAAATTCCCCTTCATCAATTAAATAGTCAAGGTGGCTATCCTGCAAATTAATAAATCCTTCTAAGATCTCAAAAAAATCTTCATCTGTGCCATTATATTTAACGCATCTTCTTTGAACTTCACCTCTTTGCATTTATTCCTCCTCTCTTAATTTAGCTAAATAAATTATTTTTGTCAATACCTTATTCGTAACGTAAAGCTTCTATAGGGCTCTTTTCTGCAGCCTGCTTTGCTGGATAAATACCGAATATAAGACCGATAGCGCCAGAAACTCCAACTCCCAAAATTGCAGCTGTTACAGGAAAGGTAAATACAAAGTTAAGACCTGCAAACTTTGTTAAGATTAAAGCTGTCATAAATGAAAAAAAACTTCCTAATAAAATACCGACTATACCTCCAATAACAGTAAGCACCACCGCTTCAAATAAAAATTGATTAATTATATTTGCTCTAGTTGCACCCACTGCTTTACGTAAACCAATCTCACGTGTTCTTTCTGTTACACTAACTAACATGATATTCATAATACCAATACCACCAACTAATAAAGATATGCCTGCAACAGCAACTAAAACAATTGTTAATATATCTGTTATAACATTAACTCTTTCTACAAGATCTTTTTGAGTATTTACATGAAAATCATCATCATCAGGATTGTCTATATTGTGCATTTCTCGTAACGTTGCCTCTATATCCCTAACCGTTCTATCTACTTTTGCATCGCTTTCTGCTTTTACTATAATTTCATTAAAATGAGTTTGCCCTAAGAGATAAGTTTGAGCAGTGCTATATGGTATAGCTACTAAATCATCAACATTAAAAAATACTAGCTGTCCAACATCTCCAAATACTCCAATAATACGAAAATTTCTATTTCTAATTTTTATTTTTTGCCCTATTGCATCGGACTCTCCAAATAATTCATCCTTAACATTTTTACCTATTACAGCAACACTTTCTTTTTGCCTTATCTGTTCTTCACTAAAAAAACTTCCAGTTTCAGGATAAATGTCTAAAAAATCAACAAATAACTCTGATGCTCCCAATATCACAGAATTATGAGTTTCTCCACCATAAGAAGTTCCTCCAGGAACTAAAACCTCTGGCATAACAAAGGTAGCGGTAGGAACATTGGTTTTATCTTTTATAGCTTCTAAATCTCTTGTCTTTAAAGAATCTAGGAAGAAAGAGCTGATATCAGTAGGTCCTTTTGGCTCTTGTCCAGGAATTATAGCTATAGTATTAGATCCTATAGCCTGTATTTCATTTACAATAAGTTTATTTGCACCATCGCCAATAGACATTACAACTATTATAGCTGTAATACCTATAACTATACCTAAAATAGTCAAAGCACTTCTAGACTTATTTGTCTTTAAGCTTTTAAATGCTAGTTTTAAATTTTGTAATATTTTGAACATAAGTAACTAGTAGCTAGTAATTATTTTATATGATAAAAACAAAACATTAATTATTAATTAGTCATTAATAATTATTTCTTTAATCCTCTTCTTCTATGAACTACCTGTGTATCAGAAGCAATTTCACCATCGTGTAATCTAATAATTCTTTCAGCGTGTTCTGCAGTATATGTTTCGTGAGTAATTAATATTATAGTATGGCCTCTTTTTTCATTTAGTTCATCTATAACTTGCATGACCATTTCTCCAGACTTAGAATCTAAATTACCAGTTGGCTCATCTGCAAATATAACCTCTGGCTTATTAACTAAAGCACGAGCTATAGCAACACGTTGTTTTTCTCCTCCTGATAATTGTGAGGTTTCGTGACTTATCCTATGCTCCATACCAACATCCTTAATTGCTTCCATTGCTCGTGCATGCCACTCTGACTCTTTTACATCAGAATAAAATAAAGGAAGCTTTACATTATCTAAAACAGTTGTACGAGGCAAAAGATTAAAAGCCTGAAAAACAAATCCCATTTTTTTATTTCTAACGTGAGCCAACTCATCTTCTCTATACTGATCAATTCTTTTATTATCAAATTTATATGTACCCTTGGTTGGAATATCTAAAAATCCTAAAATATGAAGTAATGTAGACTTACCAGAACCAGATGGCCCCATAATAGCTACAAACTCTCCTTTTTTAATATCAAAAGATATTCCACGTAAAACACGAGTCTCCACATCTTCATTAGTAAATGTTTTTTCTAAATCCTTTATCTCAAATAATGACATATGTTATTATTCACCAATAAATAATATTACTTGATCACCTTCATTGATACCTTTTAAAATTTCTACGTTTCCATAAGAACCTCTAAGTCCAACTTCTACTTCTTTTTCTACAATATCAATTTCTCCAACTAACACTTTAATAACTTTTTTTCCATCTTTGTTGATTATTGCACGAGCTGGAACAGCTAAAACATTTTCTTTTTTATCAGTTGATATATCAATATTTGCTGTCATGCCAGACTTTACCCTATCATCCTCTTCAATAAATTGTAGAGTTGTCTTGTATGTAGCTACACCATCTATAATAGTTTCTGCTGGATTAATAGAAACTATTTTTGCTAAAAACAACTCATCATTACCATATGCATCTAATGTAACCCTTGCTTCATCTCCAATTTTTAATTTAGCAACATCTGCCTCTGGTACGTTAGCTTCTATTTCAAAATTAACATCAGCAATTAAGGATATAACAGGAGTATTCATATTGACTATTTCACCAACTTTAGCATCTTGTTTTGTAACTAGTCCCTTTATAGGTGAATAAATAATTGTTTTTGCTAAATTAGCTTTTACACTTTTTACAGTTGCAATTGCAGAATCTACTCTAGCTTCTTGTGCTCTTATTTGTTCTTCTGTTGAACCAGCTTGTTTTAACGTTAAATCATTTTCTGCAGTTTTCAAAGAATTTTCTGCAGTAGAAATATTATTAGCATTAGTAACTTTTTGCACAGCTATTAACTGTTGCTTGCTAGATAAAGCTGTAATTTCGCTAGATATTGTTGTTTTTTCACTTGATAGATTTGTTTTTTGTGTGGTACTAAAAGTAGATAAGACCGGTACTGATTCTAAAGCATTTTTAACATCTGTTAATGCTTTTAATGTATCTACTAAAGCATTGTCAATTATACTTGTTTCTGAATTATCAGTAATAGTCTGAACAGAACCAAAAACACCTCCATCAAGTCTACTAATATTTTCTGATGATAATGTTCCTGCATTTGCTAATCCCAATAAAGATTTAACGGCCATTGACTTATAATTAGAAACATCTAAAGAGTCTTGATTATTATCAGAAAAATATTGTTCTTGTATATCTGTTAATGTTAATAAAGCATTTTTTGCATTAATAACTGAGTTTTTTAATGCAGTTAGCGCTCCATCATAATCACTTTCTATATCTGCATCTGCTTTTTGCTTAACACTTAAAAGATTAGATTTAGCATTATCCACTGCAATTTGTGTTTTTTGGACCTCTTCTGGTCTAGTACCTTTTTTTAACTCATCTAAACGAGCCTGTTCAGCGGATACATTTGCCTCTGCCTGTAAAACTTGAGCGTCTAAATCAGCATTTTGTAAACTTGCTAAAAATGCACCAGCCAACACTCTATCGCCTACATCAACTCTCACATTAGCAACCCTACCACCTGATTCAAAAGCAAGATCAACACTATCTGCAGGCTTTACTCTACCAGTTAGACTTACCTCTTGCACAACATCTTGCACTTTCACATCAACAAACTCTATATTAGGTTTTTTAGTTGCGTTTTTATAAATACCCCAACCAACAAAAGAAAGTATTATAACTAAAGTTATAATTACCCATGGTTTTCTTAAAAATTTTATCATATATGTTAATTTAATTTATTTTCTATATCATAGCCCTAAACAGTATAAAAATCAAGCTATTTCTTAAGAGCTAATACTAAATCTGACACATTAGAACCTGTGTACCCTGTATCCAAAAAATCGCCAATTTTACTAAAAAAAGTATAAGAATCATTGTTTTTAAGATATTCGTCAATATTTAACCCCATTTTTTGAGCAGATCTAAGAGTTTCTACATCTGCTAATGCCCCTGCATGATCTGTATTATCAATTCCATCGGAAGCCAATGCTATAATAATTTCTCCTTCTTTTATATTTTTTAATGCTGATAATACAACTTCTTGGTTTCTTCCACCAACCCCCTTACCAGTAATAGTAACAGTAGTTTCTCCTCCATATAAAATAGCCTTTCGTAATGCCAAATTCTCTAATTCATAAACAACAGCTTTACCAAATCCCTTAGCTTCTCCAACAAAACAAGTATTACAAATCTTAGGATAAAAACCTAATAATTTTGCTTTTTTAGACATAGCCTTTAATGCTGTTTTATTAGAAACTATTATTTTATTTGTAACCCTCCTAAAATATTTTTTTTCTTTTGGAGTTTCTATAAAGTTTATTTTTGATATATTAAACTTTTTTGTTAAATTATATTTTTTTACTATTTTTTCTGCATCTTTAATACTAGTAGTATCTAACATTGTGGGTCCAGAAGCTATAAACTCTTTTTTATCTCCTGGCACATCAGAAAAAATTAGAGAGATAACTCTTGCAGGATAAGCATATTTTGCCAAAAAACCTCCTCTTGCTAAAGAAATATGTTTTCTTATCGTATTAATTTCATAGATACTAGCGCCTGATTTAAATAATGCCTCAACAATACTTTTTTCTTCATGACAGGTCATTGTATCAGGCTGACATAATAATGTAGACCCACCTCCAGAAACAACAGTTATAACTAAATCGTGTCTACCTAAACTATTTAATAATTTTATGATTTTTAAAGTTTCTCCAATATTTTTATCACTTGGAAATGGATGGTCTCCACCATAAGACTTAATTATTTTTAACTTTTTACTAGTCCTCACATCAAAAACAATTCCTCCTGATATCTTATCTCCTAAAACCTCTTCCAGTGCTTCTCCAGCATCTACAGAACACTTACCTACACCAACTACAAAAATCCTATTTATTTTTTTTAAAGAATACCTTCTAGCACCCACCCATAAACCTCTTGAGGTAATTTTTATATGGCTTTTAATTATATTTTTGGTATCTATTGCCTCTAATCCAACATTTACAATATCTAATGCCTGCTCCCTTAGCTTATTTTTTGCTAATTTTTTATAATTATTTATCTTCATATTTCATTATTATAGCAAATAAACCCAAAAATAAAAGCTATTGACAAAATCAGACATTTAATATATCATATTGTATATATCTTAAAATTATCAATTAGTAATTAAAATTATTAATTAGTAATTAATTAAGGGGCCCTTAGCCCCTCACCCAGAAACTTATGTATTATATTTATATATTAAAAAGTCTGGTTGATAATACAATTTATATAGGATATACTAATAATCTTAAAAGACGTTTTGAAGAACATAATAAAAAATTAAACAAATCAACAAAACACAAAACACCTTTTAAGCTTATTTATTATGAAGCTTACGAATCACAAGCTGATGCAAAATTTAGAGAAAAAAATCTAAAAAGATTTGCGCAAGCTTATTCCCAGCTAAAATCAAGAATAAAAAATAGCTTGATTTAAGTTTCTGGGTGAGGGGCCCTTAGCCCCTCACCCAGAAACTTATGTATTATATTTATATATTAAAAAGTCTGGTTGATAATACAATTTATATAGGATATACTAATAATCTTAAAAGACGTTTTGAAGAACATAATAAAAAATTAAACAAATCAACAAAACACAAAACACCTTTTAAGCTTATTTATTATGAAGCTTACGAATCACAAGCTGATGCAAAATTTAGAGAAAAAAATCTAAAAAGATTTGCGCAAGCTTATTCCCAGCTAAAATCAAGAATAAAAAATAGCTTGATTTAAGTTTCTGGGTGAGGGGCCCTTAGCTCATCTGGTAGAGCGCCTCGTTTGCAACGAGGAGGCGGCCGGTTCGAGCCCGGCAGGGTCCACCAAAGAGTACTCATTCTTACGAATGGGTATTTTTTATTTAACATTTATCATAAATCTTCAACTCCTCCACAAAATAAAAAAACTCTCAAATGAGAGTTTTTATTTTTTAAGAAATTAATTTTACAAATTTTTCCTTATTATCAAATAGTCCAATAATAGAAAGTAACATTTTTTCTTTATTTAAAATCTTGGATATAGCATCAAACATATCATCCAATGTTAATGACCTATAACTATCCAAAATTTCTATAATTGATCTTATATTTCCATATATTAATTCCTGTTCAGCAAAAAATCTTGCTACTGACATAGAACCTTCTAGACCTAATGCAAGTCCACCTTCCAACATACTTTTTGCTTTATCTAATTCCTGCTGTGTTATACCTTCTCGTCTTACATTTTCATATTCTACTAACACGCTTATTATAGCTTGTTCTATTTTTGTAATATCTACTCCGGCATAAGTATAAAAATATCCAGTATCCTGCATACCAATATAATCAGTAGAAATATGATAACAGAGCCCTTGCTTCTCTCTAATTGATGAAAATAGACGAGAACTCATACCACCACCTAATATTAAAGACAGAAGATATGTAGCTGGCGATAACTGATGTTTTCTAGCAAAAGCTGGTACTCCAACAATAAGATGGGCCTGTTGCGTATCTTGTTTACGTAAAAAAACTTTATTACCGCTGTGAGCATTACTTTTCTGAAATTTTAACCAATTACTTGCCTTAGTTTGAGGTTTAGATCCAAAATATTTTTCTAAAATATCAAATATATTATTCACATCTGATATTTTTCCTGCAACACTGATTACAATATTTTTATTTGCATAAAAACGTAAATAATATTTTAAAAGATCATCCCTTGTAAATCCTTTTATACTAGGTACCGTGCCTAAAATTGGTCTTCCTAAAGCATGATTAGGAAATATTAGTTCTTGCCAATCAGTTAAAATTTGA
>Ga0210057_1001280_pt1 | contig 38638 bp, 39 predicted proteins | sample CryGeyCG2114_010_2_FD_183968 | JGI IMG/M metagenome (GOLD analysis project Ga0210057, IMG submission 183968) | Groundwater microbial communities from aquifer - Crystal Geyser CG10_big_fil_rev_8/21/14_0.10 (SPAdes) (version 2) | ecosystem: Environmental > Aquatic > Deep subsurface > Groundwater ... | reverse complement strand
TTTTGAGCGGATCAAACGCAATCACTTTGGCATCAGGAATATTGACCGCTTCTGCAAACGACTGCTTTTCTGTTTAATGCCGGTATCAATTTTTACTCAAATTATTACCCAAAGATGTTAAAGAACCTAAAATGCTTGCTTTTTTTATTGGTTTATGCTATAATATATTGATAATATCAAAGCAGGTCATTGAAAAGTCATGGGCAATAACGCCCAAAAAACGCTTCAAATAAGGGAGGTTTCAAGTGCACAAGATTCTTTCGTTGGTCATGATGGTGATGGTGATGATGATGATGATGATGATGGTCGTGTTTGGTTGCGCTGATTATGGTATGAACCCGGCAGACGAGAACGCACCTTCTGAGCAAACCGGGTACGCGCTCTCCAAACCCACCGGAAAAACTGCCTCCGAGCCCACGAAGTTTTTGGTTATCCGAAATGGAGTGCCGGAACAAGGCGTGGTGTTGAATATGGGCCGGAGCATTTCAGGAAGGGTCTATCAGAACGAAACGGGCACCATCACCGGAACCGACATGGATTTCTACGGTAGAATCTATGGACGCCAGAGCGGCTATTATCGGATTTTCGCGAGCGATGAATCTGGCCGCGAAATCGGAAGCTGGGGAATTGTTCCCATCAATCCAGGCGACACCTGGATTCTGATGGATACCGGCATGCGAGAGAAGCCTCTCAAGTTACCGTTAATGCCTGAGTTCGGCTGGTCTGAAATGTTCACATGGGAAATCACGGATCAGGTGCAGGGTCCGCGGCTCGCGATCTACAACCCGCGGGATATTCAGTTTGAATTTACGGGAGCGTTTGAACCCGGGAATGAAGTTGGCAGTATTCATTTGTTTTTTCTTTCGACAGATGGAAAAATTATCAGCTTGCCGTCTCGTAGTGTAGACATCGAGCATGGTTCAGTTGAATTTTCGATGTATCTGACTTTCGAGCACCCACAATTGGAGCTTCTGCATCAAGAAGTTTACAATGGAGGATTTGGAAAAGCGTGGATGTCCTTCTACTATTATGGCAAGGACAAGCCATTCGGCGAGAAACCAGCGGTCAAACGGGCGAGCAAGAAAATGCCGCGCTTGACCATACTGGATTAGCTAGCACACTCTTTCCAGTTCCTTTTATATTTTTAGGCCGTTGAGCGAAATTCAACGGCCTTTTTTTACCCAAAATCGTCTACGTGGTATACTAAGAGTGCATATGAGCGCAAAAACATCCTCCTCCGCTAAAGCTACGGAGGACAAGAAACAACACACCAAAAAAAACAAAGCCTGGGTAGTAGCGGTGGACATGGGCTATGGCCACCAGCGCGCGGCTTATCCGTTGCGGTTTTTGGACCATCAGGAGGTGATTAACGCCAATAACTATACAGGCATACCAAATAAGGACCGAAAAATTTGGCAGAAGTCGCGCAGCGCTTATGAGGCATTTACGCGTTTTAAGCGCGTGCCGTTTATCGGTGAAATAGTTTGGAATATATTTGATAAGTTCCAATCCATTGACCCTTTTTATCCAAGACGTAATTTAACTCGCCCATCCCTCCAGCTAAAGCAGACTTATCGCCTCATCAAAAGAAAACAATGGGGCAAGCATTTAATCGAAAAACTCGGCCAAGACCCGCACCCCTTAATCACCACGTTTTTTATTCCCGCGTTCATGGCGGAAGTTTGGGAATATCCGGGGCCCATATATTGCGTGGCTACGGACGCGGACATATCCCGCGCTTGGGCGCCGATGGATACAAGGGGAAGCAGGATCAAGTATCTTGCTCCTACACAGAGAGCAGTGGAGCGTCTTCGGCTTTACGGGGTTCCAAAAGAGAATATTACCTTAACCGGGTTTCCTTTGCCTTTTGAAAATATAGGTGAAGATGAAAAAATTATCAAGGAGGATCTATGGCGCAGAATTAGCGTGCTTGACCCCAAGCAAACATTTCATAAAAACTATCACGGAACAATAGAGCAGTTTTTGGGAAAAAAACCGTCCTACGCTCGTGAGTACAAGAGCTTGGGGCGGCTAGCCGACAAGCAATCAGACAGCGCGTCATGGGACAAGGAGCGCGATGATAATAGGGTATGGGTGATGTTTGCCATTGGCGGGGCGGGCGCCCAGCGCAACCTTGCCTGCCAGATTTTAAAATCACTTGCCGTGCATATAAAAACAGGCAGGATAGGCATGATTCTGGTGGCTGGAATTCATAATGACGTAAAAAAGTTTTTCGAAAAACAGATTAAGGCGGAATCTTTAACGGATTTTACAGGCAAAGGAATTGAGGTTGTGGCCGCTGATACTAAGGAAGAATATTTTCATTTATTCAATAAAGAGCTTCGGCATACTGATATTTTGTGGACTAAGCCGAGCGAACTTTCTTTTTATGCGGCTTTAGGAATACCGATTATCATTGCGCCGCCCATCGGCTCGCAGGAGAAATTCAACAAATATTGGCTTGGGGTCATCGGCGCCGGGCTTGTGCAGGAAAACCCCGCGTTTACGCATGAATGGCTGATTGATTATCTGGATAATGGCTGGTTGGCGGAGGCGGCTTTGCAGGGGTATTTAGAGGCGCCAAGGGATGGAGTGGAGAATATTAAAAAAGTGGTTTTTGGATAAATGCGATACGAAAGTCATACGAAATCATACGAAAAACGCGAAAACTGCTGTCATTGCGAGGGAGGGTACTCCCGACCGTGGCAATCCCGCGACTTTCAGCACTGATGACGGGATTGCCGCGTCGTCCCGAGTACGGGACTCCTCGCAATAACACTTGTGTCTTTCGTATGCTTTAGCATTAATTTAGTATCGCCTCATGCATTGGCTCACCATAGTTCTCACCGGCCACCTCCTCAACGCGCTGGCGTTCCTGATGGATAAGTTCCTGCTTTCCTCAAAACGCATTCCCTCGCCGTTTGTGTACGCGTTTTTTATCGGCGCGTTGGGCATTCTCGCGCTGGTGCTAATCCCTTTTGGCGTTACTGTGCCGTCAAATATCGAAATGGCGCGCGCGTTAATCGCCGGCGCAACATTTGTTTTGGCCTTAGTGTTCTTTTTTGCCGGGCTTAAGGAAAACGAGGCCTCGCGCGTGGTGCCGCTCACCGGCGGATTGGTGCCCGCGTTTACCTTTGCGCTGGCATACTTGTTTCTTGGCGAGCGGCTCGGGCAAATTGAAATTTTGGCGTTTGCCGCATTGGTTGTGGGCGGCGTGCTCATCACTATTGAGCGCAAAGGAAAGAGTTCGACAAAAGGGTATGTCTATGCGGTTGTTGCGGCTTTGATATTCGCGGTGTCATTTGTCATCACCAAGCAGGTGTTTATTGAGCAGAATTTTGTTTCCGGTTTCGTGTGGTCGCGTATCGGCGGATTTGCAACAGCATTGTTGTTCCTGCTCATCCCGGAGGCCCGTTATGGCATCCTGCATCAACCCAAGCAGAAAGGCACCGGGAGCACCACCGCATTGTTTCTCACGGGCCAGGTGGCGGGCGCGCTCGGGTTTACGCTCGTGAACTACGCCATTTCACTCGCGTCCGTCTCGCTCGTCAATGCCATGCAGGGCGCGCAGTACGCGTTTTTGCTGGTGATGGTTGGCTTGCTTTCACGGAAGTTTCCCAAGATTCTTTCAGAGCGGCTTTCCGGCTGGGTGCTTGTCCAAAAGATCATGGCCATTATTCTCATCTCTATTGGCATAGGATTAATCGCGTTTTAATATACCCAATCACGCAACCTGCCTAAAGATTCTTGACTGTTTACTTGGCTGTGGTATATTTATCAACGTTAATCAACGTTAATCAATCATCATATGGTACATCACATACCGCTCACCAAAGCGAGGATCAATCTAGGTCAAATTGTGCGCCGCGCGAATGTGAATAAGGAGCGCTTTGTACTGGAAAAAGACGGCATCCCGGTTGCCGGAATTGTTAATATGGAGGACATGGAAGATATTTTAGAGATGCGTGATCCAGAAATGCAAAAACAGATTGACGCGGGTTATCAAGAATATCTGCGTGGAGAAACAAAAGACGCGCGCCAGTTTTTGGCTGAATTGCGCGGTGAGTATAAGAAGAAACAAAAATAAATACGTATGCATGCCAAGTTTTTGGTGTCCGTTTCGAGCAAGTTTGAGCGCGAGGCGCGGAAAATAAAAAGACCAAGCCCAAGAGTAGACCAAAATGTTGAAGATTTGATAGATATTCTGGAGCAAGATCCATACAATAGTACTCACAGGCATCACATAAAAAAGCTCTTAGGGGTAGCGCAGGGTAAAGGACAGTGGAGGATTCGGTCAGGAAACTACCGTCTGCGGTACGACATTTTTGACAAAACAGTCGTCTTATATTCAATCCGTGACAGGAAAGATGCTTACTAATTTTGTACATTATGCCCTATCACGCAATTTACCTATTCATTGCCGCGCTAGTCCTTGCGTACCTGGAAGTGCAAATCGAAGGGCGGGACGGCTGGGCCGCAAAACTGCCCACATGGCGCGGCGGGGAGCGCTGGTACGCCCGCTTGTATCGCACATTAATGGGCGGCAAGGATTTAACCGGCTATCATTTAGGCGTGTTCGGAATGGTGCTTTTATTCCTGCACTATCCGTTCTTGGCCGGAACCGCGTGGTCGTGGCAAGCTGAGCTTTGGGTTGTGCCCCGGTTCTTTATGTTCTCTGTTGTCTGGGATTATTTGTGGATAATAATAAATCCGCACTACGGGGTTATGCGCCGCCGCCCGCAGGAAGATGTGGTGTGGCATAAACATTGGTGGGGCCCGTTCCCGCAGGATTATTATTTTGGCATCGCGCTTTCGCTTCTGGTGTTGTATCCGGTGTGGTCGGGTGAAACATTCAGGGAGTGGGGGGTATTGTTCGGGGTGTTTATTGCTGGTACGGTTATCACGCTGGCGCTGGTTGAGTTGTTTAGGGGAGATATAGAACGATAAATTCCAATGGCGGAATGCCTAAGGATTTTTTGCAAAAAGCGCTTTTTTTGGCGCTTTTGTTTTATGTTAGCTGAAATATAGCGATATTGACAAATTCTACAGATGTGGTATAATTATATATTAGCTCATTAATTCCTTAATTTTACTTGGAAAAACGCGCGGCCATAGCCAAAAGTTACTCATTTGGGTAGTTTCTGGCTATGGCTAACGACGGCTGTGGCTCCTCCTCGGATGAGAGGAAATTTAAAACGCGCACATAAGCGCAAGGAGAGTTGCTATGAGCGAGTTCGCAATCGCTGAAGTGTTTCCGGGGAGGCTCAATGCCCTGGTCAAGAACATGATGCGCCAGATGGATATCAACGACCCCAATGAGGCGGTCAGGCGCGTCAACTCCGGTGAGTGGGTCGTCCAGCAGGCGATCCGCGCCTGGAGCGAGGAAGACGGAGTCGTCTACTTCTCGGTCACGAGCAACGGCACGACCGGTGAGGAATGGATCACCCGGCTCGAGAGCAAAGGATTCCGCGTGAGCGACTACGCGAAATCCATTCTCCGTTCATCCGACTTTAAACCCACGAACGGCATTACCACGGTCGCCGTTCTCAAGGGGGTGCTGTTCGGTGATAACGAACGCACCACCAAGAACATCCGCACCAAGGCCTACTCTGGCGAGTTCACGCAGGGTTGGAAACTCTCTGACCCGAACGCGGAGCTGGCCTGCCTCATCCGCGAAAAATTTTCGGATGAGGAAATTGAGGCAATGGGTCTCTGGGCGATTGTCGCCATGCACGAACCCATTAAGGATTCTGACGGCGACCCGCGCTTGCTCAATGCCCGTCGCTTCGGCGGTGGCCGCTGGTTGGACGCGTACTGGGACAGCCCTGACGGCAGGTGGGATCGCGCGTTTGGGTTCGCTTTTTCCCTCGCAAGTTAGCCCTTAGGACTTGGGTACTTTGAACTTTTTGTTCTCTATACCTTAGTCCTTAGGTTTTTAGCCCTGTTCCGAATTTTGGAGCAGGGCTTTCTTTTTGTGTGAAAAAACAGTATGATTAGATTGGTATTAGGCGAATATGCAGGCAACCACGGTTTCCTGCTGCCGAATCCAGTATCCATACTCCCAGAGTATTTGAAGTTACGGCTTCAAGTAGCGCGGTGTATGCAACTTTCAAAAAAATGGAGATACTTGGCGCAAAATATTAAGGCATTACGATGCCGAATTCGATACAGCCCTAAGAGTATTCAAAGGGCAGTGGCACGGATGATATTTTGCGTAATTCTGACGGCAACCCGAACTTGCTCAATGCCCGTCGCTTCGACGATGGCCGCTGGTTGAACGCGTACTGGGACAACCCTGACAACAGGTGGAATCGCGCGAATGGGTTCGCTTTTTCCCTCGCAACTTTCTTCATTTCTCTCCCTTGTTTGAGGGAGAGTTTTGTTTTGTAAGCTGGCCGTTCCAGCCGCCAAGCTGTCTTCCGATTTCATCCAGCGGCTCGGAAAGCGCGGCATACTTTTTGTTGTCCAAAGATTTTGTTTCCCAGAGTATCATTAAAAATATTTTCAGCGTATCCAGTTTTTGGATTGCCCTGCGGACGTACGGGATTTTTTCGGCGCGTACCAAAAAACAGGCAGTCGCGATTGCCTCAACTATTTCCACGAACAAGGTGTCAATTTTTTTGCCGAGCGAATGCCGATGATTCTTTGGAATCGTTTGATAAAAGCCGTACCACAAGAGATACGCGCTTTTCACTTTTTGCAACACTGGCAAAATTGTCGGGGGGGGGGGTAGAATACGGCATAGTATGGGCAAGGTTATTTTTAACGGTAGTTATCAGTATATCATCTCTGTAGATAATCTGCTTCTTGCATGGCAGGAGTTTTTGCGCGGCAAGCGCAACCGCCGGGATGTGCAAGAATTTGAACGCGACTTAATGGCCAATATCTTTGCGCTCCACCGCGATTTGGCAAACAAAACCTATCAGCACGCGCCCTATCACGCGTTTAACATCTCAGACCCAAAACCGAGAAACATTCACAAAGCCAGCGTGCGTGACCGATTGCTGCACCATGCTTTGTACCGGGTATTGTATCCGTTTTTTGACAAGACGTTTATTGCGGACTCGTACTCGTGTCGGCTGGGCAAAGGCACGCATAGAGCCATGAATCAGTTTCGGGCGTTTGCCCGTAAGGCTTCTCGCAACCATACCCGGACAGTGTGGGTACTTAAGTGCGATATTAGAAAGTTTTTTGCTTCAATATCCGGTATGCGGATGATTTTGTTATTTTATTCGACGACAAAGCGCGGTTAAGCGGGCAGATGCCGAGAATAGCGCAATTTTTACTTGAGAAGCTCAAACTATCTTTACATCCGGACAAAGTTTTTATCAAAACCTTCTCTTCCGGAGTGGATTTTTTGGGCTGGGTGCATTTTTCTAATCATCGCGTCCTGCGGACGACAACAAAAAAACGAATGGTGCGGCGGATAAAGGAACATCCCACGGAGGAAACTTTGCAGTCGTATTTGGGGCTGCTCCAGCATGGCGATGCCCATGAAGTAAGCCAGGAGGGAACAAATCTTTATGCATTGTTAGAAAGCGGCTAATTTTGTGGTATACTACTTCTGATTGACCAGCAAATCAATCAATCAGAAATTTATATGAAGCGAATCATCAGACGCGGTTTAAAAATTATTGGTACTTCACTCGTCGTACTATTCGTCGCCTTCGCCATCTGGTTCATGTCCGGCGAGGGGGTGCAGAATCCCGGTAAAATAACCTGGGGCGTTACTTTTTTTCCCAAACAAGCGGAGGATTTGGGAGTGGATTGGCGCGAGGCTTATATTGCCTTGCTGGATGATATGGGCGTAAAGCATTTGCGCTTGGCCGCTCCTTGGAGTGTGGTTGAGTCCAGAATGCATGTGTATGATTTTTCGGATATAGATTGGATGATTCAAGAAGCGGACAAAAGGGGCGCGGACGTTATTCTGGCGGTGGGGCGGAAGCTTTTCCGGTGGCCGGAATGCCATGATCCGGTTTGGGCCATGGGAATAGAAGGGGATGAATTTGAAAATGAAGTCCTGGCTTTTTTAGAGGAGAGCATTAACCATTTTAAGCAGTATAAAAACATAAAAACCTGGCAAGTGGAAAACGAGCCGCTTTTTCCTTTTGGCGAATGCCAAGAGCCGAAGCCGAATAAAGAGCTGTTTGTGAAAGAGGTTGAGTTAGTACGCTCTTTGGACTCGCGGCCGATTATGTCCACTGATTCCGGCGAGCTAGGCAGCTGGCTGGCTTTTTCGGCGCACGTGGATCAGTTGGGCGTAAGCTTGTACCGCGTAACCGATAATCCCGTGTTTGGCCGATTTTATTATCCGCTTCGCCCCGGCTTTTACCAAAAGAAAGCGCGGCTGGCAAGCCTCTTGAAAAAAAAATTGCAAAAAATTTTTGTATCCGAACTGCAGCTTGAGCCGTGGGCCATAGCTCCTTTGCCAGAAATCACGCTCCGCGAACAATTCAAAAGCATGAGTTTTTCCCGGATGCAGTCCACAGTCGAATACGCCAAAAAAACCGGGTTTGGGGATATTTATTTGTGGGGATCGGAATGGTGGTATTGGCTGGCTAAAGAGCAGGGGGATTCCCGGTTTTGGAATTTAGGGAAAGAGCTTATGCGTGAATAATTTAACAAAACAGAATTTGTCGCAAAGCTATTTTTGCGATAACCTATAGACCTCTTGCAGAATAATCCTTTCTGCTGCAATTCAAAAATTTTGGCTGCAAATTATTCAGAATTCGTCAACGATATGGCTATATCGCTTCCTCATTCTTCATAATTTTCGCTCAAAATTTTTGAATTTCGCTACGAAAAATTATTCTGCAAGAGGTCTTATGTTAAACATCAAGAAAACGCCAATGCTTTTTTGATTTGATAATCTGTCTTTTTATGATAGAGTGAAATCTCATGAGTGTTGTAACTAAAACAGGAGACAGCGGAGAAACAGGCCGTTTCGGCGGGGGCCGAGTACCTAAGTACGATTGCTCGGTGGCGGCCAATGGGGACGTAGACGAGCTCAACAGCGCGATTGGGCTGCTTTTGGCGCGGCCGGATATTGCCGAGGGCGACGCCCAAGATCTAAAGAGCGTGCAAGACGCCTGTTTTGTGATAGGCGCGGAGCTAGCCACCACCCAGGAGGGTTCTAAAGAGGCGCAGGCCTCTATTCCGCGGGTAGTGGACGGCGATATCTTGAAGCTGGAGGCCCGCATTTCGGAGATAGAGGCCGCGCTTACCCCGCAAAAGCATTTTATCCTCCCCGGGGGCAGCCCCAGGGCGGCCATGGCGTTCTGGGTCAGGACCATTGCCCGTAGGGCCGAAAGGGCGGTTTCCGCCTTGGCGCGCGAGCGGGAGCTTAACCCTTCTGTTTTGAAATATTTAAACCGATTATCGGATTATTTTTATGTTCTGGCCCGGTATTTTAACCAGCTGGACGGCGCGCCTGAAGTGGAGTGGCTGGGCCGGGAAGGGAAGGCCTAGTTTGGCCGGACTTATCCACACGAGTTTTAATTTTTGCTAATCTTCCATATTTCCCAAACACAATATATGGTGGTACAATTCCTAGTACGGACACTACATATAGTGTTTGTGGAAAATTAATATCTAATTAATCCATATGGATCAAAAACAAAAAAAACCAGCAACTCAAACAGACTCAGGCATCCAAGTGGCGCCCCGAGAGGTAGAAAAAATCAACGGATATTACAAAAAAGTAGTTCTCGAAACCTCGTTTAATAGCGCGGCGGAAAAGGCCCCCCGAAAATTGGATGGGCTGTCTTTGAAGGTGTTCGACAACCGGTATTCGCTAAAGGACGAAGAAGGCGGACAGCTGGAACACGCGCCGGAGGAGATGTGGCGGCGCGTTGCCCATAATATTTCTCTTAACGAGCCCGCGGAAAAGCAAATGGAATGGGAGCATAAATTTTATGAGGCTTTAGAGGATTTTAAGTTTGTTCCCGGGGGCCGGGTTTTGGCGGGGGCCGGCGCGAAGACGGATGTGACTTTTTATAATTGCTTTGTTTTGCCTTCTCCGGAAGATACTCGCGGCGGAATTATGGATAGCGTAAAGAATATGATTGAGATAATGGCCAGAGGCGGAGGAGTGGGTGTTAATCTTTCGTCGTTGCGCCCAAGGGGAAGCCATGTCAAAGGCGTTAATGGCACAGCTTCGGGAGCGGTATCGTTCGGCGCGTTGTATTCGTTTTCGACCGGGCTCGTAACTCAGGGCGGGGCGCGCCGGGGCGCGCTTATGCTTATGCTGAACGACGATCATCCTGATATAGAGGAATTTATTACTGTTAAGCGCACCATGGGCCAGGTAACAAACGCTAATCTTTCGGTGGCCATTTCCGACACGTTTATGGAGGCCGTAAAAAGTGATTCAGACTGGGATTTAAAATGGGGAGGCAAGATTTTTAAAACAGTTAAGGCAGCTTATTTATGGGATTTAATTACGGAATGCGCCTGGGCTTCGGGAGAACCGGGATGCGTGTTTTTGGAGCGCTGCAACAAAGAATCCAATACCTGGTATTTTGAAAACATTATATCCGTCAACCCATGCGGGGAACAGCCTTTGCCTGCCTGGGGCGTATGCAATTTGGGGTCCGTGAACCTTGTGCCGTTTGTAAAGAATGAAGAAATTGACTGGGAAGAACTGGGAACCACGGTTCGGACCGCCATTCGATTTATGGATAATGTGGTTGATGGAACTCCTTATGCTTTTGAAGAGAACAAAAAAGCCCAGCTCAATATCCGCCGCGTGGGGCTGGGCACAATGGGGCTAGGGGACTTCTTCATCAAATTAAAAGTAAAATACGGCAGTGAAGAATCTGTCGCTATCGCGGAAAAAGTGTATAAATTCATCCGCGACGAGGCATACCGGGCATCAGTTGAAATTGCCAAAGAAAAAGGATCGTTTCCGGAATATAATACTGCTAATTTTTTGGAAGGCACGTTTATCAAGAATTTGCCGGAAGACGTGCGCGCCGCTATCCGGCAGAACGGAATCAGGAACGGAGTACTGCTTACCCAAGCTCCAACCGGCACAACCAGCATTTTGGCCGGAGTTTCTTCCGGAATAGAACCAGTTTATGATTTTGCCTTTAAGCGCACGGACAGATTGGGCCAGCATACGGTTTACCATCCTTTGTATAAAGAATATATGGATAATCATCCGGGAGAAGAAGCGCCTGACTATTTTATAAACGCCAAGAAGCTGACGCCAATGGAGCATTTAAAAATGCAGGCCATCATACAGAAATATACGGATGCTTCCATATCAAAAACAGTAAATGCTCCGGAATCCCACACCCACGAAGACGTAAAAGAGCTTTATATCAAGGCTTATGACTTAGGATGCAAGGGGGTTACTTATTACCGGGAAAATTCCCGCGATGTTTCGGTCCTGGAATCTCTGGATAGTTCCAAAAAATCCTCAACAAGCAAAGACGCGGAGGCTAAAGGAGGTCTTACCCAAGAGCAAAGCGGCACATATATACCGCCTTCCATCGTTACCAATGGCTTTGTGGAAAAAACGGCTAACAAAGAAATAAGTGAACAATCTAAAACAGAAGCCGAAACCATGGCCAAGGATTTGGTGAAACCAGCGCGTTCTTATGTGGAGCCAATGAGTCGGCCGGAAGTTATCAGTGGAAAAACATATAAGATAAAGACCGCTTATGGGACTATGTATGTGACCATTAACGATGGGCCGGACGGAGCGCCTTTTGAAGTATTCGCGACTATTGGAAAAACCGGCGGATTTTACGCGGCTACCGGCGAAGGCGTGTGCCGGATGATATCTTTGGCTCTGCGCAGCGGCATTAGCGCGGATGAAATAATAAAGCAGCTGCAAGGCATTCGCGGGCCCATGCCGAGCTTTGGGCCGAACGGGACAAAAGTTCTCTCCTTGCCGGATGCTATTGCCAGTGTTCTGAGGCGCCATATTGTCGGCGACCAGCAAACCCTTAATTTGCCAAAAACAGCCAAAGCGGAAATTCATGATAATAATCAGTCCATAGCGGATAATGGGCATGCTTTGGAATGTCCGGAATGCGGCGGAGATTTAGCCATGGAATCCGGGTGCTACAATTGCCATGGCTGCGGATACAGTAAGTGCGGGTAGGGCAGTTTAAAGTTAATAGTTAATAGTTAATAGTATTGATATCTCCATGCTTGTCGTGACGCCATGCCAGTCTATTCAATGCGAGTAGGCTGGCATGGTTATCCACATGTTTTGAATTGCCAGAGGCGTTTGATATGTTAAGATAGGTGCCACATTACAATTTAATAAAACCTTATCAGGGAAGTCCGGTAAAATCCCTCCGTCGCATAAAGCTATGGAGGGCGCAGTCCGGCGCTGTGCCGCAACGGTAATGCAGTATGCGAATACTGACAAGCCCGATCGCTGATAAGTCCCCGTTGAATCGACGGGTTCTCCTCGAGCAAGGATATGCGCGCACGCGCGAGCCCGGCCCAGCTGAGTTCACGCGTGCGTACATCTCGCACCTCCTGCCCGAGCGGCAGGATTTTTTGTCACTACGAATTACGAATTTATTACTAATTTACGAATATTATGAAATCACGCGCATCAGTTTTTTTTAGTTATTCTGCAGTTATTTTGGTTTTTCTTTTATCAGGATTTGGAATATTTTCTTGGTCATCCGCATCTGTTCCGCCGTCAGTTACGGCTTATTTGTCGCAAGTCAGCCCGCAGACAGATTGGACTGTGATGGCTTTGTCAGCTTTGGGGCAGGATGCCGGGGATACGTCTTTTTTAAAGCAAGTTGACGGCGCAACCGCTAATGATTACGCGACATATATCCTTGCTATCACGGCCTTGGGTAAAGACCCGCGCGCATATGGCAATGAAAATTTTGTGTATAAGCTTGAACAAACCGCCTCTAACGGCCAAATCGGCAGCCAGAGCCTGGTAAATGACGATATGTTCGGGGTTTTGGCTTTGCGGTCAGCCGGCGTGAGCGCGGATGACGCTTTAATTAAGAGCGCGGTTGAATATATTAAAAATAATCAGCTAAATGACGGAAGCTGGGATTTCGCGGCCTCCTCCAACACCGGAAGCGCGGATATGACAGCTGCCGGAATTTTAGCCCTGCTTTCCGCCGGCGTAAGCAAGACAGATTCGCAGATACTTTTGGCCAGGGATTTTTTGGCGAACATGCAGGCAGAAGACGGCGGGTTCCCGATTATGTCCGGGGAAGCGCCTAACACGGAATCAACCGCCTGGGCATTAAGCGCCATTTACGCGTTGGGAGAGAGCCCGTCATCTTGGCAGCCGCAGCAAAAATCTCCCATCGATTATTTAAACGCGCGTTTGCACTTGGATGGGTACTTTTTGTTTAATGAAGCGGCCCAAACCTCGGACTTAAGAACGCCGACCACATCATCATACGCGGCCATTGCTTTGCAGGGAAAGTTCTATCCGGTAAACAGCATTACAGCTCCCATAAGCTCTTCCCTCAGAATCGAAGGCGCCCTCAGTACTTTGTGCCTTATAACAGCGGAAGGCAAAACCGCGCTGGATGTTGTTAAATCAGCCGCTAGCGAATGCGGGTACACATATGTGATAGAAGATACTCAATATGGCCCATATCTCACAACCATCAATAATGAGGCGGCCGAAGGCATGCTGGGCTGGAACTACCGCGTCAACAGCGAATCCGCTTTTGTGGGAGCAGGCGATTACGCGTTAAGCCAGGGCGACAAGGTTGTTTGGTACTATGGCGACTGGGACAGCGCCATGCTCCGCCTCACGCACGCGGAGACGACGGTTGGCGTCGGGGATAGCACAGTTGCTTTGGTAGAGGCATATGTGGACGGCGCTTGGCAGGCTAAGCTTGGGATTACGGTTAAGCGGGGCGCGGAGACTTTTGTAACAGACGCGAATGGCCAAGTTTCTTTATCCTGGCCATTAGCCGGGGTATATTCCTTATCCGCGCAAGCGGAAGGATATGTGCGCAGCAACAGCATCGCGGTCGCGGCCGGAAACGGAGGCGCGCAAGCCTCTTTGCCGCTTGCCGTTAACGTACAGGCAGGCGGGAGTACTCCGCCGGGAGATCCGGGCAATCCGGCTTTGATATTCGGCGTTACCGGAGATTTGGATTTTGGCGCGCTCGCGGCCGGGCAAACTTCCACCAAAGTCGCGGTTATCGCGAACAACGGCACCACCCCCATAAAAACCACGGCCACGGTCGGAGGAGCGCAATTATTCGTGGACAATATAAGCTTGGATAATTCATTGGTCAGCGATTGGGAAAAGCAGGTTCAAGAATTAAGCACAAGCGAGGTCTCGGTCCGCCTTTCCGTGCCAGTGGCGTATTCGGCCACCGGAAAAGAAAACGGCACCCTTATTTTTTGGGCTAGTCCGGTGGAATAAATAACCTCCTACGGATTACGGATAAAGAACAGATATACGGATACTGTGAATGCGTTTTTTATGAAATCTGTATATCCGTACGGATCCGTAATCCGTAGGAGGAGTAATTGAATTAAGTCTTTTTATGAGAATTTTATTAATCATAATATTATTTCTAATACCGAATATCGCATTTGCGGGCGCGACCTCTATTTCCCAGTCAAAATTCGTGTTGGAAGGGGTGGAGGGAAGGGTGGCGTCAAAAGTGCTGGAGGTTAAAAATGAATCAATGGAAACGCAAAATTATCGCTTCCTTTCTCCGGACAAGGAATCCGTATTGGCAAAATCGATAGACATAAATCCGCCGGATTTTCGTCTGGCGCCCGGGGAAGCAAAGTCAGTGGTGTTGCGTTTCCATCAGCCCAAGGAATCCAGCCAGGAAAACTTGCGGCTGGTGGCTTACGGGCCCCATCAGGAATCAAAATTAGCCATTGGCAGCGGAGTCATCATTCCGGTGCAATTCATAGCGCCCAAGCCCCAAGTTAACGGCGCTTCGGTTATAAAAACTGGCAATGGTTCACAATTTTTCTGGCATATGATAGTGTACATGTTAGACGCGCTGGCGCTGATTTTATTCATCTGGTTTACGCGGTTTCGCCCGAATAGGATATTAGTTAAGAGAGCGCGCCATAAAATTTCGTTTATATGAAAAAAATCATTTCCGTCATAATTATAATTTTTATCTTTGGCGCCGGATTTTTTGTGGGCGCCGGCTGGAACCATTCTAAATTCGAGCAGGAGATAGATAAAGTCAAGCAGGAAAGCGTGGCATCAATTGAGCCGGCAGACTATGAACCGCTTCCCGCCAGCATGATGATTGATACCGGGGAAGATATGCTGGGTTTTGGCAATTTGCCAGTCAATGAATCGGACACTGTTTGGTCCCTTCTTTCATCAGCATCGGAAAGCCAAGAATCCTTAACCGTGAACTCTAATGATTACGGGGAATTGGGAGTTTTGGTAACGGATATTAACGGGTTTTCCAATGGAACTGATGATAAGTATTGGCAATTTTGGGTTAACAACGAATATGCGGCCGTGGCCGCGAATTTATACAAGGTTAAGCCCGGGGACGTTATTTTATGGAAATTTACGTCATCTCGTTATGAAAATTTTTAAGGTCGAAGGCCTAAACTCTAGTTTTTTAGACCTTAGACCTTAGAAATTAGACCTTTAACTATGCAAAAGAAATATATTATATCGCTAGTAATCGTCTTTATAGCAATTACTATAATTTCGCGCCTAACTCCGCATCCTTGGAATTTTACGCCGGTCGGAGCTTTGTTTCTGTTTTCCGGATTCACTCTGCCCAAAAAATGGATGTGGTTGCCTTTAGCGGCTTTAGTCGCCACGGATTTGATTATCGGCACTTACCAGTGGCAGGTAATGATGACTGTGTACGGAAGCTATGCCTTAATGATGTCTGCCGCGCACGCTATTAGGCCATACAAAGCAGCAACGGTTTTGGCTTCCAGCATAGCCGGAGCAGTGCTTTTTTTCCTGGCAACCAACACAGCGCATTGGATGTGGTTTGGCGGATATGAATACAGTTTCATGGGGCTCATGGCGGCGTACGCGGCGGGCATACCTTTTTTTAGGAATTCCCTTCTGGGATATATCGCGTATAGCGGAGTATTTTTTGCCGCTTATGAAGCTCTAGCCTTTATGCTTAAAGTGCGATATCATGCAAAGGATAGCATAGCTTATGAGCATTATATTGGTCACAAATAGCATTGGTTTTTTATACCGGCGAGCCTTAAAGCCTTTGCTTTTTTTGCGGGACGCGGAATCTGTCCATGAGGGGTTTACCGCTCTCGGGAGCCTCTTGGGAAAATTTTATTTTACCCGCGCTTTAACGCGGGCGCTTTTTAGTTTTCAGGATAAAAGGCTGAGCCAAGAAATCGCAGGAATTAAATTCCGTAATCCGGTAGGCTTGTCCGCCGGGTTTGATAAGGACGCTTATTTTGTTAATATCCTTCCGGCCATTGGTTTTGGTTTTGGCCAGGTGGGCACAGTTACTTACCGGGAATACGGGGGCAACCCCAAGCCCCGTTTGGTTCGAGTACCGGAGTCAAAAGCTATTGTGGTGAATTATGGTTTAAAAAACGAAGGCGCGGAGAAAATAATCGAGCGGCTTAGCCGGTCAAAAATCACCAAGATTCCGGTCAGTATTTCCATTGGAAAAACCAATTGCCAGGAAACTGTTGATGTGGAAAAAGGGATTCAAGATTATGTGGATTGCTTATCAGTTTTCGCGCGGAAGGGCTTGGGAGATTTTTATACTATCAATATTTCTTGCCCAAACGTATTTGGGGGAGAGCCCTTTACTACCGCGGAGAAGCTGTCTGATTTGCTGGAGCGCGTTAAACAATTAAACATCAATAAACCAATATTTCTAAAAATGCCCATCAATTTAATTTGGGATGATTTTAAGCCCTTGTTAGACGCGGCTGTGGCGCATAACGCCACCGGCGTCATCATCGGCAATCTTAATAAAGACCCGGATATTTTGCGGAAATATATCAATCAAGAAGGCCGGGGAGGCTTAAGCGGCAAGGTATGCTGGGATTTATCTAATGATTTAATTTCCAAAACATATCAGGCCTACGGTCAAAAATTGGTAATTGTCGGGGTAGGCGGCGTGTTTTCCGCGGCTGACGCGTATGAAAAAATAAAGCGCGGAGCCAGCTTGGTACAATTGATTACGGGCATGATTTACGAAGGGCCGCAGCTGATTGGACAGATTAACCGCGGTTTAGTCAAATTGCTTGAAAAAGACGGCTACAATAATATCAAACAAGCTATTGGCGCGAGCCATAGATAGTGTTGTAATAGCGAAACTGTTGATAACCGGCGATTTTATGCTTGACCGTTTTTTTATTGGTTACTATAATTATTTAATTAACCACTGGGGTGGTGAAGTTATCTCATCGCTCTTTAGATAATTATAATCTGTAGGTCACGCTTGCCAGACAAGGAGGCAGACAATGAAGTGCGAAAAAGTTGTTTTGGTCGAGTTCGCAAAAAAGTTTGACGAGCTGCCAAACGGTTTTTCTCTGGTATTGGCTGACATCTCTCTCTGTCGTTCCAACAAAGATCGGAATGCGCAGATTGAGGAGTTGGTCCGAAGAGTTGTGATACCTATTTTTAAGGAAAGATTCCCCCACAAAATTTCGCACGCCCGGATAATTTACAACAAAAGCGCAAAGGATTATCATTGTGTTATGGTTCAATGCTGGATTCATAATCCGTCGGCACATAACCACGAGCGGCGTACCAAGGATGTTGTATTGAGTTTCAATTTTCAGTACGTGGATCGGGTCTTTATGGCCGCATAGGCCACAGGCCGACAAAAAAGCCCCGTCAGGAAAGATGACGGGGCTGGCTTTTTTTATTGAAAAGGTTACGAGGATTTATTTTTTGCGATTTTAGCGACAATAATTATCAGCACAAAGGCCGTAAAAGTCATAAACGGGATTGTAACAAAACCGAATTCAAAGATATAGCTAGCGGAGCAGGAAGTGCCATCAAGACTGCAGGGAATAAGCGGGTCCAGCGGGGTCAGCATGGCGCGGATTTGTTCAAAGTAATGCAAAGCCGAAGTCAAGGCTCCTAATATGGAAAGCGGGATAAGGTATTTTACAATATCGCGCGTTTTATAAATTAAAGCGGTTCCCATAAGGAGCGCCTGCGGGTACATAAAAATCCTTTGGTACCAGCACAGGGTGCAGGGCGTGAACCCCACGTAATTGGAGAAATACAGGCTTCCTAAAACAGAGAAAGCGGGAATCGCGAATAAAACAATTAACCCGTATTTTTGCACCATTTTTTTAAGAGGCGCGAGCATGGGCAAGGGGATGAATGTATTTATGGTCAGCGCTATCAGCGAGAGCAAAATTAGCGCGTCCGCCGCCAAGGTTAGAATGGCTAATGAGGTAACAATTGTTTGAAACATATTGAGATAGGTTCTATATATTTTAGCATAAATGCGGAAAAATAAAAAACAAAGCCATTCTCCTGTTTTCCGGGGAACGGAATAGGAGAATGGCTTATTGATCAGCTCGTGGGGAGCCGGGTGTTCATACAGGGTGGAACTCCGCGATGTACCCAATAACTTCATCAGAAAGGGGCTTGTCTTGCTTGCGAATTTTTATTTGGAGCGCATAAGGAACATCATCCACCTTTGTTGTGCCCGTAACATTTTCCTTGTTGGCATGCGTCATTTGCCCACAAGTGGGGCAACGGGGATAGTCATTAGGACTATTCATAAAATTCCTTCCTTTGTTTAATGGCCTGAGTTGTAAATGAAGTACTCCTCCTGTATTTTGTATTACTATAGTTATTTGGGTAAAATAGTCAATAATCAAAACCTTAATGCCGAACAATATGGCTCATATTTGTGCTGGTTTTGGATGGTTTTGGTTAGTTTTTTAAACTGTTCACGTGCCGGTTTCTAGCGTATTTTTGCTATTATTTATTATAAAAACACAACAAAAACCGGGCTTGCTTTTTGTTTGTATCTATGCTATAGTGTGGTTGTCTTGTTTTGCATCTCTTGCTGCGTTTGCTTTTGCAACGTATAAGCTTTTATAGGTGCGAGGGTCGAAGACAGGAAAATATAAGTAATGCTGATGATATTTTATATATCATTTAGCATAAAGTATTACATTACCTATGGCAAAGAAGTTATACGTTGGTAACTTGCCGTATTCTGTTACTGACGACTCGCTAAAAGACGCTTTTAGCGCAGCCGGCACAGTGGAATCCGCAACTATCATTACCGACAAATTTTCTGGACGCAGCAAAGGATTTGGCTTCGTCGAAATGAGCACCGATGAGGAAGCTCAGAAAGCTATTGAACAGCTCAATGGCAGCGACATGGATGGCAGAGCAATCGTTGTGAACGAAGCTCGTCCAATGCGTGAGCGCGATGATCGGTAATCGATTCATTACGTGAACAATATTAAAACCCCCGGCTTTTGCCGGGGGTTTTGTTTTGATGTCTTGATGCCAAGACAGCGGAAACGGCGGAATTTATACGCCTGCTGGCGGACTTCAGATCAGGCGTGGCGGAGAGCCCCCCCCTTTTTTTAAAAATTATAATTTGACAACCAAAATTAAATTTAATACAATATCAATAAGCATTGATATTATTAACATTGATTAAATTATGAAACCAAAATGTTGCCAAAATAAAGAGTCAACGGCGGAGCTTGAGAAAACCGTTAATTTTTTAAAGGTCGTAGCCGAGGAAAACCGTCTTAAGATCCTCTGTATGCTTCGAGCTGGTGAAAAATGCGTCTGCGATATCTGGCAATTTCTTGATTTACCTCAAAATCTAACCTCGCATCATTTGAAAGTACTCAAAGACTTTGGCTTGGTCGAGGATCGCAAAGAGGGACTTCGGGTTTACTATTCCATTAATAAAAAAGAAATTAACAAATGTAATTCATTGTTAGATAAATTTTTACAATCTTATGAAAAATAACATCAATCAAATTCAAATATTAGGTTCCGGGTGTCCAACTTGCAAAAAAATATTTGAGTTGACAAAACAAGCTGTTAAGGAACTGGATTTAAAAATAGAGGTAGAATATATTACTGACATCCAAAAAATTGTTGAAATGGGTGTGATGCAAAGTCCGGTTTTGGCAATAAATGGCAAGCCGGTGATGACCGGATCGGTTTTGGATATAAAAAAAATTAAAAAGATTATCAACGATTGTGGCGATAATTCTGATGTGGCAGACAAAAAATCGGGTTGCAGTTGCGGTGGTAACTGTTAATTAAAATTATGGATATTTTCTACCCGATACAAGTATTAGCCGATTGGCTAACTTATAAAGTCATTAATTTAAGTCCGGAAGCTCATCTTGAGACATCGGTTAATTTTTTTATTTACGACTCCATAAAAATATTATTGTTGCTTTTGGTTATTAATTATTTTATGGCAATTCTACGGCATTATTTGCCGATAGAAAAACTGCGGGATTTTTTAGCTTCCCGAAAATGGTATGGATTAGATTACTTCTTTGCTTCGGTTTTTGGCACAATTACGCCTTTTTGTTCCTGTTCTTCCATTCCTTTGTTTATTGGTTTCATTGAAGCCGGCATTCCGCTTGGCGTAACTTTATCATTTTTAATTACCTCCCCTTTGGTGAATCAAGTAGCAGTTGTTCTTTTTGTTGGATTGTTTGGCTGGAAAATCACGGTTCTTTATGTGATATCAGCAATGTTTTTGGGAATTTTTGGCGGTTTTATTTTAGGCAAATTAAAATTAGAAAAATATGTGGCTGATTATGTTTGGCAGATAAAAAGCCAAAAAACAGAGATAAATAAACAAAAAGAAGCATTTGGCGTTTTGATTAAAAAATTTTGGCAAGAAGGTTTTGATCTAACAAAAAAGATAACGCCTTATGTACTTTTGGGCATTGCTGTTGGAGCGGCAATGCATGGCTATGTTCCGGCTGGTTTTTTCGAAGATTACATTAAAGCTGATAATCTTTTTGCCGTGCCAATTGCCGCGATTGTGGCTGTTCCAATGTATGCCAATGCCGTGGGTGTTATCCCGATTATGCAGTCGCTGGTAGAAAAAGGCATTCCTCTGGGTACGGCATTAGCTTTTATTATGGCAGTGGTCGGTCTTTCTTTGCCGGAAGCTCTGATTTTAAAAAGAGTAATGAAAATGAAACTTCTTATTTATTTTTTTGGCGTAACCACTATAAACATAATCATAATCGGGTATTTGTTTAATGCCTTCGTAAAATAAAAAACTATGCAAAAGATTGAAGAAATAATGCGTTATTCGGTGGCGGGAATTTATTATTTATAATTTTTGATTAAATATTTAGCTATCTTATAAAAAACAAAATTATAATTCCCACAATTTTATTTGCTGTTCGCCTCTGATTTTGAAAAAAGTTTAAATTGGTCGGGCTGGGCGGACTTGAACCGCCGGCCTCATCGTCCCGAACGATGCGCGCTACCAACTGCGCCACAGCCCGAAATGCATATCATAAAGGTAGCAGAATAGGACGCAAAAAACAATCAGATTTTAAATTAGCCATGTAAATACAAGATAACAGTCATGCAAGTCTTGCCCGAGGTAACAAATAATGGTGAATAGCAAAAAATTGGATTTTTGTCAACCTCGCGCAACTGCTGTATCCTTGTTACAATGACAATACTATGACAGATGAAAAATGGGAACAGATTATAGGGAATATTAAGGACTCTTTTGCGGTTATTTCTCATGACAACACAAAAGGGGAGCTTGACCATGAAACAACAGAAGAGATAATATTCGAAAACCCGGCCGGCAAAATGAAGCTGGTGCGCCACACAAAGCCGCGCGTGCTGGAGGAAAAGACCCACTATTCCGGCCGTATAGGGAGTACCACCGGAATCGAGAAGGTGTATTCCGATACAGAGACAGTTGATTATGTCAGCCTTTTTAAAGAAGTTGTCGGCGGGTGGGAGGAGGTAGATGTGAGCGCGCTTGGATAGTACCGTATCTTGTATCTTTTCTTCTATGTCCGAATTAGTAGAATCATTCTCCGGAATTCGGGGAATATACAATAAATCTCTTACTTGCGAAATTGCGCAAAAATACGCGCAAGCTTTTTTGCGATTGCTTGACACGAAGCAATTTTCTAACAAGCCTATTTTGCTGGCGCGCGACACGCGGGCTTCTTCTGGTATCCTGGCGCAAGCGTTTAAGGGTATATTTATATGCGAAGGAAGGGGAGTAATTGATCTTGGGGTCGCGTCAATTCCCGCATCACAGCATTCGGTGCGGCATTTTAAGGCCGCTGGAGGGGTGTATATTACAGCTTCGCACAATCCGCCGGAATACAATGGTTGGAAATTTTTAGATGCCAGCGGCGCGGTTCTGCGGCCCTCTGACGCGAAGCAAGTTATTAAGTTTGCCCAAGGCCCTATCCCAGAATCAAAAGATGGAGAAACCGGAATAACATATGATAAATCGGAGGAAAGCGTGGGCGCGTATATAGATTTTTTGGCCTCAATTGTCGGAGATAGCGGTATAAAAAGTATAAAAGAAAAAAAATTCACAATTATTTTTGATGCCGGCGGGGGCAGCGCCATTAAATATATTCAGCCTTTCGCGGAAAAATTCGGCATAAAGGCGGTAGGCGTGAATTGCCAGGAAGGCGAATTTAACCGGCCGATTGAGCCGACCGTGGAAAACCTTACTCATCTGAAGAGCGCGCTCAAAAGCAGCGGCGCGGATTTTGCCTTAGGGTTTGACGCGGACGGGGATAGGGCAGAGATGGTTTTACCAGATGGGGAGATGGTATCTGGCCAGTATCTGGTGGCTATGGTGGTTGATTCTGTCTTATCGTCAATCAAGGACGCGCGATCTCAGACGGTTGTATTTAACGACGCTTCAAGCGATTTGTTGTCCGCAGTCGCGAAGAAGCACGGCGCCCGGGTCCTTGAAGTGGAGACAGGGGAGACTAATATTGTGCGCGCCATGAAGGATTTGCAATCAATGGTGGGCGGCGAAGGCTCCACGGGCGGGGGCATTGTCAGCCCGCAGACTTGCCGGGACGCGCTTTTATCCTCTATTATTATTGTGCGACACTTGACAAAGACGGGTAAAACTGTGAAGCAATTAATTGATTCTTATCCAAAGTTTTACACTGTTTTTGCCAAAGTAAGCATCAATCCAGATTTCCAAATTCGCTCGAAAATTGAAAATTTTTTTGCCGGCAATAAATCAGTCAAAATTTCCAAAACCGGCGATGAGGCAGGCGGCATAAAGATAAGGCATAGCGGCGGAGCTTGGCTGTGGCTTCGTCAGTCAAAAACAGAGCCTTCTGTAATGCGTGTATACGCGGATTCAAAAGATGAAGCAAGAGCAAAGGAATTGCTGGAAATAGGAGTTAAATTGGTTAAGGGGTTGTAAGCAAACTCTCATCCTGAGGCTCTCAATGTCATCTCGAACACCCGATGAGAGTGACAAGAAAATAATGTATGGTACTAGAAAGGATTAATTAGTTATTTGAGTATTGAGGTGTGAGAGATCCCGATAATCGCTGCATTATTCGTTGATTTTCGGGATCTCTCACCCCGCAACACTTAACGCGATGTTTGTTGCTTATACAAGCGCCATATTTGTATAGATATTTAAGTATATTTGGGGTTCGAGATGACAATTAAAATTCGGGATGACATAGCCAACCTGTGGATAACTTTCTGACTGTATAATATCTCAAAAATGCCTAGAAATAGGCATTTTTTGTTTATGTGGACAAAACTGTAGGAAAAAAATTGACAAACTTTGTGTTTTTGCTATACTCCTAATCATTATGATAGACAGTATTTTAAAGAAATTGGGCTTAAGCGATAAGGAAATAAAGGTTTATAAGGCTTGTTTAGAGGCGGGCCCCTCTTCTGTGCGTTCAATCGCCTTGAGCGCGGGCGTTAACCGCGGCACAACTTATGATATTTTAAAATCTTTGCAGAAGATGGGGCTGGTGGCGTACTACCACAAAGCCAAGCACCAGTACTTTGCGGCGGAAGATCCGTCTGTGCTGCGCGACGCTCTTGAGCAAAAGCAAGCTCAACTCGAAAAAACAAAGGAAGAAATTGACGCGGTTATTCCGCAATTGCGCTCCATGCATAAGCAGGAGGCAAAGCCGGTCGTAAAATTTTATGAAGGCGCTAGCGGAATAAAAACTATTTTGCGGGACGTTATTGAGCAGTGTTCAAGCGGCAGCGGAGAATATTACGTGTATTCATCGCCGTTAATAAAAAAGCATTTGCACAAAAGCTATCCAAATTTTTCTAAAGATAGGATTAAAGCCCAAGTTAAGGTTAAGAGCATTTCCATCGGCCCCGGGGGTTCAACAGTCGGGTTGGACGAAAGAAAGTGGCTGACAGACAAGCAAGGCTCCCCTACTTACACGCTGTTGTATGAAGGCCGGGTGGCCATGGTTTCGGTGGACGCCAAAGGAAATGCCATTGGGGTTATGATTGAGGATAAAAATATTTTTGAAACTCAGAAAATGTTGTTTGAGTTTAATTGGAATAAACTATAATGAGAGTCATCGCTAATATACAAATTGAACGCAAATATACATATATTTTTTTGTCATCCCGAGCTCTTATTAAAACGTCAATAATTAGAAAAAAGCGACAAACCATTATACAATAATCAATGTGTTATTCTTGGCAGAGCGAGAGGATCCCAGAAATCAACGAATTATGCGTCAATTTCTGGGATCCTCTCGGCCTGGGAAGTATATTGGTCTATTTACGTATTTCGTTTCCCATAATTATTATTCTATTTAATTATAATGAGGCCTCGGGATGACAATTATTAATTTGTATATTAGCGACTACTCTATATGTGCGGAATAATTGGATACATCGGACCAAAACAAGCCAAACCCATCCTTTTGGATGGATTGCGCCGACTGGAATACCGCGGTTACGACAGCGCTGGTCTTGCTATTTGGGACGGCAAACAAATTAATTTGGAAAAAACCAAGGGAAGGGTCCAAGATTTAGCTAAACTTATCCAACAAAAAGAATTGAAAGGAACTTCGGGTATCGCGCATACCCGCTGGGCCACCCATGGAGAGCCAAGCGATAAGAACGCGCATCCGCACAGCGATGAATCGGGTACTGTTTTTGTGGTTCACAACGGCATTGTGGAGAATTACAAGTCTTTAAAGGAAAAGCTTTCCCAGGTCGGGCACGCTTTTAAGTCAGAAACCGATTCCGAGGTAATCGCGCATTTAATTGAATATTATTTAAAAGACGGCACAGATTTGGAGCACGCGGCTAAAAAAGCGCTCCGCGCCATCCGCGGCACTTACGCGGTATTGGTCATGAGTTCAAAAGAGCCGGACACGATAATCGCGGCCCGCATGGCCAGCCCTTTGCGCGTTGGAAAAAGCAATGGCGAAACAATTATCGCGTCGGATGCTTCCGCGATTTTAAGCTACACCACTCAGATTATAACGCTGGCGGATAGTGAAGTGGCTAAGATTACGCCGGAGGGATATCGGATCACCTCTTTGCAGGACGACGCGGAAATCGAAAAGGAAGTAGACATTGTTGATTGGAATTTAGAAGAAATGGAAAAAGGCGGGTTTGAGCATTACACCCTTAAAGAAATTTTTGAGCAGCCGGAGGCGATTCAAAACAGCATTCGCGGCCGGCTGATAATGGATAATGGATTAGCGGTTTTGGGCGGCCTAAAATCAGCCGAAGAAAAACTTCGTAAAATTAAAAAAATACACATTGTGGCCTGCGGAACAGCTTATCACGCCGGCCTGGTGGGCGAATACATGCTGGAAGAATACGCCGGCATTCCGGTTGAGGTCTGCGTGGGCTCGGAGTTCCGTTATCGCAAGCCGGTTTTGGACCCGGAGAAAGACGCGGTTTTGGTTTTAAGCCAATCCGGTGAAACCGCCGACACCTTGGCCGCCATCCGCGAGGCTAAAGAAAAAGGCGTGCTAACCCTGGGAATTGTCAACGTGGTCGGCAGCAGCATCGCGCAGGAAACCGACGCTGGCGTGTATAACCACGCGGGTCCGGAAATTGGCGTGGTGTCAACAAAAGTTTTTGTTTCCCAGTTGGCGGTGCTGGCGCTGATGACAATGTTCCTTGGGCGGCAGCGCCAAATGTCGTCGGTAACCGGAAAAAGAATCGCGGAAGCGCTTAAAAAAATTCCCGAACAAATTAATTTAATCTTACAGCAGAGCGACGCGATCAAGGATCTGGCTCGCCGGTATAAGGATTACGAGGATTTTATATTCCTGGGAAGAAAATACAACGCTCCGATCGCGCCGGAAGGCGCCTTAAAGCTGAAAGAAATTTCGTACATACACGCCGAAGGCGTGCCGTCCGGTGAATTAAAGCACGGGCCGCTCGCCATGATTGACGAAAATTTTCCCACGGTCTTCATCTGCCCGCGGGACAGCGTGTATGAAAAAAACATCAGCAATATGGAGGAAGTAAAAGCGCGCCAAGGCAAAATTCTGGCCATTGCCACCCAAGGAGACGCGGATATTAAAAAGATTGCTGATGATGTAATATATATACCAAAGACTCTGGAGATGCTTTCTCCGATTTTATCCATTATTCCTTTGCAGTTATTCGCGTACCATATCGCGGTTCAGCTGGGGCTGGATGTTGATAAGCCGAGGAATATCGCTAAGTCGGTAACTGTGGAGTAATCGCGAGAGTAATCGCAAATATTACATGTCATCCCGAGCTCTCGTTAAACTGAATTGGTTAGTATGATATGGCAAACCATTAAACTATAATCATTGCCTTGCGCTTGGCAGAGCGAGAGGATCCCGGAAATCAACACATTATGCGTTCATGTCCGGGATCCTCTCGGCCTGCCAAGAATATTAATCTGTTTATACATTTCGTTTGCCATAACTACCTGTCTATTGAAGCATAATAAGGCCTCGGGATGACACAAAATTAATTTGTATATTTGCGTTAGATATGTATATTAGCAACTGCTCTCTATGACTATCATATTTTATGAAAATTCAAAGGTGGAGGACTTAAGCCCGATAACGCTTACGCGGGCGAGCTTTGACATCCTGTGCGCGGGCGCTACCCTGTTTGATGCGGCCAAAAACGCGTTTCCTAAAGCCGGGTTTGACGCGTTAGTGAGGGAATATGTTCTGGGTTTGACGCGGGTTAAACATCCAAAACTTTCCAAAAAGTACTCGGATGAAATTATCCTTTTGGATGGAGCCTTGGTTCCCTCGATTAAGCAAGTTCAGCAATTCGCAAAAAAATGCGAAGCTGGCAAAAGTTTTATTTTAAAAAATGAAAAGGGGATTGCGGGGGCGTATTTAAATTTAAAAGAGCTGTACATCTCAAAAAGCGAGATAAGCAAGATTCACGGCGGCGCGGTGGTGGAGTTTCTGGCCAAACTAAAACTGCGCGTTGTCGCAATCGCGTGGCCTCAGCTGGAAAAATTGTGGGAGCCTATCACCTACAATAAAAAGTTAATTTCGGAAAACTTATCTATGCTCGCGGATTCGTACGAGGAATTAGAAAGCGGTGTCTTTATCGGAAAAAACGTCTCTATTGCCGAAAACGTTGTTTATGACGCCAGTGAAGGCCCTATTATAATTGACGACAGCGTCAAAATTAAGCCTTTCGTCTATCTCAAGGGTCCTGTATATATCGGCAAGAAAAGCATTATAAACGAATTTTCGTCAATCAAAAACGGCGCCTGCATAGGCGAGGCTTGTAAAATCGGGGGCGAAGTGGACGCCACCATTATACAAGGATATAGCAACAAACAGCACCATGGAGTGTTGGCTTACGCCTGGATTGGCGAATGGGTGAATGTGGGCGGCGCGGCCACTAATTCGGATTTAAAAAATACTTACGGAATAGTTAAAATGCGCAATGAAGATACAGGTGAGCTATTTTTAGGATGCGTGATCGGGGATTACAGTAAAATAGGAATCAACAGCTCGATTTTAACAGGCAAGGTTATCGGCGTAAACAGCAGCGTGCTAGGCATAGTGGCCCGCGATATTCCCTCTTTTACGAATTTTTTGGGCGGATTGGGGGATAATGTTGAATTTTCCATGGACATGGCGCTCCAAGTGCAAAAGAAAATGTTTGACCGCCGGCGCGTTATTCAGACCAAAGCGCATAAAGATATTTTAGCTGATGTTTATAAAATGACGCAAAAAGATAGGAGGGAGTATAAGGTGAAGAAGGGTAAAATTTTATTTAAATAGTCTTAGTTGTCATCTCGAACCCCCGACAAATCTCATTAGTGATATAAGTATCGTACTTGCATGAGAGTAAATAGGAAATTGAGCGTTGCGGGGTGAGAGATCCCGAGAACCAACGAGTTATGCATCAATTACTGGGATCTCTCACACCCCAATGTTCAAGCAACTAATTAATCATTTCCAGTACCATATATTACTTTCTTGTCACTCTCATCTGGTGTTCGAGATGACAGAATATGGTTCGAAATGACATAAAATTATCTATGAAAGCACTCATCAAAAAAAAACCAATTAATCCGCCGGAATGGTATAAGGGGTTGGAAATAGCGGATATGCCGGAGCCGGAAGTTTCAGCAGAGCGTCCTGTTAAGCTCAAAATAGTATCAAGCGGAATATGCGGTACTGATGTCGGGATTTATCAAGGAAAAGATTCCTTGGCCATTGCTATGTCCCGCCTTAAGCAGGACAAAGTAATACTTGGCCATGAATTTTGCGGGCGCGTTCAAGAAATACACAAGTCAGCCCGGGAGCAAGTGGCGCAGATGATTATCCGCCGCGACAACCGGTCAAGCAAGGTTAAATCTTACCTGGAGGGCAAGTCGGTTGAGGATTTAACGCGGGATAAAAAATTTGTGGAATTTTTGCGCGATAATTTTTACGTGACCGCGGAAATGCATTTTACCTGCGGTAATTGCATACAGTGCCGAATCGGAGATGAGCATGTGTGTAAAGGCACAATTGGCAAAGGAATTCTGGAGGACGGGTCTTACACGGAATACATGGTAGCGCCGGCCAACCGTTTGGTTTTTATTGAGGAAGGCGAAATAGCGCCGGAGATTATAAGTTTTATGGATGCCATCGGCAATGGCGTGCATACGGCGCAGTCAGCTGATTTAGTCGGCAAAACGCTTTTAATAACCGGCGCCGGAGTGCAGGGCCTGTGCAGTTTAGCTATCGCGCGCATGATGGGCGCCAACAAAATTTTTATTACCGACGCTGTTCGCCAAGGCGGCGTGGACAAGCTATCCATCGCCAAAAAGCTGGGGGCGGACGGGGTGTTCGACGCGGGCACGGATGAAGGGCGCGCGTCCTTGGCGGAAACTATTGCCCATGAAACCGACAATACCGGAGTTGATATTGTCTTTGAAATGTCCGGAAATTACAAAGCGTACGAACAAGCCCTAAAGAGCGTACGCATGGGCGGTACCCTATTGCTTCTGGGTCTGCCCGCCGGGAAGATGGAGATTGATTTTAGTACGGACGTTATATTCAAGGGTTTGACAATAAAAGGGATTTACGGGCGGCGGGTTTTTGATACCTGGGATTTAATGCGCTATTTGCTTTCCCGCGGCTTGGATAAAAAGATTTTAGAAAGCGGAGTTATTACGCATCAATTACCGCTAGCAGATTATAAAAAAGGATTTGAGGCATTATGCAACGGGGAAGCCATTAAAGTAATTTTAAAACCATAAACTAACTGTTATCCAAAATTTTAGCTGTCATCTCGAACCCCAAATATACTTAGATAGAGAGATACAAATATGGCACTTGTATAAACAACAAACATCGCGTTAAGTGTTACGGGGTGAGAGATCCCGAAAATCAACGAATAATGCAGCGATTATCGGGATCTCTCACACCTCAATACTCAAATAACTAATTAATCCTTTCTAGTACCATACATTATTTTCTTGTCACTCTCATCAGGTGTTCGAGATGACATTGAAAGCCTCAGGATGACGTCTAAAAATATGTTTACCAAACAACTACAACAACAAATCCAAAAAGAACTCCAATCCCTCAAGGACCAAGGAAAGTACAAGACCGAAAGAGAACTTTCCAGCGCCCAAGGGCCGGAAGTTGAACTAAATGGTCAGCGGGTTTTGATGTTCGCTTCCAATAATTATCTTGGTTTGGGGAACCATCCGGAGGTCGTCAAGGCCGCGGAAGACGCGCTTAAAGAATATGGCTTTGGCCTGTCATCCGTCCGGTTTATCTGCGGCACGCAAACCATCCACAAGGAGCTGGAGAAGCGTCTGGCCAAATTTTTGGGCGTTGATGACGCTATTTTGTATTCCACTTGCTTTATGGCGAATTTGGGATTTTTCGCCACTATCACTAATGATTCCTTTGGCAGTGAAGAAGCCTACACAGACATTATTTATAGTGATGAGCTGAATCACGCCAGCATTATTGACGCTTTGAAGCTGATGAACCGCAAAGTGACGGAAAAGCGAATTTACGCGCATTCCGACGCCAAGGATTTAGATAAACAGATTTCCGAAGACGAACTTGCTTGCAGGAATAAAATTATTGCCACAGACGGCGTGTTTAGCATGGAGGGCGATTTAGCTAATTTGCCAGAGCTCGTCAAAGTAGCGCAAAAGCATAATGCCTTGCTTTTTGTCGACGACGCGCACGCGACTGGTGTTTTGGGAGCCACCGGCGCCGGCACTCCAGAGGAGCAGGGCGTGCATGGCCAAATCGACATCTTGTCCGGAACTCTTGGCAAAGCCTTGGGCGGGGCTGTGGGCGGATATTTGGCCGGCAAGCAGGAAATTATCGATCTACTTCGCCAAAAATCGCGCACTTACCTATTTTCCAATTCTGTTCCGCCATCGGTGGCGGCCGCGTCTTTAAAGGCCTTGGATTTATTGGAGCAGGATTCGTCTTTGATCAGCCATGTTAAACAGAATTCGGAATATTTTAGAAATAAGGTCAAAGAATTAGGATTTAAGACTTTGGAAGGCCTTCACCCGATTATCCCCATTATGCTCGGCGAAGCCTCAATCGCACAGGAGATGAGTAAAAAATTGCTCGCCGAAGGGCTGTATGTAGTAGGTCTATGGTTTCCAGTAGTCCCCGAAGGCACGGCCCGCTTGCGCGTGCAAATCAGCGCGGCGCACACACGCGAGCATTTAGATAGGGCGCTGGAGATTTTGGCAAAAGTCGGGAAAGAGATGGACGTCATTTAGAGATTAATTATAAATATAAAAAGTATGTTTAGCGAACATTCCTATATCCCGCCAGAAGCAGCAAATTTTAAGGCTAATCCAGAAGCGCCAGAGCAGGAAAAACAAATTACTGTTTCCAGAGTCAATGCTGATGATTTGGATGCTATTGCTGAGTATTATATGTTTGAGGTTGAGCAAGGCTTTTCAGATTTAGACAATGGCAAGACAATAGAAAAAATGTCTACATATCGCCAGGGTCAAATGCGGGACGGAAAGTTATCTGTTGCCGTTGCGCGGGAGGGTGATAAACTGGTGGGTACGGGAGTTGTTATTTTGGAAAATGGAACAATGGGAAAAGAGATTAAGCCTAATGAGGCCTGGCATGCCGGATTTGTAACTGACAAGACAAGACGCGGACAAGGCATAGGAGAAAAAATTCTTTCAGAACAAGATGAGATAGCAATAGATGCCGGGAAGGAAGCAATACTTACAAGAATAGAAGTAGATGAAGGGCTTTATCCGAGCATGCGTGCATGTATGAAGCATGGGTATGAGTTGGATGGAATCGACGAGCCTACAGAAGATGATGATGAAACTGATTATCGTTTTAGAAAAGAGCTTGCCCAAGAATCTCCGAAAAACGCAAATTGGACAGAGGAAGTTTTAGAAGGAAGGCTTGCATTATTCAAGGGAGAAATAGACGAATCATCCCCTAATCAAATACTTATTGATGTGGATGATCCTTCTCGCGTTAAACAAGCTTTGGGACAAGATTATAAGGGTGTGTATTTGCTTCGTCCGCAAGACTTTGAAGGCGAGCAAAAGCCGATTGATAAGAATATGATTGTCTTTGTCAGGGAGCAAAACTAAATATGATAAAAGCGGTGATATTTGATATGGATGGAGTGCTGATTGATTCAGGAAAATGGTGGCATGAGCGCCAGACAGGCTATTTGCACGCGGTGGTTAAAAATTGGAGCGAGGATAGGCTTTCGCAGATAATTGGCAAGGATATTATGGATAGTTATGATGAATTCAAAGCCAAAGGCGAAATTAAAGTATCAAAAGAGGAGTTTAAAAAAAGACATGATATTATTGCTGACGAAGTATATGATAATCTTGTTCAAATGATGCCAGGCGCAATTGAGGTTTTAGAGCAGCTAAAAAAAGATGGATTTAAAATTGCTTTAGCGTCATCTTCTCCGCACGCGTGGATTTCCAAAGTAATTAAGCGATTTAATTTAAAGCCATATTTTCAAGAAATAATTAGCGCTGAAGATATTAAAGGCTTAAGCAAGCCAGAGCCGGATATTTATTTGTATACTGCCCGTCAATTAGGCATTGACCCAGAAGAATGCTTAGTGATAGAGGATTCATATAATGGTATTTTGTCAGCCAAAGCCGCTGGCATGAAAGTTATAGGATATGATAATGAAAGAAACATGCGTTTAAACCAAAATTATTCGGACGCTGATGTTGTTACTAGTGAGATGCTTGAGGTGTTGAATATTGTTAGAGAGTAGTCGCATATATACGAATAGAACGCAAATATACAAATATAAATTTGTCATCCCGACCGAGCCGTGTACTCATGGCGAGTGGAGGGATATCTTTTGAAGACGAAAGAGATCCCTCCACTCGTGGGTACACTCGGTCGGGATGACAAGGAAATAGTAATTTGTATATTTGCGTTATATACGTATATTAGCGATTACTCTCTATGCACACTATACCTATCAAACAACACATGCTCCAACTGTCTAGCGAAGCCGGAGAATATCTTAGGCATCATTTTTATACTTATAAGAATGTTTTTAAAAAGCAGGAGGGCGGTCTTGTAACTAATATAGATTTAGAGCTTGAGGCAAATCTAGTTAAGCGAATTAAACATAAGTTCCCGGACCATGGAATTATTGTGCATAGCTCAAAAACCGTTAACCCAGACGCAGAGTCAATTTGGATAGTTGATGCTTTGGATGGAAGCAGTCATTTCTCGCGCAACATTCCTATTTTTACAACCACCTTAGCGTTCCAGCACAAAGGCGAAACTCTTATGTCTAGCGTCAACAGCCCGCAAACAAAAGAACTATTTTTTGCGGAAAAAGGAAAAGGAGCGTATTTGAATGGAATTGAAATTAAAGTTTCCGAGCAAGATGATTTGGAAAAGTCTTTTGTATACGTAGAATTGCCGGAAGATAAATTTTTAGACCAGGAAGATATAGGTCTTCGGTATGGCAAGTATATGGCCATATTTAAAGATTTGGCAATTAAATGCGAGCAGGTAGAATCGTTCCGCATCGGCACGTTTGGCATGTGCTTGGTCGCATCCGGCGCGTTTGACGCGTATGTGGACCTTTCCGGCTCCAGCCAAAAAACCGCCCAAGCGGCGTCGCGTCTTATCGTCGAGGAAGCTGGAGGCGAGGTAGCAGACTTAGATGAGCCGCGGGATGAATTTGTGCGCGTAATGGCTTGTAACCCGCGTTTGCGGGGCGGTTTGGCGGGGATTGTTAAGTAATTTAGAGCCAAAATCAACGGCTAGTACCTGGGTACTAGCCGTTGATTTTGTATAAAATATAAGATATTACCCCGTCTGCCGCGATTCAATAAAGCGGACAGTCTTAGACGCGTTGTGCATGACAATCGAGCGCACAATCGGGCCTTTTTCATCAAAAGCCACGCCTTTGAGCATGGGGCCGTCAATTACGCCGCTGGCCACGAACATCACGTTATCCGACAGAACGAGGTCATCCATGGTATATTTTTTATCAAAATCCGCAATGCCGGATTCCTGGGCAATCTTTTTTTGCTTTTCATCTTTGGGCGCGAGGCGTCCTTGAATTTCGCCGCCCAGGCATTTTAAGGCAATGGCGGACTGGGCTGTTTCCACGCCGCCGCACAGACCCATCAGAATGTCTATGGGAGAATCTTTCATGGCCGTAGCCACGGCGCCGGCAATGGTTCCGTCGGAAATCAAATACACGCGCGCTCCCACATCTCGAATTTCCTTAATCATGCTTTCGTGGCGTTCCCTATCCAAAATAACCACGGAAATTTCTTCCACTGGCTTGTTGCTTGCTTTGGCAACCGCCTTGACGTTATCCGCAATGGAAGCGTCAATATCAATCGCGCCTTTAGCCTGCGGGCCGACCGCGATGCTGTTAACGTAGATATCCGGCATTTGGGCGAAAGAGCCTCTGCTTCCGCCCGCAATCACGGTGGTAGCGTTAGGGCGACCGTTCGCCACCGAGTCCGTGCATTCAAGCGGGTCGATGGCTAGGTCTATTTCCGGACCATCCCCGGTTCCCAGCGCCTCGCCTTCGTATAATTGCGGGGCTTCATCCTTTTTGCCTTCCCCGCTGATAACTAATCCCTTGAATTCAACGCTGTTAAAAGCTTCTCGCATGGCGTCGGTGGCGGCTTTGTCGGCCAGTTTTCTTTCGCCCTTGCCAATCCAGGCCGCGGCCGCAATGGCGGCTTGTTCGGTAACGCGGACAAATTCCAGGACCAAGTTTTGATTTGATTGTTTTGGCATATAGTCATACCTGCGGATCAACGAATGAATCAGTTACGAATTTACAAATGCGTTGTCATTCCGACCGAGCCATGTACTCATGGCGAGCGGAGGAATCTCTTTTTTTGTATGCAAGGGATCCCTCGGCTCCGCGAGTACGCTCCGCTCGGGATGACAAGAGATAATGGTGATTTGTAAATTTGTACTTGATTTCTGCCTGCCGGCAGGCAGGTGTTAATTCGCGGGTTTTTTTTATCCAATATGTTTAATTAATTTAACTAACTGTTGGACATATCCCCATTCATTGTCGTACCAGAGAATCAGATTCGCCATGGTGCCGTCCACAACTTCCGTTGAAAGCGCGTCCACAATGCAGGCATGAGGGTTTTGTTCATAGTCAACCGAAACCAAAGGCTCATCTGACACATCAAGAATATCTTTCATTTCTCCATTGGCCGCATCCGCAAGTATTTCATTTATTTTTTTGGAAGAAGTCTTTTTTTCCAATTCCAAGGTCAAATTTATCACCGACACAACCTCAACCGGCACGCGCAAAGCAATTCCGTTGAGCTTGCCTTCCAAGGCCGGGATAACTTGGCCAATTGCCTTGGCCGCTCCGGTTGAAGTCGGAATAATGGAAACGCTGGCCGCGCGCGCGCGCCGAAAGTCTTCTTTTGGGTGCGGAGCGTCCACCAGGCGCTGGTCGTTGGTGTAGGCATGCGCCGTGGCCATAAAACCGTGCTTAATCCCGATTTTTTCGTTTAAGATTTTCACGGCCGGGGCCAGACAGTTTGTCGTGCAAGAGGCAATGGATATTATTTTATGCTTATCAGCGTCGAACGCGTCCAAATTAATTCCCGGAAGCAGGGTAGCGTCCGCGTCTTTGGCGGGGGCGGTGATAATAACTCTTTTGGCGCCGGCTTTTAAATGCTGGGCAGATTGATCCCTGTCTCTAAATACGCCGGTTGATTCAATAACCACGTCAATATCAAGTTCCTTCCAGGGCAGATTTCCAGGCTCGCCGCCATGCAGAAATTTTATTGGTTGGCCGTCAATTACCAAAGTGTCATTATCCGGAGCAATTATTTCTTTGTCCCATTTTTTGTAGCAAGAATCGTATTTAATAAGATGCGCGTATTGGGCCGCGCTGGAACGGCTGTTAGTGGCCATGATTTCAACATCAGGGTCGTCCCACAAGGACCGCAGTGCGAGCCGGCCGATGCGTCCTAGTCCATTGATCGCGATTTTTATGGGCATAGCTATATAGGTTCTAGTTATATTATTTAATATTGCTTAATTTAAGATTGTTGTATTTTTAATGTTGCTGCGAGATCCCTCGCGATGATACGCGATTTTTTTATTAGCGACGTAGAGCGAGCGAAATGGAAAAGTACTCTTTTCCATTTCCGAGCCGAGGAGCTAACACAGGGTATTAATACCCCGCCCAGCATACGCCGGGCGAATCAGAGTCCAGAGCTTGCTCTGGGGTTAATACCCTTTATTTTTCCATGTCAGGCGAGTATTTTCCATCTCGAGCCAATCCATTCATCTTCGCGCGGTGAAGCATGGCATCTTGAGTGGCGTTTGCGTTTTCTTCTTTTCCCAACCAAGCCTTAAGCGCATCCTCCTGCAAGGCTCGTCCATATGAAAAAGAAAGTTCCCAAGGCTGTGTTCCTAGCGAATTTATGGCGTTTAGATTTTCCGTGGCCTGAATCGGGGTCTGCCCGCCGGAAAGAAATACAATTCCCGGCATTTCGGGTGGAACCGAATCTTTAAAGCATCTGATAGTCGCTTCCGCCACTTCCCGGGAGCTGGCCTGGGTGGGGCATTCTTTTCCGGAGATAACCATATTCGGCTTTAGAATCATGCCGGAAAGCCCAACTTTGTGTTCTGCCAGTTTTGCGAATACGTTTTTAAGCGTTTTATTCGTAATTTTCTCGCAGAGCGCGATGTCATTAGTCCAATCCATTAAAACTTCGGGCTCAACAATTGGGACTATTCCGGCCTGCTGGCAGGCCAGCGCGTATTTTGCCAAGGCATCCGCATTCCTATTTATGCATTCATCAGTTGGAATACCTTCTCCGATAGTAATGACAGCCCGCCATTTTGCAAATCGCGCTCCTAGTTGGGCATATTCCTTCAGCCTTTCGCTTAGGCCGTCCAATCCTTGGGTTACTTTTTCGCCGGGCAAATCTTCTGCGTCTTTGGCGCCCATATCCACTTTTATTCCGGGGATTATTCCTTTATCCGACAAAAGCTTGGGAAAAGGAATTCCGTCTTTGGTTGATTGGCGCAGGGTTTCATCAAACAAAATTATGCCGCTGATATAATCCTCCAGTCCTTCGGTGGTAAATAAAAGCTCGCGATACCTTCTTCGGTTTTCTTCGGTTGATTCAACGTTTATGGTGTCGAATCTTTTTTTGATGGTTCCGTCGCTTTCATCGGCCGCCAAAATGCCTTTGCCCGGGGCCACCATTTGTTTTGCAACTTGGGAAAGTGATTCTTGGTACATATCTTGTTAAATTAATTTTTTACTAATGCGTCTAATCCGGCCAGCGGCTTTGAAGCCAAAAATTCAAGGCTGGCTCCGCCTCCGGTTGAAATATGATTGAAATTATTTTCTAATCCAAGCGAGTGAACCGCGCTGACGGTATCACCTCCGCCGATAACGCTAAAGGCGCCGCTTTTTTTGATATATTCAGCCGCTGACTTTGTTCCGGCGTTAAACATGGCATTTTCGCAATATCCGAGCGGGCCGGCCCAAATAATGGTTTTTGCCTTTTGGATATGTTCGCTGAAAATTTTATTTGTGTCTGGCCCAATATCCAAAGCCAAATCATCTGGCCCAATTTTTTCTGATTTCACATTATTAGATTCAGCGCTTTCCAGCGCTTTTGCCACCAGAACATCTTTTGGTATGACGATTTTTTCGCCCCAGGATTCCAGCAATGATTTCGCGACCGGAACATTTTCTTCTTGGTATACTGATTTGCCGATGGAAAACCCTTTAGCCGCGAGGAACGTATTGGCCAACGCGCCGCCAATAAGGATTTTTTCCGATTTTGGAGCCAAGGCGTTTATTACGTCAATTTTATCTTCGATTTTCGCGCCGCCGATTATCGCTACCAGCGGCTGGGCCGGGTTATCGGCTATTTTTGCGAGAGCCACCACCTCTTTTTCCATTAAGAGTCCGGCATATGAGGGCAGAAATTTTGTAATCGCGGTCACCGAAGCTTGCTCGCGGTGGGCAGTTCCGAACGCGTCGTTTACATACACATCAGCCAGGTCTGCGATTTTTTTCGCGAATTCAGAATTATTTTCTTCTTCTTCTGGGTGAAAGCGCACATTTTCGAGCATGACAATCTTATCCGTTGGAGTGTTGTCCACAAGCTGTTTAACCTCGCCGCCAATAACGTCTGGCGCCATTATGACTTCAACACCCATAAGCTCTTGCAGTTTTTTTGCCACTGGCGCCATGCTCATTTCTGGCACAACTTTTCCTTCCGGTCGGCCCAGTTTGGAGCAGATAACCACCTTGGCGCCATTGTCCAAAAGATACTTAATTGTGGGGATTGTTTCCCGAATCCGGTAATCATCAACAACCCTTAGATTTTCATCTAAAGGCGCGTTTAACTCAGCCCGAAGAAGCACAGTTTTATTCTGTACGTCCGCGTCTTTCATACTGGGAATGGATTGCTTTCTGTAAGCAAACATTGGTTTTATTCGGCGCAAAATTTAGTTTTCCGTGCTAATTGAATATATCATATTCTACACCTTTTGTGAACAAAGTAAACCTAGTGTGGAGAAAATGGCGTTGGGCATATTTTGGGATTTTATGAAAAAATGGTATAATTATAACTACGAATTATCGGTGCATTAACCCCTCAAACGCACCACTAGCACTTTCTTAATTTATCCTTTCTTTTTTTTGCTTTTATGAGTAATTCGTTAAATACCTCATTCGGCGTTCTGAAATTAAGGCATTTCCGTGGCGTGT
>Ga0210057_1001279_pt1 | contig 38644 bp, 33 predicted proteins | sample CryGeyCG2114_010_2_FD_183968 | JGI IMG/M metagenome (GOLD analysis project Ga0210057, IMG submission 183968) | Groundwater microbial communities from aquifer - Crystal Geyser CG10_big_fil_rev_8/21/14_0.10 (SPAdes) (version 2) | ecosystem: Environmental > Aquatic > Deep subsurface > Groundwater ... | reverse complement strand
TCTTTTCCCAAAGCAAATTGAAAAGAGCACGAAGTACTCTTTTCCCAAAGCAAATTGAAAAGAGCACGAAGTACTCTTTTCCCAAAGCAAATTGAAAAGAGCACGAAGTACTCTTTTCCCAAAGCAAATTGAAAAGAGCACGAAGTACTCTTTTCCCAAAGCAATAAAATTTTATTAATTCAAGCTGCAGATTCTCCAATCCTTTCATTAACTCTTTTGCGGTCGTATAATGCTTGTATCAATATGATAACTCAGGAATTTTCCCGCCTTTATAAAACTCTTAATCCTGCGCAAAAAAAAGCAGTTGATACTGTTGAAGGAGCAGTGATGGTAATTGCAGGTCCGGGAACCGGAAAGACGCAGGTTCTTACACTTCGTATAGCAAATATTTTATTAAAAACTCAAGTAAATCCTGAAAATATTTTGGCTCTTACTTTTACCGAAGCGGCAGCGCATGAAATGAGAAAAAGACTACTTTCAATTATTGGACACGATGCGTATCGAGTTGAAGTAACCACTTTTCATTCATTTTGTAATAATTTTATAAAAAAACATCAGGAAGAATTTCCGAATATTATTGCTTCCGACAGCATTAATGAAATTGAGCAGTTGCAAATAGTGGAGAGCTGCATGGATAGTATTAAACTTGAGATTCTTCGTCCTCTGGGTGATATTTCATATTATGTAAAACCTGTTCTTTCACAGATTAATGAATTGAAAAGGGAGAACGTAGAACCTTCCGCGTTTAAAAAAGCGCTTTTGGATTTTGAAAAAGAATTAAAAGCAACACCGGATCTTGTTCATGTAAAGGGCGCATATATTGGAAAAATGAAAAGCGTATATCAAAAACAATTTAAAGATTTAGAAAAAAACAAAGAACTTTTAAAAGTTTATGAAAGTTATCAGAAAAAAATGTTAGAGCTAAAAAAATATGATTATAACGATATGCTTTTGGAAGTAATAAAAAAACTAGTGGTAAATCCATATCTATTACAGTATCTTCAGGAAAAATTTCAATATTTTTTAGTAGATGAGCATCAGGATACGAATTTTGCGCAAAATAAAATAATAGAACTTTTATGCAATCATTTTGATAATCCAAATTTATTCGTTGTGGGGGATGAAAAGCAGGCGATTTTTCGGTTTCAAGGAGCAACGCTTGAAAATTTTTTGTATTTTAAGGTGCTGTATCCTAAAGCTTCATTTATTAATTTATCTGAAAATTACAGATCTACAAAGACAATACTTAATGCAACACATGCTATTATTTCCAATAATCCAAAATCAACTCAAATTCTATCGGAGAATGTATCTTTATTAAAAAAGGCAAAGCACTTGGAAGAAAAAATACATATTGCAAAATTATCTTCAGTCGACGCCGAATATTTTTGGATTACTGAAAAAATAAAAAAAATTATTAAAGAAAAACCAACGTCTGAAATTGCTGTTCTTGCGCGGACAAACCGCGATCTTTTTCCTTTTGTCACAATTTTTGATAGCCAAAAAATTCCGTATATTGTAGAAAGTGATAGTAATATTTTGGATGATATTGAAATTCAAAAATTTATTATCCTTTTGAAAACTATTAATAAAAATATAAAAGATGAATTTGTTGCAAAAGCTTTACTTCTAGACTGTTTCAGAATTGAACCGGTTGATGTTTTTAAGTTGATGAGAAAACGTTACGAAGAAAAGAAATCGATATGGGAGATTCTTTTAAATGAAAAAATAAAAAAGGAATTAAATCTTAAAAGCAAAAACACCATTGATAAATTTGTAAAACTTTTCATGGATAGGGATGATGGTTTTGTAAAACTTTCTAGAAATTCCAGATTTGATAAGGTTTTTGTGGAAGTTCTTAATAAATCGGGTCTCATGGAACAGATTTTGCAAAAAAAACATACTCAGGAAATTCTTTCCCGCTTTAGTAGGCTTTATGATGAAGTAAAGGAGGAAGTTGGAAAAAATGCATCATTCTCTTTAAATGATTTTTTGAAATATATAGAGTTATTAGAAAAACATGATGTATCTTTAAAACCGACTACTCATATAATTCCGGATGGCTCCGTGAGACTTATGACTGTTCATAAATCTAAAGGCTTAGAATTTGATTGTGTATTTGTTGTTAATGTGTATGATGGGCATTGGGGAAATCAAAGAAAAAGGGGAGTGAAATTTCATATTCCATGGGAAATGTTATCTATTCGCTTGAATAAAGAATTTGAAGAAGATGAAAATAGTGATGAAAGGCGCCTTTTTTATGTAGCGCTTACTCGTGCCAGAAAAAATATTTTTCTTTCCTATTCAATTTTTTCGCAAGACGGAAAAGAACAAATTCCCTCACAATTTATAAATGAAATTCCACCTGAATTTGTTTTGGATGAAGATACAGCAAAATTTGAGAAAAAATTATTGTCGCATCAAGAAATGTTTTTGTCACTAAGTGAAGATAAAAAAAATTCCGATAACTTACGGTTTTCAAAAGATTATATTCGTGAATTATTTGTAAGGCAAGGATTGTCTGTCAGTGCGCTTAATAATTATCTTGAATGTCCGTGGAAATTTTTCTTTGTAAACCTTATACGTATTCCAGAGACAATTGATGATGCAGGACTATTCGGAAACGCGGTTCACGGAGCACTTAATAGATATATAACCAGACTCAAAACCGTAAAGCCAACAGAAAAATTTCTTCTAAAATCTTTTGAAGAAGAGTTATCAGAACAACCAATAACCGAAAATGAAGTTTTAAGATTCAAGAAAAGAGGAATAGAAGCCTTGAAAGGTTTTTATGCAGAACGTTTGCAAAACATTAATAAAGATGCAGAGACAGAAATTGATATAAAAGGAATTAGAATAAATGAGACTTTAATTATAAACGGAAAAATTGACATGATAGAATTTTTGGGTACAAGCGGATTTTGTAATGTTACGGATTTTAAAACCGGACATATTAAATCAAGAAATGAAATTGAAGGAAAAACAAAAACAAGCGATGGAAATTATAAAAGGCAACTTGTTTTTTATAAAATTTTACTGGACAAGTATAAAAACGGATTTTATAAAATGGAAAACGGAATTATTGAATTTGTAGAACCTAACGATAGAAAAAAGTATGTAAGAGAAATCTTTAAAATTGAAAAAAAAGAAGAAGATGAACTCTTAAAAATGGTTATTAAAACAGGAGACGAAATAGTGAGTCTTGCTTTTTGGGATTTGAGATGTAAAGATAAATTTTGCGAGTATTGCAAATTAAGGTCTTTTCTCAAAAAGTAGGAAACAAGAACCGCGTATTGTAAATTTAAAAAATTATGTTTATTATAGAGTAGACATAAATCTAAGCTTGAAAAAGTTATCGGATACAAAATGACTCGTAATAAAAAAAACGTATTAAGCGAAGAAAGCACAAGATTTTTGCAGAGTGTTGCTAATTCAACAGATGCTTTGGAAATTATTGAAAGCGCATGGAATGATTTGCCGCGTGACATGAGTGTTGCAGAGAGGGAAATATTTTTTGAGGTTGTTGAAAGAATAATACATATGAATTCTGATGCAAAAGACTACTCTTTCTTAAAAAAATCAAACTTTCGAAAAAATTAATTTATTTAATCTTCAAGTAGTTTTTCCTCGCTGGATTTTAGAGAAGAAGTGTTTTTTATTTTTTGTCCTAATTTTGAAAATCCCGCGTGAACAGTACTCATCATATTATAAGAATTTGAAATATGTTTGCTTAGAGTATCGATTCCTTCTCCAACTTTTTCATAATCTTTTTGAATTGAGCGAATCCCATTTAGGATTTCCTGCGCTTGTTTGGTAATTTTTTGTCCTTCAAAACCAATTAGAATTGCACGTAAATATGCATAAAAAGTCATAGGAGAAACAGGAAGTACTCTTTTTTGAGTGGAGTAGTCAAAAAGAACCGGATTGTTTACTATTTCATAATAAACTGCCTCCGTTGGAATATACATAAGGGCATAGTCAAGCGTTCCTTCGGAAGTTACGATATATTTTTTTGAGATTGCATCAATGTGTTTTTTTACATCAGACAAAAAATCTTTTTGAGCCGTTTTTTTATCCGTTTCACTATCTGTGCCATTCATTTTTCTGAAGTTCTCCATGGGAAATTTTGAATCAATCGGAATAATTCCCGCCTCTGTTTTTATAACTGCATCAACAATACTGCCGTCATGAAAAGCGTACTGAAGATGAAAAGAAGATTTTGGTAAATATTGAGAAAGCAGCTGGTTTAATATTTGTTCTCCGATATTTCCGCGCAATTTTGGACTTGTCAAAAATTCCTGAAGCTCTTTCATGCCTCGTCCTATTTCGCTCATCTCCCCGATATTTTTTTGTACTGCAGAAATGACTCTAGCCGCATTGTCTAGCCTTTCGTTCATGGCTTTTGAATTTTCCGAAAGCGTGCTGTTAACCGTTTTTGTATTTGTATCCATGCTTTGCTGCATGCTTTTAAGCCACTCGAGAAGTGTTTGGTCTTGAGGTTTGTTCAAACGCTTATTAATAAGATAAATTACAATCCCAAATCCGAGTATTAAAATCGAGGCAATTACGAGCAGGTCTGTGTTCATGAGTAGTATATTTTAGCACACAAGGTCTAGGGATTTATTTCTATTCCATTTGCATCTTTGATAAAGAAATCTATACCGTCTGAAATCAATTTTAAGTAGCCAGCATTATCTATTTTAGTTTTGTATTGATCTGAATATTTCCACATACCTAGGTGAATAAGCAAATTTCCGATTAATCCCGCATGTGTTACTACAAGCACTGTTTTATTCGGGTATCCGACTGCAACTTCTCTTAAAAAGCGAATAAATCTATTAATTACTTCCTCATCACTTTCCGATGTAGGATATTTATATTTCTTCTTTTCTTCATCTGGTAACGATTCAAACTCGTTTAGGTAATTTTTAAGCTCATTTTGAAAAATTGTATATTCTTTTCCGGAATAATTGCCAAAATCTTTTTCTCGTAGTAATTTTGTTGTTTTTATTGCAAGGTTTCTTTCTTCTGTAATTATTTTTGCAGTATTATGTGCACGTCTAAGATCCGAGGAAAAAACTTCATCAAAATTTATTTTTTGTAATTTTTTTGCAGTCTGCCTAGCTTGATCTATCCCATTTTGTGTTAGCGGAGAATCTTTGTGACCTTGAATCATTTTTTTTGTATTCCATTCGGTTTCCCCATGCCGCGTAATATAAATAGTGCAATACCGGGTAATATTTTTCACGATGTAATTATAGCGGTTTTCTCGATAGCTTTGTATAGGACAGTTCCGAGACTGACCATAACCCATTTGACTCGTTTCACTCGCTCAGGGCAGGCGTTTTTTCTATAACCTTGTACAATACAATCCCGAGAGAAACCATTACATTCAAGCTTGTGTTGATTCCAAACATTGGTAGTTCGACAATTGTATCGCAAAGTTTGAGCACTTCTTTTGAAATTCCATCTGTTTCATTTCCGACAACAAGCGCGATGGGAAGTTTGTAATCAAATTGTTCAAAAGGTACGCTTTTCTCATCCTGCTCGATTCCTACAACATTCAAATTTTCAATTTTCAATTTTAAATTTTCAATTGCTTCAACTGCAGTTGAAGCATATTCCCAATCTACCCACTGCCATGTGTTAATTGATGCTTTTTTAATTCTTGTATTCGGCGGGGATTCTGTTGTGCCGCATAAAAATACTTTTTTTGCGGCAACCGCATCTGCAAGGCGAAAAATCGCACCAACATTATATGTATCCAAAACATCATCCAGAATGATATATATATCGTTACGTTTAATTTTTTTAACAACTTCGAGGTCAGGTTCAGTTGTTCGTAATATTGCTGGTTTGAGTTTCATTCTTTTCCTCCTTTGCTCCTGTCTCTTTCATGAGTTGCTCCTTTGTCCAGACTGCGAATGTACAATTCGGATAATTTTGGCAACCAAAAAAAGGTCTTCCTGTTCTTGTTTTTTTCACAATAACTTTAGCACCGTCTTTTGGACAAAGGACGCCGGAGTCTTCAATAATAGATTCTTTATAAGTGCATTTTGGAAAATTATTACAAGCATAAAATTTTCCGAATTTTCCATGACGTACTACAATATCTCCACCATCAAGAGGACAAATTTTACCTGTTTTTTCTTGCGCAAGTGCGATTTTTTCCGTTCCCTCCGCTTTTTTAAGATCTTCTTCAAAAGGCTTATAGAATTTTCTTATCATACCAACCCATTCAAGTTTTCCAAGTGCAATATTGTCAAATTCATCCTCCATTGTTGCGGTAAAAGGTATGTCATCAATATCTGAAAAATTTTTGACAAGAAAATTACTTACTGCTGTACCGATAGTTGTTGGTACAAACCTTCCTTCCTGTTTTTCTACATAGAAGCGGGCCGTAATCGTTGAAATAATTGGAGCATAAGTAGATGGACGTCCGATTCCATGTTTCTCAAGAGCTCCAATAAGCGACGCTTCATTATAGCGGGGTGGAGGATTTGTTATATGTTCTGATAAGCGTATTTCTAAAAGATTAAGTTTTTCATTGAGAATAAGAGTTGGAAGCATTTGTTCCTTTTCCTCATACAGCCATACTTTTAAAAACCCGGGAAATTTGAGAGTATTTCCATTTGCCCCAAAAAGATATTTCTTGTTATTTTCAATTTCGGCTTCAACTTTTGTTGATAAAAATATGGCGTCTGACATTTGTGTTGCAACAGCCCTTTTGTATATAAGAGAATAAAGTCTGGCAAAGTCGCGTCCCAGACGAAGAGATATCTCGTCATCTTTTTGGAAAACATTTGTTGGGCGAATTGCTTCGTGCGCTTCTTGAGCAAGCTTGGATTTGGTTTTAAAAACTTTTGGAGCAGAAGAAAGGAATTTTTTCCCGTACTCTTTTTCAATAAAGTTTCGCGCTTCAGAAATAAAATCACTTGAAAGACTAAGAGAATCGGTTCTGTGATATGTAATAAATCCTTCCTCGTAAAGTCTTTGTGCAACACTCATTGTTTTTCGGCTTGGAAAATTAAGCCTTCGGGATGCTTCCTGTTGCATAGATGATGTTGTAAGCGGTGGGCTGGCGGATCTTTTTGTTTCCTTCTGAGAAATATCGGTTATGACGAATAATTTTGTTTCCAATTCAGTTTTTATTTTTTCTGCATCAAGATTTGATAGTTGTGTTTGAGCGTATTTATATTCACCGTCGTATAATTTTAAAACCTGTGTTTTTTCAACGGGCTCGCCATTTATTTTTACTAATTCAAACTCAATTGGAGTCTTATCGCCCTTTTTTATAGCGATAACAAAAACACGATGAAACTGTTTTCCGGAAAATTTCCCAATTTCATTTTCTCTTTCTACGATAAGGCGTAGGGTAATAGATTGGACACGTCCTGCTGATAATTTTCTTTTAATTTTTTTCCAAAGAAGAGGGGATAATTTGTATCCTACAATTCTATCCAAAACTCTTCGGGCTGTTTGCGCCCAGACCAGATTTATATCAATTTCTTTCGGGTGTTCCAGGGCTTGTGAAATTGCTTTTGGAGTAATTTCATGAAAAACAATTCTTGAGAATTTTGCGTCTTTTTTTGCGTCTTTTTTAAGAACCTCGTATAAATGGTGTGCAATTGCTTCTCCTTCGCGGTCAGGGTCTGTTGCAAGAATTATTTTTTTAGCATCTTTTACTTTTTGCTTGAGTGCAGAAATTATTTTCTTTTTATCAGTTGGGATAATATATTTTGGCGCAAAATCGTGTTCTATATCAACGCCAAACTCACCTTTGGGTAAATCCCTGATATGTCCGAGTGAAGCCTGGATATCATACTTCCCTCCAAGAAATTTGGTTAGCGTACGTGCCTTAGTAGGAGACTCAACTAAAATTAAATTTGTCATAATATAAAAAACAGTATATCAGACCCGCCTAGTTTTACCACTCGCCTTTTCATCCGCCATCTGGCGGAACGGCTCGTGGAGCAACCACCGGCGGACAAGCACAAGTTAAGGATTGTACTTGAATAAAACTTATTTTGCAAGAAGTTCAGACAAAATATAAATCTGGCATGGCATCAATTTTTCGCCAATTTACAGGTTTGTAATTCATAAGCGCATATGCGCCGATCATCGCAGCGTTGTCGGTGCAATATGTTTTTTTCGGCGAAAAAACATTAATTTTCAATTTTAAATTTTCAATTTTCAATTTAAATTCATTCATTAGAGTTTCGTTTGCGCTTACGCCGCCACCAAGCAGAATAGTGTTAGTATTGTATAATTCTGCTGCTCGAACAGTTTTTTTGACCAAAACATCAACAACTGCTTTTTGAACCGCAAAACAGACCTCATTTTTTATCTGTTCGTTTATTTCCTGATTCTTTTGAATAAACCTCATTGCTTCAGTTTTTAGACCTGAAAAAGAGAAATCAAAATCGTCTGAATTTAGAAGCGGACTTTTAAATTTAATAGATGGTTTTGTGATTTTTTTTGCTCTTTCTTCGATTTCCGGACCTGCAGGATACGCAAGATTTAGTAATCGGCCGATTTTATCAATCGCCTCCCCTGCGGCGTCGTCGCGTGTTCCGCCAAGCCATTTATAATTGTTTATAGACTTAAAATACAGAAGATCTGTGTGACCACCAGAAACAATTAAACCTATGTATGGATAGGGATTAGTGGGTAGGGAATAGGGAATAGATGTTTGGGGAGAAATAAAATTCGCGTATATGTGGGCGAGGAGATGATGGACCGGAATAATAGGTTTGTTAAAAGCAAAAGATAATGTTTTTGCAGTCTCAACTCCGACAAGAAGAGACCCGATAAGTCCCGGTCCATGCGTTACGGCAATAGCATCAATTTCTTTTTTCAATATTATTCGTGCTTCTTCCCATGATTCTTGATTCACGATTCTTGATTTACATAATGCTTTAATAATTGTCGGTATAATATATTTCACCTGTTCGCGTGCGGCATTTTCAGGAATTATTCCTCCGGTTGCGGCATGAATCGCAAGAGATGTTGCTGTTATATTTGATAAAACCTTAATTGTTGTTTTATTCTTTTCAATAACTGCAGCTCCTGTTTCGTCACAAGAGGATTCAATTGCGAGGATTCTCATGAATTTTAAAACATAAAAAAATTACTTTATGCCTTTGAGTTCTATTTTATCTCCAATCTTTAAATTATTTTTAGAAGCTGTTCCGCCATTTACTTCCAGAACATAATTACCCGGTGATTTTGGTTTGTAAACAGAAAGCTCGGAATTTATATTTTGAGGAGGAAGAGTATTTTCAAAAAGATCAACAACTGTTGAGTCATCAATAAAAATTATATCAATTGGAAATTTCATGTCTTTCATCCAAAAAGAGTAATAATCTTTTTTATTAAAGACAAAAAGCATACCTGTATTTTGTTCAAGACTATCTTTACCGGATAAGCCTTTTATTCTATCCTTATCAGATCTTGCTACAGAAAGATTAAATATTTTTCCGTTGATTGTGGCCGTTGGTGTAGTTTTAAAAAGACTGGTTGGCAGAAAAGACCCGCCGCGCATTGCGGCAAATGCAAGAATAGCGACAATCAAAAGTGCATAAACTAAGAAAATTCGTTTCATAAAAATTACCTCAAAATTTGCTTGACAAGCGAGCTGGTGGAGTATTTTTTTTGTCTTTTGATAACTTCAATTATTTTTCCACCTACTGCTTTTGCATGATCTTTTTTCTTTGAAAAAAGCATGTCATTTTTTGTAACTGCAATTATATCAGGTTCTATCTTTTTAACAAGCAATCGGTATTCTTCATCTGTTTTTAATAAAGGAATAGGAATGATAAAATCTACAAAAGATACGGTTGAAAGAATTTTTGCTCTATTTTCTTGGGAGTTAACAGGTCTATCTTTGCCTTTTAATTTTCGTACTGCTGAATCGCCTTCAAGTAATATTATAAGAATATCCCCTTCACTTTTTGCTTTTTTAAGAAATTCAATGTGTCCTGTGTGTAAAATATCAAAGCAACCACCTGCTAAGACAATAATAGCTTCTTTCTTCTTTATTTTTTTAATTTCTTTCTGAAAATCATTGAAGTCTAATGTTTTATTCATTCTTATTACTTAAATTTTCAAATATTATTCTTTTGTTCCTTTTAGAAATACAGATTGCCATGGAGCATAATTGGATATGTAATTTTCTGAAATTATTACATTTCCGTTTTTGGTAACAGTTCGCCAAAATGTTGCTTTTGCGCCTGGTGCTTCAAAATCCACTTGTCTTACTTCTCCTTTCGGTAGAGTAGGGTCGTCTTGATAACGGGGTGGTGGCGGTGGGGATTGATTAGTAATAACAGGTTTTGTGATGGTTACTTCTCTATTGTCCCTTTTACCGTAAAGGGTAAATCGTAAGGTAAGATTTGTAGGATCAACGTAGCTTTGTATAAGAATATATGCTCCGGTATCGTTTTTGAATTTTAAATCTATATTTGGGACAAAAACAGTTGCGTCAAGTCCCGGAGGAGAATCCTGTTCATAATACCCAACGCGGTATGCATGGGCGTGTCTTTCGGTAATTGGAAGGCCGGCATTAAGTATTGCGCGAAAAAGAGTTGTTGATACTTGGCAAACTCCACCACCATCCCCCAAAATTGTCTTTCCGTCTTTTATAACATAAGCTTCTTTATATCCTGTATATTTTGAAATGTCTCCTAGTGCTTGGGCGAATGAAAAAGTTTCATTTGGAGCAACAAGAACTCCATTTATTCTCGAAGCGGCAAGAGATATATTGTATACTCTATTTTGAATTGAATGTTGGAATTGCGAATTTCCTTGTCCTATTTCCTCAACAATTCCTAGAGTGTTTGCCTTTTCAGTCGTTACTTGAGGCTTTAAAATTTTAACCGGTATTTTAATTCCTATTATTTTTGAATTTTTATTTTGAATAACTTCTTCTTGTTTTTCGCTAACTTTTTTTATAAGCGCGTCATAATCTATCGTTTTTCCCTCGCTGGATTGCCTAAAAGCTACCACGCGTTTATTTTCAACAGTAAATAGGGCGTCAACAGGTTCTGTATAAACTTTTTTGTCAAGGTCTGCAAGCGTTGTATTTAATATTACCGGATCAAAAGTATGTGATTGTTTTAGAAAAGTTCCGTAAGTATATGAAGATAGAATAAGGTAAATATTTGAAAGGATATTGTTGCTTTTACCAAGACTTTCTGCCTGCTCGGCAATAAGATTTGAATCATAACCTATTTTTAAATCACGCGCAGAAATTGTTGCAACAAAATCATCCAAAGTTAATACAAATAAGCTTTTTTCAAATTCTTTATTTCTTGTGTTGAATAGTTCTTTTACCTCTTCTTCTGTTTTTCCTCCTACATAAGTGTTGCCGATAAAAACCCCAGGAATTACCTTTCCTTGGTATCTATATTGAAAGATTGCAATTAGTATTCCTCCAAGAAGTAAAGCTGCAATAAAAAAACCAACTACAAACCAAAAACTTGAAGTGGCGATTCGAAATGCATGCTTTTTTCGAAAAATTTTTCTTAAGCTTTTTTTTGATGGATAAAATTTTTTCGGCATATAATTTATGGCGTTGGATTTTTACCTGGTTTATTATTATACTATACTTAGTTACGCATAAGTTATGGATGAAAATATTCCGCAAAATCCAGATTACCCAACTCTTGAGGCAGAAGAGAGTGAAGCTGATGGTAATTATAACAAAAAGAAAATAATAAGTATTGTAATTGGCGGGGTTATTGTTGTTTTTCTTCTCATTCTTGTTATAGCTTTAATTCTTATCTTGCCTAAGTTTTTTCAAAAGAAAAATGAAAAAGTTGAATTGACCTATTGGGGCGTATGGGAAAACTCGGCAGTAATTTCTGAAGTAATACAAGATTTTACAAAGGAACATCCTGATATAAAGATAAAATATGAAGATCAAAATATTAAAGTCATTGGGAAATATATTGATAGAATTTCAGCCCAATCTCCTGATATATATCGTTACCACAACAGTTGGGTAACAGAACTTTTGGGAAGAGGACTTCTTGCGCCTTTTCCTCAGGACGTTGTGAAAACAACTGAGCTTGAAATACAATATTACGATGTAATTAAGAAAGATTTAAAAATAAAAGGTGCGTATTATGGAATTCCTTTGGGAATTGACACTCTTGCGCTTTTTATCAATACCAAATTGTTTCAAGCTGCTGGGCTTACTCCCCAATCAATGCTGTGGGAAGATCTTTTCCGTGAGCAAAGTCCGTATTTGCCGATGACAGTGCGGGATGGAACAACAGGAAAAATTTCAACATCAACTATTGCTCTTGGAAGAATCGACAATATTGCGCATGCAACTGATATTATATCGCTTCTTCTTGTTCAAAGCGGTGTGTCACCAATGAAACCCGATGGGCAAAATACTCAAAGAGCTCTTACGTTCTACACAACTTTTGCAAAAGGGGACACGAAAGTTTGGGATGAAACACTTGATAATTCAAAACTTGCTTTTGCCAAAGGGAATTTAGCAATGTTTTTTGGGTATTCATGGGACATTTTTGAGATAAAAGCCGTAAATCCGAATTTAGAATTTACGGTTGTGCCGGTGCCATACGTTCCCGGAAATAAAAAAACAATCGCAAGTTATTGGGTGGAGGGCGTATCTTCTAAAACAAAACACCAAAAAGAAGCATTTGAATTTTTAAAATTTTTGACAAAACGTGAGACTCTTGAAAAAATGTATGCCAAAGAATCAAAACTTCGTTTGTTTGGTGAGCCATACCCAAGGATAGATATGGCAGAATTATTAAAAGATAATTTATTGATTTATCCTTTTGTGCAACAGGCAAAAAACGCCGAGTCAACTATTTTTTCATCCGACACTTACGACGATGCTGACATTTCGGTTTTAAACGGTTACTTAGGAGACGCTGTTACATCACTTTTGAATGGTAATACTTCTCCGGATACTGCGGTGTCAAAATTAAACGAGGGGGTAAATTCTGTTTTTGGAAAGTATGCAAAGTAATAATCTTCAATCACATATTTTAAAAACAATTTGTTATGCAGACATTTTTGATTACCCAATGACCAGTGGAGAAATCTGGAAGTATTTAATTACGCGAGAACCCGTATCAAAAAAAAATTTTAGTAAATTATTCAAATACCCCATCGAAGGTCTCGGTAAAAAAGATAAGTTTTATTTTTTAAAAGGTAAAGAATTTTTGGTTGATGTTCGGAAAAAACGCGAAGAAATATCAATACGGAAAATAAAAAAAGCAAAAAGAATAGCGCAAATCCTTTCACTAATCCCGCCCGTTTTGCTTATTGGCATAAGTGGAAGCCTTTCAATGAACAATTGTAAAAAAACCGACGACATAGATTTTTTTATTGTTACCAAAAAAAATACACTTTGGACAACAAGGTTTTTAGTAACTTTTATTCTTATTATGTTAGGGGAAAAAAGACAACGCGGAAATTTACTTGCAATAGATAAAGTTTGTACGAATATGTTTTTGGGAGAAGATGCTCTTTCTCTTCCGCTTAAAACCCAAAATATTTTTTCTTCGCATGAGGTAGTACAGCTGAAAATTATTGTAAATAAAAATCAAACTTACGAAAAATTTTTAGCTGCAAACTCGTGGATTAAAAGTTTTCTTTCAAATACCTACATACCGCAAATAAGCGAGAGCAAAAGAAATGATTTTTATAATTTTTTTTCATTATTATTGAATCCTTTTGAAAAATTTTTCTACAGGATTCAAATGTTTTATATGAGAAAATATATTACATGTGAGGAAATAAAACAAAACAGTGCAAAGTTTCATCCTAGGGATAAGACATGGTATGTTATTTATTTATATAGACTTAAGTGTTTGTATATTCTTGGTCACGCAAGAGATACTAGGTTCATAGATTACTCCAGGATATTGACATAAATTGAGGTATTGTGTATAGTTTGACAGACAGTAAGACTTGTTCTAGAACTCCCTCTCACAAAAAGCAACAATGATGAGGGATTTTGTATTAAAAAGGGCCGGAATTTAATTGAAATATATATGGATAATCAAAATATAAATTCTACAAGAAAGAAAATTTTTGTAACAAAAGAAGGTCTTGAGGAATTAAAAAAAGAATTCCAAGAGCTTTCCCGCGTAAAAAGGCCATTGGTTTTGGATAGGGTTTCACAAGCTCGTGCAATGGGAGACCTTTCCGAAAACTCGGAATATAGCGCCGCGCGCGAAGAGTTATCTCTTATTGATGGAAGAATTGAAGAATTAGGGGAGATTATAAAAGGCGCATCAGTTATTGAAGAAAAACACGGAGCCACAGCCGGAAGAACAGTGCGGCTAGGAAGCGAAGTAACAGTAAAAATAAACGGAAAAAAAGAAGTTTTCAGTCTTGTAGGCGAGTGGGAAGCAGATCCTAAAGAAAAAAAGATTTCGCACGAATCTCCACTTGGAAAAGCGTTAATTGGAAAATCTCTTGGTGAAAAAGTTGAGGTAGAAGCTCCGGCAGGCAAAATCCTCTATACGATTGTTGAAATTAAATAATAATTGATATATAATTATTTCATTGTGAGAAAAATATTTATTTCAAAGATGATCAAGACAACCCTTTCGAGGGCGTTTTGTCTTGGTTAGATAAAGTTTAAGACCAAAAACAGAACCCCTCAAAAGAGGGGTTTTTTCGTGGGCAAAAATATGGAAAACAAAGAGAATGTAAGCGGATATTTTATAACTGATGATATCAGGAAAAAGCTTATTGAAAATCCCGATATGTGTATTGTTAGTGAAAATATGCAGATTTCTCTTGTTGTCGGAAAAAAGAGATATGACGGAGAGCCATTGTTCTCAACATATTGCAGAATTATTGAAGGAGATACGGTTTCTGAACTAGTTTCCGGAGGAATGACTTTTAAAGATACGCTCCTTGGATTGGGTTTTTCAATACGAAAAGCTGTAGTAGAAGAAATACAAAAAGGAGGTGAAAATAATGGAAAGAGAAAATGGGCGTAATGGTTTAAATGCTGTGCAAAGAGAAGTAGCGCCGCTAAAAGAGAGTTTACGTAATATTGCAGCTCAGCATGCGAGAGAAGGTTTTTGCATAGAGCATGTAGGACTCGAAACAAAAGCGCTTATTATTTCTTTTGTTTTAGACAACAAACATAGGTTGCCGGATAAAATTCCCGTAGGACCAAATCTTGTTTTTGACATAGATGAACAAGATTTGATTCCTGTTGGTATTAAGACCAATAGAAAATTATCCCCACCTGTTTGGTATCAGTATGGTGGTCTTATTGTTTCCGGAATTGAACATCAAATGCGGCTGAGAGAGTAATATTGTAAATAATATTCTAAGACCATATAATCATGATATATGTTTTGGGCTGATAAAATTTCACGTGAATTAAAAGAACGAGGTCTTCCACTTGAGTGGGTCGATGATATGAAAACTCCTTCGGGCAAAATTCACATCGGGTCTCTTCGCGGAGTAGTGATACACGACTTAATATATAAAGCATTAAAGGAACATAACGTAAATGTAAAATACACTTATATTTTTGACAATCACGATCCGATGGATGATCTTCCGGTATATCTGCCAAAAGAAAAATTTGAACAATATCTTGGAATGCCGCTTTATAAAATTCCATCTCCCGTAGATGGTTATTCAAGCTATGCGGAATATTACGCAAAAGATTTTCAAAATGTCTTTAATGCGATAGGGTGTAATCCAGAAATTCTTTGGACCACCGATCTATATAAAAGCAGGAAAATGAATGATCTTATAAAAGAGAGCTTAGACAGAAAAGACGAGATAAAAGCAATATACGAAGAGATGTATAAAAAAACTCTTCCAAGTGAATGGTATCCATTTCAAATTTATTGCACAAATTGTGGAAAGGTATCAACTACCCAGGTTGCGGGTTGGGATGGAGCAGAAGTCACTTTTACTTGCTACATAGACAGACTTAAATGGGCAAAAGGATGCGGTTTTTCAGGAAAAGTAAGTCCTTTTAGTGACGAAAAAGAAATAAGAGGAAAATTACCGTGGAAAATAGAATGGCCGGCAAAATGGAAGGTTTTAGGGATTACGGTCGAGGGTGCTGGAAAAGATCATATGAGTGCTGGTGGATCACACGATTTAGCTACGCTGATTTGTGAACGAATTTTTAAATACACAGTTCCTTATCCAATTGCTTACGAATTCTTTCTTGTTGGTGGAAAGAAAATGTCGTCTTCAAAAGGAAGAGGGTTTTCCGCATCTGAAATGCTTGAAATTTTACCTCCAGAAATTCTACGTTTTATTATGGTGAAAACCCGTGTTAATCAGGCCATAGATTTTGATCCAAGCGGAAGCGAAACTATTCCAAACCTATTTGATGAATATCAAGAGGCAGCTGATAATTATTTTGAAAAAAAGAATGAAGATTTGGCTCGAATTTTTGAGTTATCACAAATTGACAAAATTGAAAAACCCCCAGCCGTCCGGTTTAAGACACTTGCCCAATGGGTTCAGATGCCCAACATGGAACAGGAAATTAAAAAAGAAGGATTAGAAAAATGGGCAAAATATGCAAGAGTTTGGGTGGATGAGTATGCGCCCGAATCTGAAAGATTTCTTGTTCAAGAAAAACTTCCTGATCAAACAAAAAACTTATCTGCAAAACAAAAAGAATACCTTAAAAAACTTTCCGATATGTTAGATAACACAAAAAATGCTGAGGAGCTTCAAGCTGAAATATATAATCTTTCCAAAGACATGAATATTCCGTCAAAAGATGTATTTTCCGCGATTTATATTGCTCTTCTTGGAAAAGATCATGGGCCAAAAGCCGCGTGGCTTTTACAGAGTTTAGATAAAGAATTTATCAAAAAAAGGCTTCAGGACGCTTCCGTTTAGTTAGCATTTGTTAGTTAAAAATAAGTGTAATTTAAGGTTTTTCTGTTACAATTAGTCTATGGCTGAGCGAAAAAAAAGATTTAGTTTGGACCGTTTTAAAAAAACATTTATAACTTCCAAAAAGATTGTAGGTTTGTATTGGAGCATTGATAAAAAGCTATTTATTGCAAATGCAGTAGTTGTGATAATACCTGCGATTTTACCATTTGTTAATGCCTATTTATACAAGTTAATCATCGATTTTCTTATACAAAGTTTTTCTACTAATAATATACAAACTCAACAGCTGGTTATTCTTCTTGGGCTACGATTGATGACTCTTTTAATCCAGGATTTTTCTTTTTCAATCCAGACTTATGTTGAGCAGCTTCTTTATTACAAAATACCTGCCCATATTTACCAGTTGGTTTTAGGAAAATTAGCTAGTCTTGACGTTTCGTATTTTGAAGATAGTAATTTCAGAGATAGGCTTGAAAAAGTACGCGATGCATATACTTGGAGACCACTAAATATGATTACGTTTTTGTCTTATGGTTTGCAAAATGTTGTGCAAATTCTTATTGCTTTTGTAGCGATTGCAACTCTTAACTGGATTTTTATTTTTATCATAATATTACTTGCTATTCCTTCCTTTGTTGCACAAACAACTTATGCCAATATTAATTGGGGAATTTGGCATCAAAATTCTCCCAATAGGAAACGTTTTTATTATATTGCAGAACTTATTCAAGCAGGACAAAGTATTAAGGAAATAAAACTTTTTCAGATGGGATCAAAATTACTGAAGGAATTAAAAAATCTTTATAGCGAATTTACCAAAGAAAATATCGGAACGGGCAGAAAGCAGCTAAAAACAAATTTAGGTATAGGAGTTTTCGGAACTGTTGTTTATACGGTAATTGAAATTTATATAATTTTTTCAGCATTTAAAAGACGAATTAGTATCGGAGACATCGGATATTTTACAGCTGTTGTAACAAATTTCCAGAATGGAATCGGAGGATTTTTTAGGAATATGGCGCAAGTCTTTTCAGCAAGTCTTTATGTTCAGGAAATTTTTGACCTTTTGGCTATTGAGACAAACATTAAGGAATCCCCAAAAATGGTAAAAGTTGATCTAAGTAAATCGCCGGCAATCGAGTTTAAAAACGTGTCATTTGTTTATCCGGGGACGACCGAGAAAATATTTTCAAATTTTTCATTAACAATTCATCCGGGTGAAAAAATTGCTTTAGTTGGAGAAAATGGAGCAGGAAAGACAACTCTTATTAAGTTATTGGCACGTTTTTACGACGTAACAGAAGGCGAAATTTTAATAAATGGAATTAACATAAAAGAATTAGAATTGGCGTCTTGGTATAAAGCTTTAGGAGTTTTATTCCAGGATTTTGTGAGATACGAGTATTCTTTTGAAGACAATATTTATTTCGGAAAAATATATGAAGAAAAAGATGAGAATAAAATTAAACAAGCAGCAAAAATATCAGGAGCTTCAGGAATTGCTGAAGAGTTGAAAGACGGATATAAGCAAATGCTTGGAAAGACATTTGAAAACGGTGCCGAATTATCTGTTGGACAGTGGCAAAAAGTAGCGCTTGCCAGAGCATTTTTGCGGGATGCTCCTGTTTTGATTTTGGATGAGCCAACCGCGTCAATTGATGCAAAAGCGGAAGCGGAAATTTTTGAGAAAGTCGAGCGTTTGTCAAAAAACAAAACTGTTATTATAATTTCACATAGATTCTCAACTGTCAGAAACGCAGATAAAATTTATGTTATTCATAAAGGAAAAATAAAGGAGGAGGGGTCACATGAAAAACTCATGAAAACGGATGGAATTTATGCATCATTGTTTAAGCTTCAGGCGAAAGGATATCAATAATGTTATATTTTGCAACAGGAAATCCGGAAAAAGTAAAAGAAGCACAGGCGATTTTAGGAATTCCAATAAAAATTGCAGAATTAGAACTTGATGAAATTCAAGACATAGATATAGAAAAAGTTGCGTCAAGAAAGGTTCAGGAAGCATTTAATATCTTAAAAAAACCTGTTTTTATTGACGATGTTGGTGTTTATATAGAAGCGTGGAATGGATTCCCTGGACCGTTTGCGAAATTTCTTCAAGAAGCAGGAGGATGCGCGCAAATTTTAAGAATGCTTGAGAATGAAAAAAATAGAAACGTACTCATTAAATCACTTGTAGCTTTTTGCGATGGTAAAAAAATTCATATTTTTACGGGAGAACTTCATGGGAAAATTGCGTTTGATGCGCGGGGTAAAACAGGATGGGGATTTGATCCGATTATAATTCCGGATGGACAAGGACAAACATATGCAGAAATGGGAAAAGAGAAAAAAAATAGCCTATCACATAGAAGGTTAGCGTTGGATAAATTTAAAAAGTTTTTGAATAAACAAACTTCTTAAAATTATATAAACTCCATATCCTATAGTTGACAAAACCCGACTTTTTAGTATAATATACATTAACGGAGACAGCTAACAAAAGGGTAGCGTCCGTGTAAAGGAGATCGCGTCATGTCTGACGCAACTCTAGCCCAAGGGCACCGGCTCACTGAGCTGATCCTGCGGGAGAAAAGTCCTCACGACTTCATGCAAAGCTTGCATGAAAACTGGGGAGCAGTGCAAAAGATAGGACGTGGTGAGTTAACGCAAGCCATGATTCAAGCTTCACTGCAGCACATTCACAACCAGAATCCGTACGCAAGCGAAGAAGTGACGCCCACTTTCTTCTACCCTGAGGGCTACAAGCCTAATTCGGTAGAAAAGCAGGTAGAGTTTCTTTCCGCACATCTTGGCTGGCTTGACACCAGCCACGTTGACGCTCTGGCCAAAAGCTGGAAAAAAAAGTACCCGAAGGCCGACGGTCTTTATGTGGTACCCAAGCCAACGGCTGTCGCCAACCATTTGGCTCTTTCCGATCACTGGACCAATTTTGGTCTTTTGACCGAGCAAGGACCACTTGCGGCACTGGCCACCCAGCGCAAGTTCACCAACTACCGCGCTGGGCAGCTCGGGCCTGACAGGTATCATCTGGCTGCGACTGCGGCAAGCGCTCTTATAGCACTTGAAGCAAAACAGCCTGGAGACCTGCTGGTTTATCCGGCGCAGACTGGAAAGCTCTATGCGGGCAATTCACCGCGCAACGCGCGGTTGAAGATTGAGCACGCACAAGCGCCGTCCCAGTGGCCACAGCCTTCGTACTGTGTCGGTTGGATGCTCTACGCCAACCCGCATCGCCTTGCGAAATACGAGCACCTGGTCATTGACTGCTCAGGTGATGAGTACCGCTTGGGTGCCGCTGGGGAGTTTGCCTACGTGCTGTGTTTCGACTTCGGCGGCGACGGGCTCCACTGCGCTGAAAGATGGGGTGCTCGCCCTTACGGCGCTTGTGGTTCGGCGTCCGGCTGGTAGTGTCCTTTAGGACTGGGGCCTTGGAAATCCGCCAATTGGCGGATGCTTTCCTTGGTTTTCTTTCCTTTTGGATTTTTCTTCGTGCCCCCCGACGTTCCGATTTATCGGGACGAAGGGGGGCTTTTTCTTGGGAAAAATTATATAATGTTTTAAAGATAGTAGGTTAATAAAGATAAGACTACGGTTTTGTCTTACCGAAATCACTAAACTTCTTAAAAAAAAGTGAGAGTCCCAATGGGTACGCCCATAGGGAGAGTGCTTCTTAGAAGATTTAAACACTACTTACTTTATTTCTTGTTTCGCAAAGTATATTGTGGACGAATAAAATACAGATAAAATATCATATAAGCTAAAAATAGCAGAAAAGATAAATTATCAGTGAAAATTTAGAGGAGTAAGGTATTTATTGGATGCCGATGGAGAGTTTGACAACGTGCTGTATTTCAACTTCAACGACGACAAGCTCTACTGCAATAACAGATGGAGTGATAACCCTAACAACGATTGTGGTTCGGCGTCCGGCTGGTTGTGTCAGAATCTTTATATAGATTGCTTGGCGGCCTTTAACCAGCCGCCAAGCATTTTCCCAACTTCCTGTAGTAATTGTTCAAGTTGTAGATATTTTTTGTTATCAATTTGCCTGTACATCTTTTGCAAGCCTTATAAGTATTTTTAGTATATCCAGCTTATTGCTCGTCTTTTGCAAAAGAAATAATTTTTCTTGACCGCTAAGATGTGTAATTTGGAAAAAGTATTCAAATATCTCAAGCGTAGTATTTTCTATGTTCTGTCCCAGGCTATATCTGTCTTTTTTGGGAAAAAGTTTGATATATTGATACAATAATTTATAAAAATCATAAAGCCTTTGAAATATAGGTATGCTAATATTTAATTGTCCTGTCCTGTCCTGTCCTGTCCTGTCCTGTCCTGTGAGGTGGAGCTGTGAAAATTTTTCATACTCTTTATTCTAAGACTATCTCACTTGAGAATCTTTTGCAAGCTTGGGAAGAATTTAAACATGACAAGCGAAAAAAGCTTGATGTTGGAGAATTTGAAATACATTTAGAAGATAACCTATTCAAATTACACCATGCACTTTACTCTAAAAAGTATAGTCATGGAAAATACTCGGGTTTTTTTATCACCGACCCAAAGTTACGGCATATTCACAAGGCTATTGTGCGAGATAGAATTGTACATCAAGCATTATTCACGACACTTTCCCCAATTTTTGAACCGACATTTATTGCAGACTCATATTCTTGCCGCAAGGGTTACGGTACACATAGAGGTTTTCAAAAACTCATAATTTATAGTCGCAAAGTTTCAAAAAACTACACAAAAAATTTCTGGGTTTTAAAATCAGACATAAAAAAATTTTTCGGCACTGTTGATCATACATTACTCCTACAAATTATTGGAAAGAGGATAAAAGATCATGATTTATTTTTACTAATACGTGAAATTATTGAAAGCTATAATACTTTTCCTCACAAAGGAATACCAATAGGTAATCTTACTTCTCAATTATTTTCAAACATTTACTTAAACGAACTCGATCAATTTATAAAACATAAATTACAAGTCAAATATTACATTCGTTACGCTGATGATTTTGTTATTCTCCACCAAAACCGTATAATTCTTACGGAATATCTTTCCGCAATCAGGGAATTTTTGAAAAGAGAGCTACAGTTAGAACTCCATCCCCGAAAAACACATCTAAGAAAATTTAGCTGGGGCGTTGACTTTTTAGGATATATAGCATTACCTTATTATCATATTGTAAGGACTAAAACAAAAAAAAGAATCTTTAAAAAAATAAAAGAAAATATATTTTTATACAAAAAAGGAAAGTTGGATAAAAAATCTTTAGATCAATCTCTCGCGTCATATTTTGGCATACTCAAACATGCCCATACTTACAAACTTAAACAATTCTTGCAAAACAATATTTTTCTTTGGATGAAGTAGGTAGACAATCTCTTAATAGTAAAATGCTAAAAAACGAAGTATAATTATGCTATGTTAGATTTAAAATTCATCCGCGAAAATGCGGAAAAGGTTCAAAAGTCCTCAAAAGACAAAGGAATCGATGTTGATATTCAGGAACTTTTGCGTCTTGATGAAGAGCACCGAACATTATTTTCGCAGGTTCAAAATCTTTATTCACAGAGAAATGTCGCAGCAAAGGAGCGAAATGTTGAAAAAGGGAAAAGTTTAAAAAGTGAAATAAGCACCAAAGAAACGCGACTTTTAGATTTAAAAAACGAATTGGATACGCTTTTGTACAGTATTCCAAATCCGGCAAAAGATGATGTAAAAATAGGTAAAGATGAAAGCGAAAATGAAATTGTAAAAACTGTTGGAACACCGAAAAAATTTGGATTTAAACCAAAAGACCACCTTGAGCTTGGAGAAAGTTTGGATATAATTGATATCCAAAGAGCCGCTAAGGTCTCCGGCGCGCGCTTTGCATATTTAAAAAATGAGGGAGTGCTTTTGGAATTTGCGCTCCAACAGTTTGCATTTGACACATTAGTCAAAGAAGGTTTTATTCCGGTGATTCCCCCTGTTCTTATAAAGGAAAGTGTAATGAAAGGGCTTGGATACATGGAGAATGGTGGAGATGAGGATATGTATCATTTGGAAAAAGACGGTCTGGTTTTAGTTGGAACCGCAGAGCACGCCTTAGTACCTCTACATATGGATGAAACGTTTCAAAAAAAGGATCTACCGCGCAGATATGTAGGGTTTTCGCCTGCGTTCAGAAGAGAATCGGGGAGCTATGGAAAAGACACAAGAGGAATATTTAGAGTTCACCAATTCAACAAAGTAGAAATGGTCTCTTTTGTTGCAGGAGAGGATGATGATAATGAGCATGCATTTTTGCTAGATTTAGAGGAAAAATTTTTTCAGGCACTTGATATTCCTTACCAGGTTGTAAAAATGTGTACGGGGGATTTGGGTTTTCCGGCTGCAAGAAAATATGATATTGAAGCGTGGATGCCAACGCAAGAAAAATATAGAGAAGTTACTTCGTGTTCTACAACGACAGATTTTCAGTCCCGCCGTTTGAACACTAAATACCTGCCTGCCGGCAGGCAGGGTCTGGTCGGTTCGGATAAAAAGTTTGTCCAAATTCTTAACGGAACTGCTTTTGCGGTTGGTAGAACTATTATTGCAATACTTGAAAATTATCAAGAAGAAGACGGATCTGTTGTTATTCCCGAAGTGTTGAGAAAATATACGAATTATGTAAAAAAAATATCCCCAATTTTAAAGTAAAAAAATACCATTTTTGTGATACAAAAAACATCAAATTTGCTTCGTTAATTTATCTCTCTATTTCAATCTAAAGTACGCATTTTGAAGCAAAGAATTTGCTTGACAAATTTACAAAACTTTTACACGATATTTACATATCCATATTCTCCAATAGTTGGGGAATTGAAAGGAGGTGTATATCCATGCCAAAAAAGAAAAAGGGAGGAAAGAAGAAGAAGAAATAACTAAAGAAATTTAGTTTTCTTTTTCTTCGGTTGTATTCGTAGATTACGAATATCAATTGATCAAATGGTATTCACCCCGCCTCTTACAAGGGGCGGGGTTTTCTTTACCTTCACGCTATGTTAAAATAATTAGTCACCAGAATTACATTCTTATGCTTGGAATTCTCTCAAAATTTTTTGACTCAAATAATAAAGAAGTACAGAAGCTTGTCCCTGTCGTGGATGAAATTAATGCACTTGATGAAAAAATTAAAAAACTCAAAGATACCGACTTTCCCCGTAAAACACGCGAGTTAAAAGAAAGAATTGCCAGTGGTGAAAATATATTTTTAATTCTTCCGGAAGCTTTTGCATTGGCGCGGGAAGCGGCAAGACGTTCTATAGGACAGCGTCACTATGACGTTCAGCTTATGGCCGCAATTGTTTTGGCGCAGGGGAAAGTTGCAGAGCAAAAAACAGGGGAAGGAAAAACTTTGTCTGCCGTTCCGGCTCTTTATCTCCATGCTTTGACCGGAAAACCCGTTCACTTAGTTACTGTTAATGATTACTTGGCGCGTCGCGACGCGGGATGGATGGGCGCAGTTTTTAATTTTTTGGGAATGTCAGTCTCATCCCTTATTTCAGAAGCGTCTTTTATCTATGATTCGGAATTCATAGATGATAAGGCAAATGATTACAGACTTTTGCACCTAAGGTCAATATCTCGGAAAGAAGCATATGCCGCAGACGTTGTATACGGCATTAACTCCGAATTTGGTTTTGATTACCTTCGCGACAACATGGTTTATCAAAAAGCAGACACGGTGCAAAGAGGTTATTACTACGCGGTTATTGATGAAGTTGATTCGGTATTAATTGATGAAGCAAGAACTCCACACATTATTTCCATGCCGGATGCAACCCCTTCCAATAAATACTATGAATATTCAAAAATTGTTGAAAAATTGGCGCCGGATATGGATTATAAGGTTGATGAAAAATCAAGAACTGCACATCTTACAGATCACGGTATCGGGAAAATTGAAAAATTATTTGGTTTGCAGGATATTTATGAGAAAGATTTTGATACTGTTTATCACATCGAAGCGGCGCTTAAGGCAAGGACTCTTTTTCATAACAATAAAGATTATATAGTGAGGGATAATCAAGTTATTTTAGTTGATGAATTTACAGGTCGTCTTTTGGAGGGAAGAAGGCTTTCAGAAGGTCTTCATCAGGCAATCGAGGCAAAAGAAAATGTTACGATTCAACAGGAAAGTAAAACACTTGCCACAGTTTCTCTTCAAAATTATTTCAGAATGTATGAAAGACTTGGTGGTATGACTGGGACTGCGGTTACGGAAGCAGAAGAATTCCACAAAATATATAAGGTTGATGTAGTTGTTATTCCGACAAACCGCGATATGGTAAGAATTGATGCTGGAGATTCAATTTACAAAACAAATACTGCAAAAGTAAGCGCTATTGTTGGTGAAATAGAAGAAGCACATAAAAAAGGGCAGCCTGTATTGGTGGGTACGACTTCAATTGAGAAAAATGAAATAATTGCCGAGATTTTAAAAAGAAAAACAATTCCTCACGAAGTATTGAATGCAAAAAATCACGAACGGGAAGCTCTTATTATAAAAGATGCCGGCCGAATCAATGCAGTTACTGTTGCGACAAATATGGCAGGGCGTGGAGTTGATATTGTTTTGGGAGGGCAGCCACCTTCAATGTTTGAGCTGCAGTATCAAAGCCAGGTAGGAAAAAAGCGTTTTGAAAAAGAACAGGAAGAGTGGCAAAAAGGACACGATGCTGTTAAAAAAGCCGGAGGGCTTTTGGTTATAGGTACTGAAAAACATGAGTCAAGAAGAATTGATAACCAGCTTCGTGGTCGTTCCGGCCGGCAGGGAGATCCCGGAAGGTCTATATTTGTCGTATCTCTTGAGGATGATCTGATGCGGATTTTTGGAGGCGAGCAGATTTCAAATCTTATGACCCGGTTTAATTTTCCTGAAGACCAGCCTCTTACGCACAGTCTAGTTACTCGTGTTATTACTCAAGCGCAGGTAAAGGTAGAAGGATTTAATTTTGAAATTCGAAAAAACCTTTTGGATTATGATGACGTATTAAATAAACAGAGAGAAATTTTGTATAAAACGCGCCGCGAAATTGTAGAAAATGATGAAAAAGTAGGAGAGTTGGTTTTGGAAAAAGTCAGAAACCAAATTGCAAGAATTGTTTCTTTTAGACTTGAAACAGAAGATCTTGACACAAAAAACGAAGAAATTATAGAAGAATTTACAACAATTCTTCCTTTTGATGAGGCTTCCAAAAAAGAACTTTTGGGACAGGTAAAACAATTCCATGCCCCAGATGAATTAATAGAATTCCTTTTTGGTCTTGCCCGCCAGGTTTATCAAAAAAGGGAAGAGATGTCAGGAAAAGAAGCATCAGATTATATGGCAAAGATTGTAACTCTTTCAACAATTGATAATTTATGGATGGATCATCTGACCGCGATGGAAGATTTGCGAACGGGAATAGGTCTTCGGGGATATGGTCAAAGAGATCCTTTGGTGGAATACAAAAATGAAGCATACCAAATGTTTGAGCGGCTTATGGACGGAATAGATGACGGAGTTGCAACCCGCATTTTCAAAGTTCAGGTAGAGCATAATCATCCTGCTCCCGCGCCGGAAATTCCAAAAAATGTCCAGCTTAATCAACAGGAAATAGAAGTCTTAGAGGATAGAAAGGTTAAGAAAACTAATGAATCAAAACAAGGTCAAGAGAAGAAAAAACTTGGTCGCAACGACCCCTGCTGGTGCGGAGCGAAGAAATCAGACGGAACTCCAATTAAATATAAACATTGTCATTACCCAAATTAATAGTCTTGGGAGAATGAGCGTAGTCCGCCTAAATTTGCTCCTTGAGCCGTGTTCGAACAGAAATGAAAAGGCGAAAAGTAAGAACAGGAGGGCGGGAGTGGAAAAAAGTGGAAGCAGTGCCACTATCCGAACTAAAAAAACTCTTATAAGTTTAACTTTATAATCACCCTCCACCATGTGGTAATTTTTTATTGACTTTGATTATTCCTGCTGCAATACTATGTTTATGGAGGATAACAGTAATCAGTCATCTGAATTAAAACAAGTTGAACAATTAATGCAAAAGCCTGCTGGTTTTAAAAACAAAAACATTTCAGGATCAACAATGGTGAAGGCGTTAGCTCTTTCGTTGTTTTGGAGCCCTGTATTTTCATATAATCTTCTCGGATTTATCTGCTCACGCCCAGGAGCAGCCAGGTGTGATGAAGGGGCGCTAGGAGTTCTTATAATATTATGTTTTGTTTCCTTTATTATTTTTTGGTTAATTTTTACTTTTATATTTACCCTGCTAAAAGGCAAAGTTAGCATGATTATATTCTCTTTGTTTCTTTTGATTCCATTCATAACAATAGGGATAGGTATGTATGTGGCGCACTTGCGAGTACAAAATACGGAGAAAACATTTCCCTCTAAGCTTCAGGTGGACTATTCTCTAACGCCTGAAAATGCTCAGCAGCGCGGATACAAACTTATTTACTCAAATTTAAAAGAAAACGTAATGTCAGATTCAAATACTATTTACCTTTTGAAATGGTACAATTACAAGTTAGGGGGTTCAGAGAATTCTACAATTCCAGATGTTATAGGAGTTTACGCGCCTATTAATTGATGTGGTAGCCTATTGGACTAACGCTTCATCAAATGCCATTACCCCGTTGCTGGTTAGATCTAGTCTGCTTTTTTTGAGGCGAGCTTGAATAAAGTTGCTCCAACGGCTATTGTTCCAAGAGAAACAGCAAGTAGAATAATTCCTGACTCAGAGCCTGCTTCTATTGAGCCGGATTTGGGCTTTATAATAGTTGGAGTAGGATTAAGTTTTCCAACCCATTTGCTCCACGGACTTGTAGAACAATCATTTTGTCCGTTAACTCTAAAAGAATAATTAAGCTTTGGATCCAAATCATTAATTGTGTAGCTTATAGCACCGGTTGAAGTACCATAATTAAAAGTTACGCTATATTTTTCATTCCCCGGTTCCAGCCCATAAACTATGTTGTATCTGGTTGCCCCTGTTACCGGTGTGAAATAGAGCAAGGCTTGTGTATTTGTTTTTGTAACTTGGTATAAATCTGGTGTGTTGGTAAGCTGTGAGCATTCTTGAGCATATACGTTTGTTGTAAAGGACGCATAAAGCAAAAGAATAAGGCCGAAACACAATAAGTTTAATTTCTTCATATTTCTTTACTATTAAAATAATAACCTTTATAAAAAAAACAATCAATAAGGATTGTTACTCAAAATATTGTCTTTTTAAAATAATAAGCTGTTTAAGACTGTTCATGTTATTAGAATTTTGATAACATAAAATTATGGAGGATAATACAAAAAAATTTATTTTGTGGTTTGACGAAATAGGAAAAGATGATATCCCGCTTGTCGGAGGTAAGAATGCTAATCTTGGGGAAATGTGTAGGAATCTCACGCAAAATGCGAGTCAGTTATTTCCAGATGAAAAAATTAAAGTTCCATATGGTTTTGCGGTGACGGCTGAATCTTATAAATATTTTATCCAGAAGAATAGTCTTGATGCAAAAATAAGTGAAGCACTTGCTAATTTAAATACGCAGGACATGCAACAGCTTGAAAAAGCAGGTCAGACAATCCGCGATATGATTGTGTCCTCTCCAATACCTGCAGATCTTGAAGAGGAAATTAAAAACGCATATCAAAAGCTTTCCGAAAAATTAAACCAACAGGATGTTGACGTTGCTGTGCGTTCTTCTGCAACTGCTGAAGACCTTCCCGATGCCTCTTTTGCAGGACAGCAGGAATCATATCTTAATATCCGCGGGTCGCAAGCTTTACTAGATGCAATTAGAAAAGCCTTTTCATCTCTTTTTACAAATCGCGCGATTTCTTACCGTGTCGATCAAAAATTTGACCACTTTAAAGTCGCTTTGTCAGTAGGAGTTCAGCAAATGGCGCATTCTGACCGAGGCGCAAGTGGTGTAATGTTTTCGCTTGATACAGAGAGCGGATTTAGAAATATTATTCTTATTAATGCCGCATACGGTCTCGGAGAATTTGTTGTCAAGGGAATTGTTAATCCAGATGAGTTTATTGTATTCAAGCCGACACTTGCTACCGGTTTTAAACCGATTATTAAGAAAAAACTTGGAAGTAAAGAAAAAAAGTTGGTTTACGCAACAGAGGGAGATATTCCGACAAAAGAAGAGGTTGTGACAGACGAAAATCGTCAAAAATTCGCGCTTTCCAATGAACAAATTTTGCAGCTTGCGCGGTGGGGAATGATTATTGAAGATCACTATAAAAAACCGATGGATATGGAGTGGGCGCTTGACGGTCAGACAAATGAATTGTATATAGTGCAGGCACGTCCAGAGACTGTTCAGGCAAGAAGAAATAATACTATTCTTGAAGAGTATGTTTTGCTTGAAAAAGGAAATATTCTTGCAAAAGGCGCTGCGGTAGGTAAGAAAATCGGTCAGGGAAAGGCGCGTTTTATTAAAGACCCAAGCCATCTTTCGGAATTTCAGAAAGGTGAAGTTTTGATTGCTGAAATTACTGATCCGGACTGGGAGCCGATTATGAAAATTGCTTCGGCAATTGTGACGGATTCCGGTGGAAGGACTTCTCATGCCGCGATTGTTTCCCGAGAACTTGGAATTCCTGCAATTGTCGGATGCGGCGATGCAACTCAAAAGATTCAAACAGGGCAGGACATTACAGTGTGTGTATCGGAAGGAGAAGTAGGGAATGTCTACGAAGGGATTTTGAAATTTAAGATAGATAAAACGGATTTAACAGGATTTAGTCTTCCAAAAACCGAGATAAAAATGATAGTTGCAGATTCGGAGCTTGTTTTTGACTATTCTTTTATTCCAAATCATGGAGTCGGACTTGCACGGGAAGAATTTATAATTTCAAATTTTATTAAAATTCATCCAAATGCTCTTATTAATTACGACACGCTAAAAGATCTTGAAGCAAAAAAAGAAATTGATAAATTAACTTATGGGTATTCTGATAAAGTTGAATACTACGTTGATAAATTGGCTTTTGGAATTGGAATAATTGCTTCTGCATTTTATCCAAACGAAGTACTATTACGCTTTTCTGATTTTAAATCAAACGAATATGCAAATCTTATCGGAGGGCGTGAATTTGAACCAGTCGAAGAAAATCCAATGATAGGTTTTCGTGGCGCAAGCAGATATTATGACCCAAAATTTTCACAAGCTTTTTCTCTTGAATGCAGAGCTGTTAAAAGAGTCCGGGAAGAAATGGGGCTTTTAAATCTTCAAGTTATGATTCCTTTTTGCAGGACACCTGAAGAGGGCAGAAAAGTAATTGCTGAAATAACAAAGAATGGTTTGACCCATGATAAAGAAAAGAATATACAAAATAACAAAAAGCTTGATGAAAATCTTCATATTTGGGTAATGGCTGAAGTTCCATCAAATATTCTTGAGGTTGAAGAATTTGCCAAGATTTTTGACGGATTTTCGATAGGTTCAAATGATTTGACTCAATTAGCTTTGGGAATTGATCGGGATTCAAAGCTTGTGGCTGGAATCGGAAATGAAAATGAAGAATCGGTTCATAGGCTGATTAGCCAGCTTATTCAAAAAGCGCATGCGCAAGGAGTGAAAGTCGGAATATGCGGGCAAGGACCATCGGATTTTCCCCAACTTGCGGAGTTTTTGGTCCGCGAGGGAATTGATTCAATATCTCTGTCTCCCGATTCTGTTTTAAAAACAGCAATAAAAATTAAAGAAGTAGAAGAACAAATAAAACAATAAGTTGTGAAACCGCTTTTGATATCCCATAGGGGAGATACAACTAACTTTTCGGAAAATACTCTTGACGCTTTTAAATCAGCCTTTTCTCATGGAGCAGATGGTGTTGAATTTGATATACACTTTTATAAAGGAGATTGGATAGTAGTTCATGACTACTTATTTTCGGAAAATCAAAAGTATCCTTTATTGACAAATGTTTTAGAAGAACTGAAAAATAAAGGACGTTTAGAGATTGAAGTAAAAGGCTTTGAAGATAATGGATTGAATAAATTGGAACAAATATTAACTCCCTATAAAAATCAAAATATTGAGATAACCACAAGCGTATTACCACTTTTGCCTTATTTAACTAAAAAATTTAATCATTTTAAAATAGGATTAATCTTTAAAGAAAATCTTTTTGAAGAATGGATGAATGAAGATTTAATAATTAGGTTAATTTTGGGATATTTAAAACTTGCCAAAGGCAATATTGCCCACCTGCCAGAAAGAATACTTAGTAAAAAGTTAATTAACAGTTTGCATAAAAATGGATATAAAATTCATGTAAATATTCCAAATACAAAAAATCAAAAACAAATGCTTATCAGATTGACTGATTTAGGTGTTAACCAGTTTACGATTAACGACATTAGAGTAGTCACATTTTTAGTTTAATAACTTCATAAGCTATAAATCCCCTCGGACACTTGATTTAGTTTTAAATTTCTTGTACTCTTTAAATAGATATATTATGGCGCGACTTAAATACATATTGTTCGTGTTTGTTTTTATTGGGTTTCTTTTTTTTAAGACTAATGTCTTTGCGCAGAGCTCATGTACAACTCCCGGAACACCTGCTAATGTTTTAATAACATATCCTGTGTGCGAAGGAGCGAATTGCAATTTTACCCAAGCCCAATGTACTTGGGAAGCAGCCACAAGCGTTGCAACATATGCAATAGTTGTAACGGAGGTTGATTCCGGAACTATTGTTAAAAGCGAAACGCTTGCTAGTTCTGTTCTAACTTATACTTTTGCTGTCACAAACAACAAAACTTATAAATGTGATGTAACCGCCGTTAATTCTTGCGGAACAGCTGGAGCAACAGGGACGTATTCTCTTCTTTGCCAAACAGATGTTGTTAATCCTACAAGTACTCCGGTTCCAACAGCTCCACCCGTGGTAGTGCCAACAGATCCACCCGTGGTAGTTATTCCGCCTAAATCACAACCTCCCGCATCAGGAAATGAATTCGGATTTATGATGCTTGGCGCCATAAGCTTAGTATTATTCATGGGTGGCATCTTGCTATTATTTTAAAAAATGAAGAATGATAAAAAGGAAGATGTTTTGCTGAAAGACAATCCACAAAAAGAAATAAAGAATACTGCCTTCCCTCAATCAAATTTACATAAGATAAATATAAATAAAAAAACTTTACTTTTATCTTTTGGATTATTGCTTGTGGTTTTAATTTCAATTGTATCTTTGTTGTTTTTCTACAGTAGCAAGATGAAGGATAAGCCGTTTGTAGATCAAAACAAACGGTTAAAAAGTTTTACTCCTGCAATAAACCCCGAAGATACAAAACTTATAGAAGCAAGAAAAAAAATACTTGAATATGCTAAAAAAAACAACATCACCGTATCTGATGATGAGATAAGCACGCGTAAAAAACAGTTAGTTTCAGAAAGCGGAGGAGATGCAATCAAAACCACATTAAAAAATTACGGATGGTCAGAAAACGACTGGACAGAAGTTGTTAGGTGGCAAATTATGCGCAGTAAAATTATTGAAAAGATAAAACCAGTCAGATATGGTGAAGTTCTTTCTGTACGCTGGGATGTATATTCGTCGGTATTGAATGAACAAGTCGCAAGTGAGAAGAAAGTAGTCGTCATTGAATACTTAGAACAAGTTAAGCAAAAATTATTGTCCAGAACTATCAAAGATTTATATACTGTTTTTAACTCTTTTGATATAAATACGGAGCCAAAATTTAAAGGAATGGAAAAAAAATATGGAATACAATACGATGGTTTTAACGAAAAGACGAATCAATATAAAGCATTTATTTTGTCCAAAGATAATGTTAACTATTCTTTTATTATGTCTACTGTCCCTCCTACAATTACAGACGTTAAGTGTACGCTTGGAGGATGTTCTATTTACAATATAACTTCGGGAACAAATGGAGATGAATTGGGCAATGAAATATTAAAACTATTCACAGATACAGGGATAATTTTTTAACATGAAGACTTTTTTAGTATTATTTTTTTTTATTTTGGGAGCGTTTATTTTTCTAGCTTTTGGTTCACGTGTTGAAGCAGCATCTCAATCCGATCTTGCAACTATGGGGATTGCTGTTCGTGATAATTTAGGTAATGACATTGCTGGTGCAACTGTTAATGTCACTTTGCTTAACGCCAATGATGAGGCTCACGGAGGATTCTTGCATTGCTTGATTCCAGGTGGGAAGAAAGAGGGCCCATATAATAATTTAACACGTTGGTATGATTCAGGAACTGATGGTTGGTATTATGTTCTAGATAATGTATGTTGCACAATCAGCGGTTTTGATTTTACGGTTTCTGCACCGGGATACAACTCTAGCAGTGGTTCTGTAAATAATCCATGGGTTACAGGTTCAGGCCACAGTACGCTTTTAGTAAATGATGGAGGTTTTTATATCGTTAAAGTTGTGACTCTGACTCCAGTGACTTATACATGTACTACGACTTCCACCAGGCAATGTCAGACAGGAAGTTGTGTGACTGGATGGCATCCTGATACTTCTAATTTAACTTGTGCTCCAACAACTGTCTGTTGTGTTCAGGATGCGCCGACTTCGACGCCGACACCATCTGCTACTCCTACGCCCTCCAAAGCACCAACCGCTACTCCAACACGTGCTCCTTCAATAACTCCCGGTGGGGCTACGGCAACACCAAGACCTCCAACGGCAACACCAAGGCCTCCAACAGCTACACCAAGACCGCCAACAGCTACACCAACGCTTCCACCCGGTACTACCGCAACGCCTGTTCCGCCGACCGCAACACCTACGCTTACAGTGACCCCATCTCCTACTAAAACTCCGACTTCAACACCTTCACCCAGTGCAACCGCCACCCCAACCCCTCCGCCGTTTTCCGAAAATATGTGTAAATGTGACGGGATAGGTCTTGCTCCGCAAGTATTCAAAGCCGGAGATACTCTCACTGTTACATCCTATGCAAAAGTTGAAGGTGGAGATATCGTAAATGCAGCTGTTGAAAAAATGCTTTTTTCATCAGGAAGAGGTACTGACCCAAATAATATTACCCGTGATTTTCCGTATGTTAATCCTGTTGATGTTTCGATTGAATCGTCAACCGCTACAAAGATTAGGTATAAATCAACATGGCAGTATAAAGTTCCTAACCCTATTGATCCTAACTATACTTATAAAATATGGTATGCGCCACAATGTGTTAGAAAAACTTCGTTTGCGCCAGCCACAACCAATGTTCTTGCCGCAAACGATACAGCAATAAAACCAAACTGGTTTGATAACCTCTTTGCTTTTATTGCCAAACTTTTCGGTGTCAAACCGACACCTACCCAGAACAACAACATTGTTCCAGTACAAAATACTTCATCGTCTGTTACCCCCAAGCCAATCATTTTGAATACATTTGGATTTGTTAGTCCAGAGATTGTATCAACGGGTACCTGCCCCTATATTAAATTTAAAAGCACAGTAGTGTTTTAAATTTGTTATAATTTTATGTATTAGAAAAGTATATTGATTATCTAAATTATGGACGAGAATAATAATATTGAAGCAGTAAATAATCCGTCCTCATCAGGTATTTTTTTTCGCTTGTTAAGCAACAAAAAACTTCTTCTTGGCGCTTTGATAATTCTAGTTTTATTGGTTATTTTTGCCGTGTTTTCTTTTTTTTCAATTCAAAAAAATAATAAAATAGCACAAGCAAGAAATGATGTTTATCAAAAACTAAAAATAGGAGATTATAAGGGCGCGCAAGAAGCGGCAAAAAAAGGTTTGGCGATAAAAAAAGATGACGAATACCTTATAAAGAACTTCATAAATGCCGTGTCTTCACAAGGAAATAAAACAGGTAAAGAAATCGATGCTTTAAAAATCTCAGAGCCGTACATAAAAGAATTATTAAAAGGGAATAATAGTGCAGACGATTTATTAACGGCAGGGTATGCATACGAAACAGCAGGGCAATACGAAAAAGCTTTAACTTATTACGAAAATGCAATATCCAAAAATCCAAAGTTATCAGAAGCATATTTTCATAAAGGTCATGTCCTTGCTTTTTTAAATAGAGAATCAGAATCCCAACAAGCATACGAAAGGGCATATGAATTGGATCCAAATAATCCCCTCATTATATTAATGAAAGCAACTATTCTTAATAAAAATAATAGCCCAGATGATTCACTAAATTTACTTTTAAAGGTTGGGGATAATGAAAGTTTTGACAAAGACATTCGAGCCGAATCTTATACTGCAGCTTCGCTTTTAGAAATGAACAGGGGAAATAATTTAGAATCAAAAAAATATGCAGAAAAAGCATTTAGAACAGGAAGTGAGTATTCAACAGGAACAGCGTTGTATGGATATTATATAGGGCAGGAAAAGAATCGATATAATGAAGGGATAGGTTATCTTACTTCCGCAATAAAACAAAATCCTCGAATAACATTTAATTATCTTCTATTAGGTATATTATTAAGAACTTACAATTATCCTAAACAGGCTGTAATTATACAAAAGGAAGGATTGGATAGAATTGGAGAAGACAACACGATTATTGGTAATAGTGCCAAGAGTGCTCAAAAAGGAAAAATGTATTATGAGATTGCTCAGACTTATTCGTTTGTTCCTGATGTTGATAATTCAGTAAAATACTTGAAATTAGCGATAGCTGAGAATTCTCTTTACGAGAGTGATATTCAAAAGGATTTAAAAACAGGATATTTCAATAAGATAAAAATTAATCCTATTTTTGTCAATTTTGTAAATTCAAAATGAAAAAAATAATACTTATTGCACTTTTTTTATTATTTATATCTCCGTTGATTGTTAAAAATAATGCATATGCGTGTGAAGCAGATGAAGTAGAAATGAAAAATGGTACCTGTTTTCCTATACCAGCAAGTGAAACTCCCGGAACACATGATACAACTACTTGTCCTGATGGTACAGAATGTACTATATATAAAGGATGTTATGTTGCTGATTGTAGTACGGGATCATATTGGATTTGTACTAATAATAATCATACAACTTATCCGCCTCCTGTGGTATTTGAGCCGCCTCCGGCGGAAGAACCTCCTTCGTGTTTGCTTTTTTCGTTTTTTTGTGAGTCTCAACCTGTTACAACTCCTGCCGTTCCTGCTTGCGGTGCGGATTGTACGAGTAATCCAAACATATGTGAAGATATCGTAGGATGCAATCAGTGTCTTCCAAATCCAAGTGGTCAGGGAAACACGTGTCAGGATCAACCAACCGCAACGCCCGTTCCGCCGACCGCAACACCGACACTTCCACCCGGTACTACCGCAACACCTGTTCCTCCGACTTCAACACCAACTGCAACTCCAACCCCCACACCGCCACCCGGTGCAACCGCAACACCGACTCCAACCCCACAACCTTTTTCTGAAAATATGTGTAAATGTGATGGCATAGATTTTGATCCGCAAGTATTTGAAGCCGGAGACACTCTTGATATTATTGCGTATGCAAAAGTTGAGGGTGGAGATATCGTAAATGCAGCTGTTGAAAAAATGCTTTTCTCATCAGGAAAAGGTACTGACCCGAATAATATTACCAGGGATTTTCCGTATATTAATCCGGTTGATGTTTCAATTGAATCTTCAACAGCTACAAAAGTTAGGTATAAAGCAACGTGGCAGTATAAAGTTCCTAACCCTATTGATCCTAACTATACTTATAAAATATGGTATAAGCCGGAATGTGTTAGAAAAACTTCGTTTGCGCCAACCACAACCAATGTTCTTGCCGCAAGCGATACTAGAAGTGTAAGCTGGTGGGATAGCGTATTTAATTTTATCGCCCAGCTTTTCGGAGTAAGAACGCAAACTGCCCAAAACAATAACGTTACACAATTACAAAATACATCATCAAATATTACTCCCAAACCAATTAGTATTGGTACAATTGGATTTATTAAGCCTGAGATTGTGGAAGAAGCAGGCACCTGCCCCTATATACGATTTAAAGCACAGTAGTGTTTTAAATTTGTTATAATTTTACGTGCTAGAAAGATAACATCGATTTTATAAATTATGGATGAGAAAAATATTAAGGTAGAAAATAATCCACCCTTATCAAACGTTCTTGTTTCTCTCTTAAACAAAAAGAAACCGCTTATTATATTAATTGTTTTACTTCTGATTATAACCATAGCTCTTCTTGCCGTTATGTTTAAAAGCGCACAACTTAAGCAGGGTTCAAAAACACCAGAGCAAAATACAACGGTGAGTCCGTCGGTTGCTACAAAAACAATTAACGAGAAAATGTATAAAGAAATTATTAAAGAGTCTATTGCCTATATTGAATCACAGCGGCGATCGGACGGATTTTACGAATATGTCGGTCATTATGATGAACAGTGTACTCTGAAGGACGGAAAAAAGGATTGTCCTTTCAATGGAACCCGAATGTTTGAAACAACCAATGCATGGACAGCCCTCGCCCACTTTGCAGCATACAAAGCGTTAGGTGATAAGTCGGAGCTTGAAAAAGCCAACCGTGATCTTGCAAAACTTATTGATTGGTGTGCTCCTGATCCAAAAAAATGCCTTTGGGTCTTAGCCCAACCCGCAATTATTTACCAAGACACAAAAGACCCAAAAATTCTTAATTTCTTAAAGCCTCAAGGACTAGCACTGCTTTCTTCTGCTCCTTCTACGGATACTATGTTGGTTGCGATAGAATCCAGAGAGCTCGCACTTTTATATGAAATATTCCAAGATTCTAAATTCCTAAGCGCATCAAACAATAGGCTTTCTCTGGCAAGCAGGGGGTTAAATGACCAACAAAATATTTATATCAATACACCCATTAAATTTGCAGAGTATTCCTGCTGGGTTGCGCTTGCAAACGGAGAATTATCTGTTGCAACAAAAAATGCAGAGAAAAAAAATAATACTTTAGTATTTTTAGAGAATGGAAAAATACTACAGAATTTTAGTAATTTTTATAATCCTATTCAAATTCAACCCTGTATAGAAACATATTCTTTGATTGGGAGTGATGTTGAAGCAAAAAATCTATTAGATAAATTTATTTTAGGATTTTATGACGGAAAGAAAGAAAAGTTAATATACGGAGAGGGAGGAACTGTTTTTCAGCAAAAGAATAATTCAAAAATGATAGTTTTAACAGATTCTGCATATACAATATTTTTATTAAGCAATATTTATAAATGAAAAAAATAACCTTTATACTTTTTTTTATTGTTAGTTTTATATCTTTTTTTATTTTATTACAAAATAATTCTCAGGTTCAAGCGCAATGCGAAAACTGTGAGGGAATATGCGTAGCTCAACAAGTTAGAGATCCAAATTTTGTATGTGATTATTTCCATAAGCCTTGTAGTAATGCAGGTTGCCACAACGGTCCCCCGACTTACACTACAACTTATGTATGTGTTCCTTCTGGTGGAGGGATTACGCCTACGCCTCCTCCTGGTAATGTTACGAATCCTACACCTACTCCCAATGTTCCTGTTTGCGGTGGTCCTTGTAGTCCGGGAGGAACACAATGTCCTATAAATTGTCCTTTATGCGAGCCTACATCTGATGAACCCCCATTTTTCTTTACTTGCCAGTCTGCGCCGGTTCCTACGCCTACTCCTACTTCAACACCTGTTCCAACAAGTACCCCAACCCCTGTACCAACATCAACGCCTGTTCCAACAAGTA
>Ga0210057_1001278_pt1 | contig 38664 bp, 39 predicted proteins | sample CryGeyCG2114_010_2_FD_183968 | JGI IMG/M metagenome (GOLD analysis project Ga0210057, IMG submission 183968) | Groundwater microbial communities from aquifer - Crystal Geyser CG10_big_fil_rev_8/21/14_0.10 (SPAdes) (version 2) | ecosystem: Environmental > Aquatic > Deep subsurface > Groundwater ... | reverse complement strand
GAGCTAAAATGCCAAAAATAAGCCCAATAAAAGCGCCCGTTAACATAAACATCAAAATGGCGCCGACTACCATAGGAGCATAGTCAGACAAGCCGGATGATTTTTTGGGGCTGTTAGTTTCGGCCATTATAAGGGGGCTCGGTGATCTTTAACAAACTGCACGGCTGCTTTCTCTTGCTCAGTTGGGGGGAATTCCATCCAATTACTGCCGGCCCTGTCTTTTAATCCATCTCCACCTGTCAGGAAGGCGGTTACTTGGTTCTCTAGCTGAACCTTAAGGGGAATGCCTGCATAGGCGCCATGAATATGTTCGTTGCCACACCAAGTGGAGCGAGTGGCGCACGACCGATACCAAGCAGCCCAACCTTGAGAGCGTAAAGCTCGCACTATTTTCTCTATCTCAGCGCGAGATTTTTTAGCTGGTCGTCTAATAGAGATGTCAATGGCACCAGTGTATGATGAGCCCGGCTCTGAAGCGTGAAAGCCCGCGCTAGCCGAAGCGAAGCCTAGTCCTTGTGATATTACCCATTCGCCACCCGCCAAAGCAACCGCTCGGCGGTAGGCGGAGGCGGCCACGGGGTGGACTCCACTAGCTGGGCCTTGGCCGTCGTCGGAAACTTCCAAAGGTCCGCCCGTGTAAACATAGGGAGTAGAGCCCCCGACACTCACTAAAGGCAAATTATCAAGCTGGCTGACGGTGACGCCAAAAGCGGCCGAACCGCCAAACATAATTAATAGCACACCAATGGCGACGGCTAGCCAAGCTGATATTTGTCCTTTGTGCATATATTAAATATTTATTTGACGCCACTACTGCGCATGGCTAACAGCTCTTTAGGGTCAGAGGTAATTATTTGATTCTCCGTGTAACTGGCGATAATTTTTATGGCGACGTGGTTTTGGCCGGCGAAGAATAATCCTTCTCCGACATTGGCGTTGAGGAGTAAATACTTCTCTTGTTCTGTTAAATTGAATGTCTCCGCCACCCTTTCAATAGAGCTAGAGGATTGCTTCAAAAGCAGTTGCATAGAAGAGTTGGAGACAATTGGTTTGCCGTATTTGTTCTCTAAGAAGTCTTCAATGTCTTGCGAAATAATGGTTAGCCCAAAGTAATATTTACGGGCGCGCTTGGCTAGCCCTTGTAAGAATTTGGCCGAGTCTTCGTACTGCATCATCCACCAAGCTTCATCAACAATCATTAAGCGCCGTTTTAGCTTGCCCCGAATAACGCTCCAGACGTAGTTCAAAATAACAAACATGGCAATTGGTCGAAGTGACTCTTCTAGATCACGTACTGAGAAGACGACGAAGCCACCCTTTAGTTCAAAGTTGGTTGGCTGGTTAAATAGCCCAGCGAAAGAGCCTTCTGTATATTTAGTTAAGCGTTGAATTAGGCTCTCTGACCCACGAATGTTCTGCAAGACAGACACGAAGTCGCCCAAAATGGGGGGTTCGTTTTTGTGGGTAGATGGGTCTTCTGTAATATCTTTCAAGGCGTATGTTTCGCGCAGGGCGGTGTCAATAATGCCGTCTTCTTCGGGCGAAACGCCTCCGACCATAATGCGAATAAGACTGCTTAAAGTGGCGATGTTTGATTTCAAAACATCTTCGTCTTCTCCTCTTTCATCTTCAATTTTAGGTAAGTCAAAAGGATTAATACGTTGGGGCGAACTAAGTGAGATATTTAAGAAAGTACCCCCGACCGCTTCAGCTAACCTTTCATACTCGTTCTCGGGGTCAACAATAATGATATCTGTGCCCAGCATTAAGTAACGCAAAGCTTCAAGTTTGACAGCGAAAGATTTACCCCCACCCGCCTTGGCCAGCACAATGGAGTTGGCGTTCTCTAAATCAAACCGGTCAAACAGAATTAAGGAGTCGTTATGACGGTTTAAGCCGTATAAAATGCCCTTATCTTCGGTCAGTTCAGCAGAGGTAAAGGGGAAGGTGGTAGATAAAGAGCCTGTATCTAGGTTGCGTAAAACCCCTAGCTCGTCGTGGCCGATAGGCAGGGTGGAGTTGAATCCTTGCTCCATTTGCAGAGTGGACTGTTTGGTGTAAATAAGGGTGCCACCCAAGGCGGATTCCAGTTGGTTAGAGATCTCTTCCAGCTCTTCTTTAGATTTGGAGGAGATGGTGAAGTATAAAGCGAAGTGGAAGAGGCGGTTGTTGCCTTGAGTGAGCGCATCTCGCATTTCGTCAATATCTTGCAAGGCGACGTCTAATTGAGGGTCGCGCACTAATCCTTTCTCTCTTTCAATTTGGCGAGTGGACTCTAGTCGACCTGTTTGGCGCTCCAGCTTGCGCAAAACCTCCGCGGTGTCTTGGGGGTAAACGAACATGGAGATGTCTATGGTGACATCAAAGTTGATAACAGGTGATAGCCAGTTGGTATTCAAGAAGCGCGGGTAGTTATAAACGAACATTGTTTTGGTGAAGGTTTCTCCCAGTTGCAAATAGTTCGGCTTCACAATTAAGCCTGACGGAGAGATAATGTCTCGCACTGAAGTAGTGCCCCGAGAGTAGGCGCTCTGGGCGATATGTTGTAAATCTTTGGCGGTGACGTCTTTCGCCGATTTTTGTCGTTTATGAAAACCGAAGGGTAGTTTTAGGGCCATAATTTAGGGTTGATTCGTTGGTTGATTGTTGGTTGGTTCCGGCGTGGGCGGTGGCGGCTCCGGCGCTGGCGTATCTTCGGTCGCTGGCCCTTCTTGTTGGGCTAGCTTCTCGGCGGCTTGAGGCACGTCGGCCACCTCTACTTGGCTGATGACACTGCCGTTACTGGAGTCTAGTTGAATGCTGTCAGATGGTGGTGCTTGCTCTGTTTGACCATTGTTGACAGTGTGGTCAGCGACAATTAACTGTTCAGTAGATTGGTTGGTGGCGTTCGCCGTGTTGGGTGGCATCTCTGCTTGGCGCGAAACCACTTCTGTTTGAATTTTATCCATATCTACAAGTCTTTCTGTATCGGAAACATCGGGGTTGTAAATGCCGTAAAAGACCTCAATTAATTGCTGAGTGTTGAGCGCTTCAATGCGTACACCTAATTGAGATAGGCCACCCGCTATGACATTGGCGCGGGTGTTTAATTCGTTGCGGTAGCGGTTAAAATTAGAACGACTGAGGGTGGGAGCAGACTGTTTTTTGAAAAGAGAGAGCATGCCCGAAGAGGCGCCTTGTACAGTGGCGTTCTTGTACGTTAAAACGACAAAATACTTTTTAGACATAATATTGGCCACAGACACTAAACTACGCATAAAGTTGATATAGTCTTGCGAGTGAATTTGGAGCAGTTCGTTATCTAATGTTTTGGTCTGTCTCTCTAAACTGATTAAATAGGGTTCTAAGTCTAGTCGTTGGCTTTTAATAACAATTTGAATGGGGAAATCTAAACTGTTCAAGAAGCCCTGATACTTGGCGATAATGGAATTTTGTTCTGTTTCGTTTTTTAAATCAAAGTTAATGGGCAGAGCTTTTAAAATTACGGCTAAAGAGCCATCCTTTAAAATGACAACGCCCTCTTCTATGCCGGCTACAGGCAGGTTGATTTGGGGTTTCTCTTTATTCATTATCTAATTCTGCGTAGCCGTGACTATCAACAATTTCGGCCACGTTCTCTAAATCTTTTTTGCTGTAAGCTTTCTTCGTCGGCTTGTTTTGGTTTTTGGCAGTCGGTTTATCTTCTCTGATAATGGTTGTTCGCCCACTCTGATCTTGCGACCAGCTCTGCTCTTTAGGGGTGATGACATATTTAAATAAGGATGACAGAAATTTGGGCATTGGTTCGCCGTGCACGCGAACGGCGGCTAGAGCGAAGGCGAAAATGCCAATGATGCCCCCAATAAGCATGCCAAAATAACCTCCAATTTTAACTAAAGCAATGTAGGCAATGAGACCGCCCAAAGCTAAATAACCAAATTGGATAAGCGTAAACTTACCGACAATTCGATCCTCCATGTCTAGATTTTGGGGGACTTTAAACTGTGGCATCTATTCCATTATAGAAGAAAAATGGGCAGAAAGCAGGATGCTTTTTGGTGGACAAATTTAGAGTACTTGCAGAGTCTCTTGCCACATTTTCGTGCCGCTGTTGTCGGCAGAGATGCCGTATTGGCCTATGGAGATAAAGTAGAAGCGGTCGGGGTGGTTCTTATCCATCAAGAAATAAGAGATGCCATTGGAGGCGGTGTAGGGAGCGGGGCAAACGGCGACGGGCCCGCCCGTTTGTTCACCGGCCGGGTCTGGGTCACCAGCTGGGGCTAGAGAAATAATTATTTGTGCTTTCTCCCAAGTAGCCAGATCTTTTGAAGTATTAACGATAGATTCAACGGAACAATCGTCTAAAGAAAATTCGGCTAACAAACTCTCGTAAATAGCCATTTCCAAAGTGTCGCTGGGGTTTTTGCTGAATTTCTGAATCCATTGGCCGTCGGTGTAGTTGGTGGATGATTGAGCGGTGGAAACGTAAGTCTTGTCTCCTTCTTCTTTAACAGTTACTTTACTGCCGTCAGAGCGGTCGGCGTAGTAGAACGAAATTCCCATTTCAGCTGATTCAAATGTTTGGCCGTCTGGGTTGGGTACGCGGGGAGCTTTCTCTGTAGTCTGATTTTCTGTTGGCGCGATTTCTTCTGCGTCAATGGCTGAATTGTCAGTAATAGGTTCGATAACGGGCGCTTTTGTGTTTTTGCGTGATTGAACATAAATTGCCCCAATTAAGATAAAAACTACCAAACCAAACAGCCACCATTTCCAAGGCATCGATGGTCGTTGAAGTTCCTTTATTTCAGGTTTGACTGACTGTTCAGATGTTTTGCTTGCAGAGGTGTCGTCTTGTTTTGTGTCCATAAAATATTTTATTGATTGACCTTAGCTTAGCACTAAATACCGCAAGTTCGGCCTTTAAAAAATCTGTCATTGCTCGACAGATTTAACGGTGTGACTTGACTTGCTGAGTCCACTTTCCGAATCTTAATCGTCAAAAATCATGTCACTTGCTTACCGGTTTTTGACTCCTTATTACCTAATTACTTGACGCAGCACAGCTGCTGTAATTGCCAAAACATACTTATAGAGAACATTGTAATTATTTGGTTGTGTATTTGGTCGCGTACGAATTCTAGCGTTAAGCTAGAATTCGTGGTGCCGAGGGCCGGAATGCCGCGACTGCGTCGCGGTTCTGGTGGTAAGTAATTGTACCACCAGAACGAACCGGCTTCATGTATGCCGGTCCAAGTCCGGCCTTTAAAAAATCTGTCATTGCTCATCTGGCGATGATCAATAACAGATGGTGCCGAGGGCCGGACTTGAACCGGCACAGGGTATAAACCCCAAAGGATTTTAAGTCCTTCGCGTCTACCATTCCGCCACCCCGGCTTTGCAACTGGCGACATATTTACTCTAGCCAACAGGTTGGTAAATGTCCAGTAGCCAACACTTTTTTACAAGCGATGAGTGATATACTTAGAATATGCTACAAGACTTCCGCCTCACAAAAACGTTCTGGTTTCGTGGCGAAAACAGTGAAGAGCGAGGAGATGTATCAATTCTGATACATCGACGAGCTCTGAATTGTTTTTCGTAGAAAGCAGGATGTTTTGGCCAGAAAGGTAGTTTTGCAGCATATTCTAAACACAAATCCTATTAATTTTTTATTATGGCAAGAAACCCAGAGTTTCCGACCGCACAGGGCGTAGATGACATTGTTTCTCAAGAGCAGGCTGAAAATAAAGAAGTGTTAGATTTGGCAGAATTTGATAAACGCAGTGTGCAATATTTGGCCAAACTGCACGAAGAAGGTGTTAGCGTCAATATTATTTTAAGAAACATGGCTGGGCTAGACACTAAAGAGGCGCACGAATTGCGTCAGCAGTTATTAAAGAGTGGCGAACAAATAGAAGCTGAAAATGTTTTACAAGGATTAGCCGGATGCAATTCAGATACTGCACAAAAGTTACGCGAAAAATATGCGGTGTTCTTAAACGATGATTTATTAAAAATACGCGGTGCTCGCTCTATGACAGGAGTGACCGACCTTGATAAAAGAAGGTCTTTATTCAGTGCGGACGTGGGTCATGGAGTCAACTTGTTAGAGATGTATATGGGTTCTGATGAGGAAGAAGCTTGGTCATTGAGAGAGACATTTATTTTTCACTACGATAAAGAGGTGTTAGAAAGTTTGGCAGGATTAGACACAGAGCGTGCGTGGCAGATGAGAGAGCGATGTCTTGTTGGGCTTAGTGATTACGATTCAATTAGAAGCAGTTCTTTTCTATATTCCATAACTGGACTAGACTCCGATCGTGCTTGGCAGGCACGCGATGAAATGAAAAAATGGCAACCACAATTAGTGCTTGCCGGTCTGGCGGGGCTTGACTCTGACCGCGCTTGGCAGTTGCGTGATGAGCTACAAAGAACCCAAAAATTTAATAAGTACGACATGCTAGAAAGTATTACAGGATGTAATTCCGACCGCGCTTGGCAGTTGCGTGATGAAATTATTAACGATAAAGAAGATGAGTTAAGAAGTATGCACCTGAAAACCGTTGCGCGCAGTCTTTCAGGAGATTACCGCACTTTCATTTGGCGTCCTCTGCCCAGGAAATCCCGTCCCCAATTAGTTGATGTTGACACGATAAAAAGTTCTGTGCAGAGTCCGTCCGAGCAGAGCCAACCTGAAACAGAGAGTGTACCCAAAAAGCCCGACGAAACGGAAGTCACACCAATTATTAAGGGTCAGGAGGTGGTACAGACTCCAACAGAGTTCAAAGTAGACACTGACGAAAAGATAGAAGCTAAGGTCGCCCGGCAATTCGGGTCAAAATCAGTGGCCGAGCTGGAAGAGATCGCTAAACAGTGGGAGAATCACACGCTAATGGCGGAAGGGCTATTAGAAGCATACCGCTCTTACCGCCAAAATTACGCTCGCTATTTGCGTAGCGTCTTAACCAGTCAAGGAATCTTAAAGAAAGAGAAGAAAGATTCAAAGACTATGTTGAATAAAAAAGAGCTGATTAGTCTGGAGAACATCTTGAATGAAGAATATGATGAACTGAGTGAAATGACGAAAAGTATGCGAACCAGTGCCGATGAGTTGGGTCTGACTGCAATTATTCCCCAAGCTTATTATTATGCTCTATCTTTTAATAACCTTGACTCCTACCGACTTGATATGGGCCTAGACAATCTGACAGAGGTGGTTAAGGAGCAAGCTAATAAAGGGGTATTTATTATTTACCCGGTTACAATAGAAGGCTTCGGGGGCGATAGCTCAGAAGAAGCAATGAAGTTTAAATTAGATAACGAAGAGAGATATTTCCAAGAATTTAAAGATTATTTAGCTACCAGAAGAAAGAAGGCGGAAATTGAAGGCATAGACAGCGAGCCGACACCTGTTGATGAGCGTTTGGGAGCCAAATCTATCGCTGATGCGCGTGAGATAATCAAAAAAATTCATTTTATTTATGAAGCTCGCTATGGGCATGGTGAGACTGCAGAGACTGCCTATGACAAATTTGCCTCCGGCTTAGAAGATATGACTGTTGAAGAGCTCCATAATTTTGAGAAAGAACTGACGGATGCAGGCTTATTAGCTAGTGTTTTGTTAGAGAAAAATCGTCGTTACGTGAAATCGTATGATGCTTACTTCCGTCAAGTAATGAAAGAAGTTCGTGGCTTTATGAAAGTTAAACATTCTCCCCCTGTAGTAGTTGTAGAGGCCATATTGGGTCGTTTTGCTGGGGGGAGGCTACAAAAAATCAAAGAATGTTTTGCAAATTGAAGAAAGACTGCGAACTGAGCGTCAAGAGCTGGAAGATTCTGCAAATATTTTAACAGGGTCCTTAGCAGACGCTCCCGCTTCTATTAAATTTTCTTTTGATTTGATTGATACGGGTGATTGGCGTCGGTGGGATTTGCCCAAAGAGACTCAAGAGATAATTACCAGATATATTCCTAATCTTCCCCTTGAGAGCAAATGTAGTCTTAGAATTAAAGGCTCTAATGACAAAGAAGTTTATAGTCCAGATGAATTTTTAAGATATTTTGAAGAAGACGCAGAGCAGTTAGTCTGGGCTTTGAGCAGCTACTCAGCCGTTATTTTAGAGGCACAAAAGAAAGGTCACGACGTCAAAACGGTTAGTGATGTGACTATGCTCAATATACCCCTAGCGGAAGCGGCGGGCTAAACGGGGTGACAGAATTAACTCAAAATAGTGATGTCTGTGCCCTCTTCAGGCAAATTGCTGGCGGTAATACTCAGTTTGTCTAGTGCCTCCGTCGTTAAGTTGAGCTCTTTTTGAAAATCAGCAATGGGCAGAGAGCCAAACAATACCAAGCCGGATGGCTCTAAATCTTTGGCGGCCTGCTCGGCTAGCTTTAATTCATCTTTAGATGTAACCCTAACAGTCAAAACGTCAATGTTGGCGAAGTTCTCTTCGTCTTTATCTATTTCGTAGGGGCGGTCTATGTACATTAACTGCAATCCTTCTATACCTAAAACGGCGGTGCGAATTTTTTCAGGTAGAACAATGGCGCTGACCCCTTGCACGTCGTACTCACCGGGGCCAGGAATAGCAAAGTCGGCAATGTGAATAGAGTCGTTAAGCTTAACGGTCACCTCGCCACTTTTAATAATTAACGTGTTGTCTGAGCGATTAATTTTCATTTCTCTGTCTTCTTATCTTCCTCTTTTTTAATCGTCTTGCCAACTTTTTTATCGGCGGTTTTTTTAACAACTGTTTTTTTGACTCCTTTCTTCTTGACGGTTTTCTTTTTAGGTTCCGTTTTCTTTTCAACTACCTCGGTCGCTTCGGCGACGACTTCTTTTTTAACCGGCTTCTTTTTCGTTTTAACGCCCTTGCCCTGGTCTGCTTGTTTGAAGCTCAAGCCCAGACGATGCTTTTTGGGCTCAATGGTCAGAATTTTGAAGTTGTAATCTTCAGTCGGTTTGAGAATGTCGGCGGGGTCAACCACTTTTTCATCGGATAATTCAGAGATATGCACTAATCCGTCAATCTCATTGTCTAGTTTGACGAAAACACCAAAGGGGGTGATGCGCGTCACATTACCTGTGACCACGTCGCCTTCCTGATAGCGCTTTTCAATGTCTTTCCAAGGGTCTGAAGTTAATCTTTTCAAAGATAAGGATACGCGATTGTCTTCGGTAGAAACGACAATAGCTTTAATTTTCTGCCCCGGTTTGAACATATCGTCTAAACTGGAGACGCGACCCCATGCTACTTCTGAGATATGTACTAATCCTTCTAAGTTTTTCTTCTCGTTTTTCAATTGTACGAAGAGGCCAAAATCAACGATGCCAGAAATGGTGCCTTCCATAATGTCGCCCACTTTTATGCCCTTGATTTTCTCTTCCTGCTCTTTATCGCCGGCGGCTTTCTCAGAGAAAATTAGCTTGCCGTTCTTCGGCTCAAAAGAGATAACCTTAACGGTTAAGGTTTTACCTAAAAGATCTTTCAGTTTGCCGAAGATCTCTTCAGAATTGCCTCCATCTACTTTCGGATAATGCTTAGATGCCAGTTGAGAGACGGGCAAGAAACCGCTGAAATCACCGTACTCAATAAGGAGTCCACCTTTATTGGCGTCGCTGACTTTAACTTCAATAGTGTTGTCATCGTCGTAAGCCTGAGTCAGGTTGTTAATGACGCGGTCGCGATCGGCTCGGCGCATAGACAAAACCATGTTGCCTTTGTGGTCTTCTAAATCTATAACGGTGCCGTGAATTTGATCGCCGACAGTTAAGCTTTTGGGCAAAGTGCTCATTTCCCGTTCGGGAATAACCCCAATGCTCATGCCCCCGATGTCAACGTAAATAACTTTGGAGGTGGCGTGAATAACGACGCCCTCTACTACCGACCCGATGCGGTGAGGAATAAGCTCTCCTCCTTTCTTCTCTACCAGTCGGGCCATTTCGGACATAATTTCAGAGGCGGGTTCAGTCGTTACAGCGGGTTCGGTCTTTTTTTTAGTTTCTTTTTTGGTCATGATATGAAAAATCTCTGGACAAGCCAGAGAGCGCGCCCTTGGCTTGGATGGTTTTTTACTTTTTATTTTTTGCCATCCGGCCAGAGCCGGATAATCTAATTAGCACATTAGCGCAACCGAACGGGTTTGTAAAGGGCTGGGGGCGTTAAATAGTTAATTAGTCTTTTTGTGTCTAGCACAAATTCCCAGAGAGAATGCGCAACCAATATTGGCTATTTGAGGTCGGGCTCTGAAATCCGGAGCCTTGGGTAGTAAACAGTTAATTAGCCTTTTTGCGTCTAGCACAAATTCCCAGAGCCTCACTACGTGAGTCTCTTCAGTTCGGAGCCAACCAAAATAAGTTCTTAGTAGTTGTCTCCTAATTCGTGAGAAGTTCAAACGACACAAAAAGACTAATTAACTATTTGCTATGGTCTTCTAATCATGGATGTACCATGGCCTCAAATAGCTATTATTTGTTGCCCATAAAACTCTGAGAAGTTCTGACGACACAAAAAGGCTAATTAACTATTAAAAAAAGAATCCGCCGGAGACGGATTCAGAGGTGGGCCAGTTAGCCCGTGTAGGCACCGGGGGAGTGCCAATCTTCTTCTTTGGCCCTTCTGCTTCCGACAGAGGGCGCGTGCCGACGGCGACAGCAGTGCAACAGACAGAAAAGAACAAAAACGATAGTGGCGACGAACAGCCAGAATAGTGCGAGCAAGAGTTGGAGCATCTTGTTGGCCATGACGGTCTCCTTCCGCCCCAAACATAACAGGTTGCACGGTCCTTTTCAACCCCCTTGGCAAGCTAAAACGCTTCTGATAAAGTGAATGCAGATTTAAGTAACAAACTTTTTATTTGCTATGAGTAATTATCAAATTTTTGTCGTGGCGGCGGGTGCTTTAGCCGTCCTCTACGGTGCTTGGTTAATTGGCACCATTATGAAGAGATCAGCAGGTAACACTAAAATGCAAGAGATTGCTTCAGCTATTCAAGAAGGAGCGAATGCTTATTTAGCGCGTCAGAACAAGGCTGTTTCGGTGGTCGCTATAATTTTAGCGGCTATTTTGTGGTACGCGCTGGGTGTTAACACGGCTATCGGTTTTGTGGTGGGTGCTGTTTTATCTGCTTTAGCCGGCTACATTGGCATGAGCGTAGCCGTTCGCGCGAACGTGCGCACCGCTGAGGCGGCCCGTTCGGGTCTGGGCGCCGCCATGGACGTGGCCGTGCGCGGAGGCAACGTCACCGGTCTGTTGGTGGTCGGTTTGGGGTTACTCGGCGTTTCTATTATTTGGCTGACCACGGGTGATGTCAAAGCTTTAATTGGGTTAGGATTTGGTGGATCCTTAATATCTGTCTTCGCACGCTTGGGTGGTGGAATTTTCACCAAAGCGGCTGATGTGGGGGCTGACTTGGTTGGTAAGGTGGAAGCGGGTATTCCGGAAGATGACCCCCGTAATCCGGCCGTCATTGCCGACAACGTTGGAGACAACGTCGGAGACGACGCGGGCATGGCCGCTGACCTTTTTGAGACCTATGTAGTGACCGCCGTCGGCGCAATTCTGCTTGGTTCTATTGTTTACGGCTTAAACGACGCTATCGTTATTTACCCACTAGTCTTGGGCGCCGCCGCTATTGTGGCTTCTATTATTGGCTCTTGGTTCATCAAGTTAGGGGGAACCGAAAATATAATGGGTGCTTTGTATAAGGGGTTAATCGCCGCGGGCGTCTTATCTTTAATTGCTTTTTACTACCTGACAAACGCTTTGCTCTCTACTGTGCCGGGCGTCGATGTGATGAGTATTTTTTACAGCGCTGTAATTGGTTTGGTGGTGACTACTTTACTGGTGGTTATCACAGATTACTACACCTCAGATAAGTATGCGCCGGTGCGCGAAATTGCGGAGGCTTCCACCACCGGCCACGGCACAAACATTATTGCCGGATTATCTGTCGGTATGCGCGCCACCGGTTGGCCCATTATAGTCATCGCCGCGGGCATCTTGGGTGCTTTCACCCTAGCAGGCATCTACGGAGTCGCTATCGCTTCTATGGCTATGCTTTCGTTGGCGGGCATTATTGTCACCGTTGACGCTTTTGGCCCTATTACAGATAACGCGGGAGGCATCGCCGAGATGGCAGAATTGCCTGAAAAAGTGCGTGAGGTGACAGATAAACTAGACGCGGTTGGTAATACCACCAAAGCCGTCACTAAAGGTTACGCCATCGGATCCGCCGCTTTAGCCGCCATGGTGCTGTTCGCTTCCTACACAGAAGAAGTGAAAATTTTTATTGCTGAAAACGGATTAAATAAAACACTTGATTTCAGCTTAGAAAATCCTTATGTCTTAGTCGGCTTGTTTATTGGTGGGTTACTACCTTACCTGTTCAGCGCTATTTCGATGAAGGCCGTTGGCCGAGCCGCGGGCAAGGTGGTTGAAGAGGTGCGCCGTCAGTTCAAAGCAGACAGTGGCATTATGAAAGGTACATCTAAGCCAGATTACGCCAAGGCGGTTGATATTGTGACCATTGCCGCTTTGCGAGAGATGATTGTACCCGCGCTGATTCCTGTTTTAGCGCCAATTATTGTCGGTGTGACCTTGGGGCCTAGTGCGTTGGGTGGTTTGTTAGTCGGTACTATTGTCACTGGTTTGTTCGTCGCTATTTCTATGACCACGGGTGGTGCCGCCTGGGATAACGCCAAGAAATACATTGAAGGTGGCGAGTTTGGGGGTAAAGGTTCGGAGGCGCACAAAGCAGCCGTCACGGGTGACACCGTCGGTGACCCTTACAAAGACACCGCCGGCCCAGCTATTAACCCGATGATTAAGATTGTCAACGTCGTTGCTCTGCTCATTATTGGGTTGATTCTGTAAGATAGTTAATGGCGTGTTTTTTCTAGTTTAGCGACCCTTATATTTAAGTGTTGAATAGATTGACTGGTCAGCCCGACAACATCGCGAATAACTTCAATTACTTCGTCTTGGCTGGTTCTGATTTCTGATTTCAATTCTTGTCGCATCTCATCCATATCTTCGCGTAAGCTACCAATTTCGGCATGCATGTCTTCACGTAAGCTACCAATTTCGGTTTGCATCTCTTCACGTAAGCTACCAATTTCGGCATGCACCTCTTCGCGTAAACTACCCATTTCGGCATGCACCTCTTCGCGCAAGCTACCAATTTCAGTATGCAATTCAGTGCGCAATTCTTTTCGTAAACCACCAACCTCTCCACTTAGAGTGGTAATGGCTTCAAGGATATGTTTGTTGGTGACCTTATCCATGTGCAATTATTATAACAACGCCACATGACAAAACAATTATGTCGTTGACACCAAGCGATATTTTTGACTATATACGAGTGTTGCCTGCGAACGCGTGGGCGAATAGGAGAACGCCGTGAAAGTCTGGTTAATGGTTGAAAAGACCATGGCGTCGTCGCCGAATCCGGTCTATTATTTGCCGAGGGCGATTGAGTTGTCTGTTCTGCAAATTGGCTCAACAATCAGGTTGACTTGGCAAACGCCCGTGGAGTTGACCATTAACAGGGTTGTGCAGGTGTTATCAAAACCCCCAGCTTTATTACCTGGCGGGTCGTCTCATTTGGAGTTGACCATTAACAGGGTTGTTGAGGTGTTATCAAAACCCCCAGCTTTATTACCTGGCGAGTCGTCTCATCCGAGCCGTGAGCCCGCTCTCTTTCAGGCTACTCAAGCAGACGAGATTCCACTGTTAGAAGTTTGGACATCCGTTATGACTGCCAGCACGACTTTACGCATCTTACTTGATGAATACGGGCTGGTTCTCATTAATCGGTCTGAGATAGCATGAGCGACACAGCGCAGAATATGGAAGGTCGCCTATTCAGACAAGCGGTCAACTTACAGCTGGCGAATGAAAGAGATTTCCACGTTGTTGATTCATTTACTGATCAAGATGGCACTGGTTTACGGGCTTGCGTCTATCGGCCTGAAACAGAGGGCGAACCTTGGCTCGTTTCTTTCACTTTTGAGCAGTTTGAGCCACAAGAGTCGGGGCAGTATAACATTGAAGTGGAGTTTTTGACCAAAGTGGAGGGTATGATTTCTTTCTACGGTAGTCTCATTCATCAACCGGTCGCCGATCAACAGTACGGAGAAGCTTCCGTCTTAATGAGATCTGGTCAAGGAGAAGCTCTTTTCAACCTGTTTGACCCTGTGTAAGTTTTTTCTTTGTTATAATAAACGCAGGAGACGCCCATGAACCGACCGAGAAGCGCGCTACCGTTGCTCTTGCCATGCTACTTCGGAAGGGGGTGATCCTACCACTATAGGATACTGTCGGTGTCGACCCGGCGTGTCCGACCGAGTCTAGCCCGCTCGGAGCGACCATTTGCGAGGCCCTTAGGAGAGGGCCTCATTTTTATTTACTAAAAAAGAGACCCGACGGGGTCTCAATTCAGAAAACAACGTACTTGTTGTCAATGGCGTTTTCAATTTCGGTAGCCAGTCGGCACAGGACTAGGGGCTTGTCATGTAGGGCGTCCAAGGTGGATTTGGTAAAGAGCCCGTCTAAAAGGGCTTTTTCAATATAGTCAATTTCACAGAATCGAATGACTCGGTTGGTGGCCATCAGTATGTTGCCCACCTTCTGTGAGCACTGAATGACCAAATGCTCTGCGTCTAGGTCTAAAAGCTTAAAGACGCCGTAAAGGGTGTTGGCTCGTACCCCTTTCGAAGTCAGAAGTTGCACGCAGATGCAGACAGCTTGGTTCTTTTCCAGCAGGACTTGAACGCTTCGTACAAATTCGGTCGCTTCTTCAGGGGTGATTGACTTTATTTCGCCTGGTTTGGGGAAGACCGTTCTTCTCATTGTTTGTCTCATTCCGCTCTCTCCTGCTTCGGTCTCTGCAAAATAGCAGATTCAGGTAGGATTATCAATGGTAGAATTGACTAAAATCAATAATCAGCTATAGTGAGGGCGCGTTTTAATTGAAACGCGGAAGGAGAGCACCGTGATCGTAGTAGAAGATCTGGACCGGCTGGATGTGGCAGTCAACCGAGCAAAAACGGCCTTATTGGATTTAGGCGATAGACCAATTGGGGCGGTGCTGGCCATTGGTGACAATCTTTTGTTTATTGACCATAGTCAAGCCAAGAGCAAAAAGAATTGTTGGGCGCACGCCGAAAACCAGTTGCTCGTTAATCATTCCCACCTTATCTGGCAAGCCCAGCAAGACAAAAAGCCCGTTGTGCTTTATTCAACCATGGAATGCTGTCTGATGTGCGCGGGAGCGGCGGTGCACCATCGAGTTAGTCGCATCGTTTATCTTTGCCCCGATGCTCTGGGCGGAGCGTTACACATCAACCAAGAAGCCCTTGATGTTTTCAGCCGACAGCGCTGGCCCGAAATTGAAGGAGGATTAGAGCTTCTCTGCCTACCTCACCTTGATGAAATTCAACAGGCGCGCGCTCGTACCCTGTTCAAAGATTCCGTTTGGTTGTACGAACAATGGATTCAGCGCTGGGATGAAAGTCCAGAGAAGGATTTGTTACAAAACCAGTTTGCACTTTTGAGAGAGAAAATAGAGAGCAGTTCATCAAACCCGGTTTAGGCCGGGTTTTCTTTTACGAGGGGCCGTTTGGCGATTAATATAAATCAGCCATGCACAATAACATATTCACATAGCCAAAGAGAAGTAGATAAAATTGGGATGATAAATCGGGTAAAAAAAGGCCCGTCCGGATTGCTCCGATCGGGCCTAGGTAGGCGCGGGTTCTAAAGTCAGATTCTGCACGCTTTTGCGAACAGACTGATCGCGCATATCGAGACGATCCACATTCCTACGGCCAGCACAATTTTGCCTGGGCTAGGTTCAAACCTAGTCCAAACCGTCACACTGCACAGGCTGAACACCCATGCAATGATCGCGCTCATTCCAGTGTTACCGTACATCGCCAGTCACCTTTGCCAGAACTCAGTCTGACAGCGTACATTATAGCTGTTAATCTTGACAATGTCAATACTTTCACATAAAATTGATGAAAGCAACAGATTAGACTCCAAAAGGTTCAAAAAGAGGTGAATAACAGATTATGAATACATCCGACGAGGCCTTACTAGCGGCCGGATTAAACCAGAGTGAGGCGGCGGTTTATCTCTCTATACTTCGATTGGGCAATACGACGGTCGGGTTAGTATTGCAAGAAACCGGCCTGCATCCGCAGATTGTCTACCGCGCGATTGAGCAGTTAGAACAGATGGGACTGGCCGTAACCTCCATCCAAAAACACAAAAAGCACGTACAGGTGGCTTCTCCCGAAAAAGTGGCGGCTTTAGTCCAACAAAAATTAGACGTTATAAAACGGGCTTTGCCTGATCTTAACGCCCGCCGTAGTACCGATGACTCACCCTTTGTTCAGGTTTACAAAGGGGAAGCCGCTATTAAAGACTTGCGGGCCCAAGGGATTGCCGAATTAAAGGCCGGTGATACCTATTATATTATCGGGGCGTCAGGTGACCGCTTCTTTGAGATCATGCAAAAAGAGTACGCCAAAATTGAACGGCAGCGGGTTAAAAAGGGGATTAAAAGACGCTTGGTGGCCTTTGCGAGTCAGAAAGAGAGCATTCAAAACCAGGAACCGACAACCGAACTGGTGGAGTACCGGTATCTACCGGCAGATTATCCGGCTTTATCGAGTACTAATATTTTTGGTGATACTGTGGCGCAGATTATCTGGTCGGCAGAGCCGGTGGTGATTGTAATTAAGAACAAAGATTTGGCGGAGAGCTATAAACAGTACTTTGAGCAGCTCTGGTTGCTCGGATCTAAATAAATAAAATTGGTGTCGAGAAGAGGACTTGAACCTCCACGGGGTTGCCCCCACAGCCACCTCAAGGCTGCGCGTCTACCAGTTCCGCCATCCCGACGCACCAGATTTAGGCTAACTAATTTCCGAGGTGCAGTCAATAAAAAAACCCCGCGCAAGGCGGGGTTAGGAATTAATCAGTCGGTCAAGTTGCTTTCGTTTGTCGGCAGTTTGTTCATGGAAATGTTGGGCCGCTTTGGGGCCGTGTTCCAGTAAAATTTCACTCTGGCGCAAAGTCATGGCCATACTCATGGCCAAAGGTGATAAAGCGTACATCGGGTCGTTGAGTCGCAAGGGTATTTCTTTCTTGGCGCTATAGGGCAATATGGGCATCATTCGCCTCCCTTTTCGGCCTGTAGGTACAAGCCAATCTTCTCTCTGTTGGATGCTTCTGTGTCAAAAACCGTCTGCAAGCGGTCAATGAGAGCGATCTTCTCAGCGCGCTCCGGGTCGTCTTCAGCCAATACGGCGACCTCTTGACGCAGGTCGTACAGACGTAAAGCGAAGTAATCGTCGGCGTCAGCGATGAAGTGCTTGGCTTCTTTTTCATAAATGGTGCGAAGTAGTCGCAATCTCGGCAGTCTCGGGTCATTCTCGTCTTGAGCGATAATGCTTCCGTAGTATCTTTTCAGCCGACTCAACCGGTCACCTAGCGCAGATCTTTGGGCGGCGACCTTACAGGCTAAGTTGTCTGGTTTGAATTTGCTCAGGTTCACGGAGTCTCTCCTGCTTACAGCCAACCAGTTTGGTAAACAATTGTCAAATAAAAAACCCGCCGAAGTGGCGGGTGAAGTAAGATGTCAATCGTTATTGAAGAGCTTCTTCAGCACGGCGGATGACCAGGCTTGTCCAATGGTCCAGGTGATGGCCGGTTCTTTTTCGGGTCCGTTCACTCCCCAGCGCCAAAAGGCTTCAATATTCGTTGGATTGGTTGTGTCTTGTTCAACAACGTAGTCGTGTTCGCTTGTTTGGTCCACTTCAACGACATATTTCAACGCTGAGTCAAAAGTACTGAAGAACCCGCAGACGGATGAGCCTGTGTTCGCCCCCTTATGAACCTGTTTGATGACGGCCAAGGTATAGCCGTGGTTGATACATTGAATCTTCCAAGCGTCTGCCAAGACCAATTGCATCTTGCCAACAGATTCGTCTGGCATGTCGTACTCCTTTGACCCGTTTAACTTAGCGCAAAAAGGATTTTCAGTCAATAAAAAGAGGGCTCTCGCACGTGCGGCACGAGAGCCCGTTAGTCATGGAGGACCAGAAGGGATTGGCGCGGAGGAGGCCGACTTGTATCCCTTGGTCCATTCCTGGGAGGTACAAATCAATAATAGCAGAAGCATAATCTTTTGTTAATGTTGCTTCGTTTAAGATGTGTTTATGAAAGTCGTTAAAATCAAGACATTGGCGCCCAACGGTTTGCAGATGCAAGAAATTACAGTTGAGGTAGCTACTCGGCCCGGTTTGGCATCTTTGACTATTGTTGGGTTGGCGGGGCGCTCTTTGGTTGAGTCCAAAGAGCGAATTCGTTTGGCCCTGCGCTCTATTGGTGTTACTTTGCCATCCACTTCGGTGGTGGTTAATTTAGCGCCTGCCGAGGTAGCGAAAGACGGCACCCATTACGATTTGCCCATTGCTTTGGCTTTACTTATTAGTACGGGTTATTTGCAATCCTTGCCTAAAGATCTGCTTGTTTTTGGGGAGCTAGGTTTAAACGGGCAAATTAGGCGGGTGCGGCAGGCTATATCTTTCGCCATTTATGCCAAGCAACATTACTACAAATGTCTGTTTCCTAAGGTGGTAGCGAGCGAGGTCTCTTTGGTTAGGGGAGTGAAGTGCCATTTTGCCCGCAGTTTGCGTCAATTAATGACTGAACTGCAGACGCCTTTGCGCTTCGCCACTAGCCATAAAGTGGTCAAAATAGAGGCTTTGTCTGCGTCTGGTGGGGAAGATGTTATTTTTGATAATATTTTGGGCCAGAGTTTGGCCAAGCGGGTGGCCCTCATAGCGGTCGGTGGAAATCACAACCTACTACTAGCGGGGCCGCCCGGCGTCGGAAAAAGTTTGTTAGCCAAAGCGATAAACGGGTTAATGCCCGAAATCTTGCCCAACGACCAGTTAGAGGCGACTTCTGTTTATAGTTCTAAGGGGTTGCTCTCCAAAGATCAGCCCGTCATCAACCGCGCGCCTTTTCGCGCACCTCACCATACGAGCTCAACCGTCTCTTTGGTTGGCGGGGGAAATCCGGTCATGGCGGGGGAGGTCTCTTTAGCCCACAAAGGAGTACTCTTTTTAGACGAACTGCCCCTGTTTTCTAAATCTGTTTTAGAGGCCTTGCGCGAGCCATTACAAAACAAACAAATTACCATTTCGCGAGCCCGCCAATCCGTCACTTTCCCCGCCGATTTCTTACTGGTGGCCGCTATTAATCCTTGCCCTTGTGGCTATTTGGGCAGTCAAACATCTTGCCGTTGCACGGTGGGGCAAATTAGCTCTTATCAGGCGAAGCTGTCGGGCCCCATTTTAGACCGTTTTAATTTATTTACGCGCCTTAGTTTAATCAATAAATTAGATCATTCTATCAATTCGCGGATTGAACACATCAAGGCCCAAAAAACAGCGCAAAACGCCCGCGCCTGTCAGCTGTCTAGACAAGGAAAACTAAACCAATTATTAACACAAGATGAAGTAAATTTAATTATTGAACGAGACCATTTACGACCTATTTTAGAAGAGACAATGAATAAATTGTCTTTATCTTTGCGCGCCGTGTACGCTTCTGTGCGAGTAGCGCAAACCATTGCGGACATTGAAAACAGTTCAAATATTAAACCCGTTCATTTGGCGGAGGCAATTTCTTATTTGCCTCCACGTCAAATTAGCTAGGCGAAAGGCTCGCAACTGGTTCAAGGTCTGGTTTTTATGCTCTAAAACTGCTAGCATACAGATTGATAAAGCTGTAATTCGTTGTTTTTTGTCTTGAACAAATTCCCAGAGAGAATGCACAACTAATATTACTAATTGGTGGTCGGCTCAAATATCCGGAGCCTCACTTCGTGAGTCTCCTCAGCGCGAAGCCAATTAAGAAATTGTCTTCTAATCATTAGGCGTACCATGTCCCCAATCAGTAATATTAGTTGCTTTAAAGCCTGGAGAAGTTATGACGGCAAAAAACAGATCCTCATTACGACTTTAAAATGTGTGATTAACAGTTTAAAGATATTTACAAGGGTGCGTAGCTCAGTTGGTTAGAGCATTCGGCTTATATCCGAACGGTCGCAGGTTCAAGTCCTGCCGCACCCACCAGACAGCTGAAAGCAATAATTTGTTTTCAGCTGTCTGGATGATTCAAGCGCAGGACTTGAACCAGGGAAAGGGGTCGGGAAAACGGTAGTTTTCCCGTGGAGGAGGGCAGGTCAATCATCATTAATAAATAAATGATTGACCGTTGGGAACCGTGGGTTCCCAAGTACGAAGCACGTGAAAGTCCTGCCGCACCCACCAGACATATAAACTGACGAAATGACTGCCTTACTACACAATTTATTTCGTTTCGTAGGTGTTATTTCGTCAGTTTAGGTAATAATGAGTCAAAAACCGGTAAGCAAGTGACACGGTTTTTGACGATTAGTATTCGGAAGGGAAAGAAACAAGGTTTTGTCAGGATTTGAACCTGGGAAAGGGGTCGGGAAAACGGTAGGTCAAAATTGATCAATAAGTAAACAAACAACATGACCCAAAAAATTGTCGAAAAAGAGATCTTTTTGCCCAAATGGCAACGTTATTATTTAGCGCCCCTATTCATCTTTTTAATCGGGCTTTTCACCTATTTAGAGTTTTTCTCACCTCGTGAACAAGACAAAATGGGCCTAATTCCCTACATCTTAATGGTCATTTTCATGCTCTTTATTTTCTCTATGACTTGGGCCATGACGACGGGTAAGCTTCCCGCTTATGTTATTCGCGAAAAATCTGAATAAAAAAAGGCGCCAATTGGCGCCGTATCAGTTAACTGTTTGCTAGGTTGAATCGGGCAAACTCGTCTTTCATTAGAGCTTGCAACTCCAAATGGGAGATACCTCGCTTGAAACATTCTCCGACCAAGGCATCAGCTTGGCGAATGAAGCTGTAAAGGGCGAACTGTGCCTCCAACTTTCTTGTTCGGTGGGCTTTGATGGTGTCTTGAGTTATGGTCTGAACGAGTTTAATGAAGGGCTTCGCCGGATGAATGGCCAGCCAAACCGTTCTAACCAAGAAGAAGGTCACTTCCAGTACTAAAACCTCAAACAACAGCCGAATTGGCGTGAATAAACACAGATGATAAGCGATGCGTTCAACATCTTTCTTGCTCAGTTTGAAGGAACCGGTCAATTTGCAAATGTTAGCTGTGACCGCCAACATGTAGCAGGCGATTAATCCGCTAGCCAACGTTTGCAGAGGCTGTGTCCAAGTAAAGACCAAAGGGAGTAATGCTCCATTCAAAACAAAAGAGATAACACCCACCCAGAAAGTTATTTCTCGGAAATTGGCACCATCTTTGCCAATCTCCCAAGTCGGGCAAACAGCATGCAAGAATTCATATAACCGGTACACGAACCGTTTCATGTGAATCCTTCCTTTCCCAGATAATTAATACCATTTGTCAGCAGAAACGTCAAGGAGCCAAGGAGTGGTTTAGGTTGACTGGTAAACAACATTCGGTCATATTTGGGTGAGGAGAGGCGCATGTGGAAGCCGATGATGAAACTATGGCGAGTGCCTGTGTATTATCGCAGTACCGCGGTGGGCGAAATCTCACTTCGTGCGAAAAGGCATCTGGCTTGTGTTGATGATGTCGGTCTGTTCGTTGATTTTGAAGGAGAGAATCCGCCCTCAGACGAGGTAATACGTCAGCATATTTGTGGTCGCAGTCTGGCCAATTTATTCATTGCGGGCGACAACGAAAAGGAAGTAGTAGCCAACTTTTATCAGAAGCACGAGGGTGCGAATGTTGGGGGAAATGATACTTTTGAACAACGAGCCATCTGGATTGCGGACGAGCACGCCATTATTGAACTGCCTGTTTGCGCACTTCTACACCAAAACACCCAAGAACAATGGATTTGCGGACCCGACGATGGTTCAGGTGAGGGAAACGGCATTTTGGGCGGATGCGTACTGGCGGGCTATGAAGGGCCCGATGGCTTGATTTGTCCTTTCCGGGAAGTTTTCAACTTGGCGGGAACGGGTTTTGACGCCCATAACTTGTTTAGAAAGCCTATCAGTAAGGAGCATAGTTACGTGGCCGACTCTGTTTGGCCAGCGCGTCAGTATTTGGTTTTTCACCCCGAAGCTCTTCTGCGGGCGAAATTGGGTGCCGAGCGATGGGATAATGATGCGCAAGTACGTCAGGGCATGGCAGAGAGTGACACCTTGACAAGATGACCAAAATGGGGTATAGTAGCCCCGATAGAAAGGAGGTGAACATGATGGCTCAGTAAGGAGAGGCATCGTGGACACGCGAAGAAAAGCGGCGAGCGGCAAGCTCATTGGCCACCATTCAGGCTACAAGTACTGGATGGAAAGTCATGAGTACATGTTCGGCCACGACACCAGACGGCCCATTCGCCAAGAGCGATACTGGCTTTCTCGGCTGATTGTGGAAGGATGTGACCCCGACCTGGTGGAAGAAGACCAGCGGGTCAAAATCTGCCGTCGCCGAATTCGGAAACTGCACTCTACCTACTAGGTAAAGCGCAGACCCAACTGAAGCCACCCACTCGGGTGGCTGTTTTAAATAATAAAAAAAGCCCCCGTAAGGGGGCGTTTCAGGTGTGAGGCAGTTCAGAAGAAAGTCTATTTGCCCGAAGACCGGCGCAGTGTGCGCCAGATATCCATCTTCTCTTTGAAAAGTTGTTCCAAAGTTTCTGCTTGCTCGGGGTCCGCCATATAACCGTTCTGCAAGAAGTAGCTCGCTTTTTCGTCAATAATTTGACTCAACTGCTTAGCCACGTAGGCAATATCGCCTTTGAGCGCCGGTTCTTGACACTTGGCCAAGCGAACTAGATTTCGTAAAACCTCCGTTTCTCGCTTGTACGGTCTCATGACCAGCCACAGACTTTGAACAGTGAAACGTAGAACATCGAGAGATAGCTCAATAATCCAGCGAGCGGGGGTGGTCAGAAAAATCAGGCCAGAGATTGTGTAGGTTTGATCGGACGAGATCTTGCCCACATTTGTCAGCAGAAGCATTGTCCCCGTCAGACTGCAAAGGAACAAAACAAAAAACAAAGAGATAAATAGCTGATTGGCTTGAGGCCACTGAAGGGCGTAAACCAAACAAGCAATATTGAGTAGAGTGGAAATCACCCCCTCAATAATGGCGATATGCGCGTATTGTTGGCGTGATATTTGTTCACCAATCCTCCAAGTTGGCGATAGGCTGTTCAAAAACGCGTAACAACGATAAACCAGCAGTTTCAGCCTCATGTTGGCTCCTTTCAGCCGTTATCGTTATAACAAAGAAGAGCGACTCTGTCAACCTGACTTTAGAGCTTTATTGCGGTGTCTAATGGCTAATTTAGCCGAAAGTAAATCGCGAATGACGTAGTGATGCATAAAATCTAAGGCGGAGGCTTCTGCTGAGTTCAGTACAAATTCTCCGTCAGCGTCAATTAAAAAAAGACGCATTTTGTCGTCTAAATCTTTCAATAAATCAAAGGATTCGTCAAGGTCTTTCGGACCCAAATACTGAGCCGGATTTTGGGGGTTATAGTAACGAATAAAATCATTAATCAGAGATGCTATTTCTGGGCGTAATTTTTCAACATCAATTCTTTGCGCAATCTCTTTTTGCAAACGGTCTAGGGTTAGCCCTTGCCATATTTTAACAATGCCGGCGACCTCCGATTTGTCCGCCGGCTCTAATTCAGACAGGTCAGTTTGGATGTCAAATTCGGATAAAGCCATGTTAGGCTTATTATAGCAACTATTTTCCGGCCGCTTTAATGGAGAGCGCAATGCGACCACGGGCGGAGTCAACATCCTTCACTTTGACCTGCACTTTCTGCCCGATTTTAACAACGTCTGAAGCTTTCTTGACGAATCCATCGGCCATTTCAGAAACGTGAATCATGCCCACTTTGCCAGGTAGAATTTGGGCTAATGCGCCAATTTCGTTGCCCTCACGGGTGGTGACGAAATCAACAATTTCTGCTTCATACAGAGCGCCAATTTCTACATCTATCGTAATGCCTTCAACGGAGGCGATGGCTTTCTTGGCCATCTCTTGGTCGGTGGAGGTAATCATGACCAAGCCCGAATCGTCAATGTCAATTTGGGTGACCTCTTCACCGCCACACTCTTCAATAATTTTATTAATTGTCTTGCCACCGGGGCCAATGAGTTCGCCAATTTTTTCAGGGTTAATTTTAACGGAGGTAATTTTAGGGGCGTATTTGGAAAGTTCGGCTCGTGGCTCGGGTAAGACTTTGAGCATCTCTTCTAAGATGTGCAAGCGACCGACTTTGGCTTGTTTCATGGTCTGTTCCACAATTTCCATGGTTAGACCGGCAATTTTGGTATCCATTTGCATGGCGGTGATGCCGTCAGCGGTGCCCGTAATTTTGAAGTCCATATCGCCCGCGAAGTCTTCTAATCCTAACAGATCGGTTAAGACCTTGAATTCAGATGCGTCTTCGTTTGTCACCAAACCCATAGCGATGCCCGAAACGGGTTTTTTAAGGGGCACGCCTGCATCCATTAAGCTGAGGGTGGAGGCGCAGGTTGAACCCATAGAGGTTGAACCGTCAGAACTCATGACTTCAGAAACGACTCTAATGGTGTAGGGGAATTCTTCTTCAGAAGGAATAACAGGCAACAAAGCTCGTTCAGCTAAAGCGCCGTGACCAATTTCGCGCCGACCGACTCCTCGCATTGGGGAGACTTCGCCCGTGGAGTAAGGAGGGAAATTGTAGTGATGCATGTAGCGCTTAGAACCCTCTTCATCCATAGTGTCAACGAGTTGTTTCTCTGAAGGTCCCCCAAGTGTCACAATACCTAAAACTTGTGTTAGACCGCGCTTGAACAAGCTGGAGCCGTGCGGACGTGGCAAGATGCCAACCTCAGCACTAATCTCGCGCACTTCTTCAATGCCCCGACCGTCTGAGCGGTGACTGTCGGCTAAAATATTATTTCGCACGCTCTTTAAATAAAGTGTTTCTACCGCTTGGGCGATATCAATTTGTTTCATTTCGCCTTCTAGCTCTTCCAGAATTTTGCTCTTCAAGACGAAAAGCTCGTGATCTCGCTCATTGCGGTTGGTGTTTTTAGAGACAGCTTGAATATCGCTGTGATATTTACTCTTGACCAATTCTAAAGCGGCGGCGGCCACATTCTCTTCTAAAGATGTCTCTACCACATTGTCGCTACGCATCTGTTCTTGTGTCTCTAAACAAGACTGAATGGATTGCAAAGCAAACTTCATGGCCTCAAAAACGTCTTGATCGGCTACTTCGTTGGCGCCGGCTTCTACCATCATAATGCGCTCACGGGTGCCCGCGACAATAAGGTCTAAGTCAGATTTGAGCATTTCTGTTTTAGTAGGATTAGCGACAAACTGACCGTCTAAACGGCCGACTCGTACGGCGCCGACGGGCCCTTTGAAAGGGGAGCCGGTGGCTTTCATTAAAGCGGCGGAGGCGGCGTTGATGGCTAAGACATCGGGGTCGTTTTCATTATCTAAAGACAAAACAGTGACAATAACTTGAATATCACGACGGAAAGTTTTAGGGAACAATGGTCGCAGAGGGCGGTCAATTAAGCGGGAGGTCAAAACAGCATTTTCAGATGGGCGACCTTCTCTTTTAATAAAACGACTGCCGTTAATTTTGCCCGCGGCGTAAAACTTCTCTTCAAAGTCAACTAAAAAAGGCAGATAGTCTAATCCTTCTTTGGCTTCAGGAGCAATGGTGGCGGTGGCTAAAACAACAGTTTCGCCAGCTGTAGCGGTAATGGCGGCACCGGCTTGTTCAGCCAACTTACCACTTTTGAAAGTTATCTCTTGCTTACCGACATGGGTTGTCCAGGTTTGGTCTTGATTCATATGAAATGGCCCAGGGGTAATGCGAGGATCTCGATAATTCACTAAAAAATTAGTGAAACTTCGGCATCCCCTCAATCAACCCCCCAATATGGGCGTTACTTTTAGGTTTTTAATTTACTTTCTTAATTTCAGTTCAGAAACTAAGGCTTGATATTTGTTCTCGTCTCCGTTTCTTAAGAAATTCATTAATCGGCGACGACGACCAACCATCTTTAACAGACCTTGACGAGAGTCATGGTCTTTAGGATGATCTTTCAAGTGTTTGGCTAGATCGTTAATTTTGCCGGTCAAAAGAGCAATTTGCACATCTGTGGAACCTGTGTCATCTTCGTGTGCTTGTGACTCTTTAACCAGTTTGCGGCGACCTTGCTTTAAAGGCTTGCTAACAGAGGTGGCGGCAGGGGAATTTTTTTCAGCCGGCTCGACTGTTTCAGCCGGAGTTTTAGTCTCGGGCTTCTCCGTTTTTGTTTTGGTTGTTTTCTTTATGGTTGGCATAGTTAATCAAAGTTGATAGTAACAAATTAAGGACTCATTAGCAAGCCCTATTTATTTATACGCTCTCTCTGGGCGTTGCGCAAGGTGTTAATGAGCCGTTGTTCATATTCGGCGATAGTGGCGTTGGGCACAAAGAAAGCGGCTGCTTGTTTGTGTCCGCCTCCGTTGAAAAGTTTAGCCAAGCTCTCTACATCAAAGCCGGGCTTAATGCTTCGCAAAGAGCCATGTACTCCACCTTTTCTTTCGCTCAAAAGAACGACGAAATCAGTTTCAGAAGTGGTTTTAATTAAGGTATCAATGAGGCCGGAGGTTTGATCTTCTTCAGCTTGGGAGGCGACAAAATCTGCTTTATTCAAAGTGGCCCAAGCGAAACGCAGAGGTTTATCTTCTTTCAAGTGAGCTAGGGCCTTACCCCAAAGTCTAAGTTGTGAGATGGGCCGAGTGTTAAAAACGCGGTTGACAATTTGCGCGTGGTCGGCGCCGGAGGCGTACATTTGAGCGGCTACCGTTAAAGATTTGGGAGTGGTGTTACTATTTTGGAAACTTCCCGTATCTGTCATCAAACCGGTCAAGAGGGCGGTGGCGACGTGTTCGTCTATAAAGTTGACAGACCGACCGTTGTTCTGGCCCAACGCTTCAATGATAGACACAATAATTTCGGCGGTGGCCGCCGCTTTATCTTCTGAAACGTTGACCGTGCCGTAACCACTGTGGTTTAGGTGATGGTCAATAGAAACTATTTCTACATTACTAAAAAAGTCTTTATTCTCTTCGTACAGTTCGCCGACTTGTTCTAAGTTGGGACAATCTAGTACGACAATTAAATCGTAAGGGTAACTTCCTTCTTGGAAGCTGATGCGTTCAGGTGTGAAGCGACCATTTTCAGCGGTCAACACAAGGGCGACTTTGTTGTTTTCTAATCGGCGCACTTCCACATTTTTGGCTTTGGCTTCGTTTTCGTCTAACACAATCATGAATTCGGGTTGAGATTTGATAGTTTGCAAAACACTGTTGAAATTGTTCAGATAGTCAAATGTTTTATCTAATTTTCCAGATAAGGCTACCGTGGAGTGTTTCCCTAAGCGATTAAGAACATGTTGCAGGGCCAAGCAGCTGCCCAAAGCGTCTCCGTCAGGGTTTTGGTGTGCGGTAATTAAAATTTTGTCGGCCTGCTTAATTTTTTCAATGGCTTGTTGTTTCTGGTTGACCTTAGCGCGGGGAATTTCGGGGCTATCAGAAAGTTGCTCCACTGTGTTGGGTGGAGTAGTGCTATTAGGCTGTGTTTCGTGGGAAGAAGTTTCACTCATGCTGTAATCAACCTAACAAAAAAAGGCTCTCGTAGCAAGAACCGAGCGTTGTTTTGAATTTGTGTAGATTTCTGGACGCCTATTTAGGCCCAACGACCCGTGCAGTCTGTCTTTTAGTAGTACAGCTGTTGTCAGTCAGCTGAGAAACGGTCTGATTGAGAGGATGTTTGCCGTTTTTCGCTTCTAATTCGGCGCCAAACCAGAAGGCGTATTGGCGACCACCGTCCCAACTGGTAGGCGAGGCATAAACGTAGTTAGCGCAAATTGGCGGATCAAACTGAGCGGTGCCTAAGCCCGGTTTAGGGTCAGCGGGTAGCTTGTTAATAAATCCTTGATTCTCTAAAACAATTAAATCGTTTGTGTTGTGATATTGGCTATCTTTGAGGGGGTAGGTATTATTGGCGCCACGATAACCTTCAACTGCAATAGACAGGTTGCCGATATCTGTGATGCGCGAAGTGTCTCGCCCTGTTTTTTGTTGTTGGGCAAAGCCTAACGTAGCGGTCACGCTCAAAAGAGCCACAATGGTGATGGCTACTAAAATTTCAATTAAAGAGAATCCTTTATTCATTAGAGACGATCTCCCATAACTATGCCCAGTGAGCGGGTTCCATTGCAAAATTTATTGTTAGCTTGCAGATAAATGGCGTTGCTGTACGGATGCTCGTTGGTGCTGGAGGTGGTTGAGACTTCAGAGCCGAAGGCGACGAAGAATGATCTGGTTCCGATTGTGTTTGTACCGAGGGTTTGGGTAGATGTAAACCTACTTCCGTACATGTAGTTTTCACAAAAAAGGTGGACGCCGTCACTGCCTCCCGGTAGTGGGTCTTTAGGAATTTCGTTCAAAAACCCAGCGGTGACAACAGGAGTCAAAACACCCGAGTCAACCTTTTGGTTATTGTTGGGTGATATGGGTAAATCTTGGCCTGAAGCTTCGTAAGAGCGTAAAGCGCTGGCAATAGTACCCACATCTTGAATGCGACGTGCTTCACGACTTTTGACGCGTTGATTGGTGAAATTCAAAGTAGCGGCAGTCGCTATGATAGCGATAATGCCCAGTGAGACGATGATTTCAATTAAAGAGAATCCTTTTTTCATAAAGTGGGTGAACTGCTTTTAAGGGTGAAGGTGGCACCTCCGTTGGCATTGCCCGGTTTCTTTTCTAAGCGAACAGCCTCTATTAGGTATCCTTGCAGATTGTTTTCTAAGACGAACTGGTAGTAATAATCGGCGCTGTTAATGGGGTCTATGGGCAGGGAATCTATATAACCGGCAGAGACTATGCCTCGTAGGTCGCTGTTGGTGGCCCAGTCTGTGGCGACGGTGTTTGACGTGCCTATACTTGTGTCTTTGGCGTGTGTTTTGGCGCTGGCATACTTACCATTGTCTTCATAGTAGAACTCTAAAGAATCAGATATTTTTCTGACATCTTCAAAGCGACGGGTGTCGCGAGCGGAGGCTTGTTGTGAGGAATAACTAACTACGGCGGCGGCGGCTAAAAGACCGATTATTCCCATTACCACAATTAACTCAACAATAGTGAATCCTTTTTTCATTATCGCCTGATGACAGCCTCAACGTCTGTTGCTATACCACCATCAATTTCACGCTTGTAATTTAATTGATATGTCTTGTATCCGTTTATATCTTGAGAAGGGGCGTCTTTGTAGTAGTAGTAAGCATAAGCGTAGCCTGTTCCACCGTAATGAACATCACCAGTGCCGTCGTTAATTGGGTCTTTTGGTATTTCCGCTGCGTAACCTTCCGCCGTTAAAAATTTCAAAAATTCAGGATTTGCCACTTTTACACCACCGGTTTGGCTTGAATAGTCCCAATTGCCACTATCGGTGCCACCATATTCTGTGGTTGTTTTAGGTTCATTCTTTTCTGAAATATAGTCTGCTAAATAAGTTCTTATTTTAGAAATGTCGCTTATTCTGCTGGTGTCTCGGGCTTTAGCCTGTTGACGGGAAAGTCCAATCAAAGCGGCGGCCGCTAAAATGGCAATTATGGCCATTACTACCAATAGCTCAATTATTGTGAACCCTTTTTTTGCCCCTTTTGCTTTCATAAAAAACTTTATTTGTTATTCCCTATAAGACTATCACATTTTAAGCCCCAACATTTGGGCATCAATGACTAGCTTTTGTGTTTTGTCAATCTGCTGGCTTAATAATAAATCGGCAAGTTTGGTTTCTACTTTGTCTGCAATAGCTCTTTTGAGGGGACGGGCGCCGAACTTAGGGTCAAAACCAACTTTGGAGACGTAAGCAATGACGTCGTTGGCGAAGATGGCTTCTACTCCTTGTTCTTTTAGCTTGTTTGTTAACTCGTTTAACATAATGGTAGCAATGGTCTGTACGTTGTCTGCGGTGAGCGGTTTGAAGACGACGGTGGCGTCAAAACGGTTAACAAACTCGGGCTTAAACGTTTGGGTTAAGGATTGAATAGCTAACTTGTTGATTTCGTCGTTAGTGGCGCCGCCCTCAATGGCCTTAACCAAGTCGGCGGCGCCCGCGTTAGAGGTGGCAATAATAATAGTGTGCGCAAACGAAACGGTGCGACCGGTGTTTTCGGTTAGGCGACCGTCATCTAGCATTTGTAAAAAGAGGTTCAAAACATCGGGGTGACCTTTCTCAATTTCATCTAGCAGAATAATGGAGTAAGGTTTCTCTCGCACCGCCTTGGTTAAAGATCCACCTTCTGTAAATTCGGAGGCGGAAGTGGCGGGTGCGCCAATTAAACGATAAATAGCTTTATTGTCTTGATATTCAGACATATCAATGCGAATCATGTTCTTTCGGTTGCCGAAGTAACTGCCCGCCAGCGTGCGGGCGGCTTCTGTTTTACCAACTCCCGTGGGGCCGACAAATAAGAAAGAGCCAATTGGTTTGTCTTCATCCTTCAAGCCGGCCATTGCTCGGCGTAAAGATTCGGCGATGCGGTCAACCGCTTCATCTTGACCAATAACTCTCTCTTTCATTTTTTCGTCAAGATCAATGAGCTTTGCCCGTTCGTTCTCGGTCAATTCTTGCACGGGCACGTTACTACGCTCTGACAGAACGGCTTGTACGTCTTCTTTACTGACAAACTTCTTCTTCTCTTTAGAGGCTCTCTGAGCGGCGTCAGAAATAACTTCTATCGCTTTGTCGGGTAGCATTTTATCAGGAATAATTTTGCGAGACAGCACCACTGCCGCTTCAATGGCGGGGTAGGTCAATAAAATTTTGTATTTGCTCTGAATAATGGGTGATTCTTGCTCCAAAATAGTGATGGCGTCTGCGTCGTTAACCTCTTCAATGACTACCCGCTGAAAACTGTTGGCGAAGGTTCCGTTGGACTCAATATAGCGGTGGTAATTGGCAAAAGTAGAGGTGCCAATAATTTGGAGCTGACTAGATTTAGAGGACGATTCTAGCAGGGCGGCGCCCGTTAATCCTCCTTCTTTAGTGACTAAGGATTCAATATGACCGATAAACAAAATAACGTTGCCCGCAATTTTTACCTCTTGCAAAATTTTATCTAAGTTTGTTTTCTCGTCCCGACCCCCGCTGACCAAAGCGGACAAATCTAACTCAATTAAACGTTTATCTTTTAGAGGTTCGGGTACGTCTTCTTCTACCATGCGGGCGGCGACCGCTCCAATGATTGATGTTTTGCCCACACCCGGCTCACCGACAATTAAGGCGTTGTTTTTTTCACCCGCTGACAAGATGCGAATGACCTGTTCAATCTCTTTATCGCGTACTTTAACAATGGGCAGATTACCCAAAGCGGCCAGCTTGGTGAAGTCGCGACTGTGGCTGTCTAAAAAGGGAGTGGGTAGAGCGGTCCAAGCGCGGTTCATATATCCGCTCGGCCGACGACGGCCTCGCTCCCGCCAAAACTGCCAACGACGAATACTCTCTAACTCTTCGTTCAGCCAGAAAGCCACGCTTCTAACTTTTTCATATTTTAAGCCAAGTGAATCTAACTTCTCCTGCCACGGGCCTTTGTTATTAACCATGGCCAGTAGAAAGTCTTCCACGTCCACGCTGTTGAAACCGTTATTAAAGGCTTCCACGAAGGCATCCATTATTATCTCTCGTACTTCAGACGAAATAATAATGTAACGGTCTTGGCTTCTGGCTTTGCCTAATCCTTCTAAAACATTCTTACAGGTTTGCTCCGCGTTTAACTCTAACCGGTTAATTATCAAGGCGGTTTTGCCCGAGCAAAGCAGGGAGGCTAGAAAGATGTCAACTGTCAGCCGACTGCTCTGCAACCGCTCCGTCAAAATTAAGGCTTGGTCTATGGCCAGCAGGGCGTTTTTGGTGAAGTAAGGAATAATGTCTATGGATCCGTCATCTTCCGTGTGTAGTTGGCGTCTCTTCTTCTCGTTCTTTTCACGAATATCGCTTAACGAGTGAGGCGGGGTCATGCTCTCTACGCGTAAAAAGATGGCGTAAAGGGTTAAAAGAATGATGGTCCAAAAGAGCAGATGGTAAATGTCTGTTGGTTGGGTGAATTGGGCAATAGTGCCTAAGCGAGGTTCTGCTTCAGCCAAAATACTGCTCGGAAAGCCGTTAGTCGGAGTGCTGGGCAAATTAGTTGAAACGCCGGACGGATTAGCCAGAATGTGTGTAGTGGAGATAATTAATAAAGTCAAACCAATAAAAGCGAGCCACGGTACAATTTTTGACCAGAGTTGACCGCGAGCTGTTTCACCGTAGGTAATGTTGTTGGGCAGGTGAGCGACGAAAACATGCTCATCAATTTGTTTGGTCACGCCGTGGCCATGGCAGGCGGGGCATTCGGTGCGAGTCATGTTTTTATCAATTAAAACTCCGTTCCCCTCGCAGGTGGGGCAGACCGCCGTGTGACCCGATTTTCTAACGGATGTTTCAGCCATTCAAATTAATTAGGTTGCGAACAATTTGGTACAGCAGGTAGTAAGGTAAAATTAGCCAAGCCAACAGAACAATTATAAAGAAGATCGCCAGCAGAAGTTGCACCACTAAACCGACGATAATTCGACCAATCCTTAATATAAAACCAATGAAGCGACCTTCACGGGTGTAGTCTTGGAAGAGTGGTTTGCCCAAGTTTCTAAAGGTGGTGATGACCGCAATTTGGGATTCAAAGTTAGAGGCGACAGCTTGCCAGAGCTGGTAAACTGCTAGCGTGCCATCATAGGTCAGCCAAACCAAAAAGTGGCGAATCAAATCTAAATATCGCCAGATTACAGACTGTTTGGCGTGCGGACTTACCATATAAAACTATTGTATCAGGAACCGGTCGCAAAACTTCCGCTTAATAAAAAAACCGCTCCGATTGGAGCGGTACAAAATAAGAGTAGGAATAGATCGGCTACCGTCGTCGCAAAGTGGCGACGGCTTGGTCAAAGCCTGCTTCCTTGCGCAGAGCGCCAATCTCGCCCGAGCTAATGCCCGGCTTGATGCGGTGGGCGCGGTCAATGGCCAGACAAATTCCGCCTTGCGTTTGAATGTCGGCGGAGAGATTCATGATTTGGGTGCTCATGAAAACACTAACACCCTTTTGGCGCAGAGCGTCAATCAAGTCTGTGCCAAATTCCTGCCCGCCACTCTCTTGCGTGCCCGTGCCCACTTCATCCAAAATGAGCACCGCCTTATTCGGCTTCAGAGTGGCGATTTGGTTCAGCATGTGTGTGGCCTTGCGCACCATTTGGTCGCAAGTGGAACCGCTACTGCGGTTCAAAAGCAACAAACCAATGAGCTCTTTGGCGTTGAAAGAGAAACTGCTGGCGAAAACAGGTAAACCGCAGTGCGCCAGCCACAGGTTGTAAGTGGCGCTGAGCAAGGTTTGCGTTTTGCCTCCGCCGTGCGCTCCGGTCAAGTTGATAATTTGACCGTTCAGCGGGGGAATGTTGTTGAACGGCACTAAGCCCTCGGGTGTCTCTCCTCGCGCCAGAGTAAGGGGGAACAGATCGTTAAACGCCACAATGTTGTGGTCGTCAGTCAACAGGGTGGGCAGACAAAGTTTGGTGCCCAGACGACGAGCCTGTTCTTCCACATTCTGTAAGGTGCGAATGCCTTGTTGCAGTTGAGCCAAAACGCCCGCCAAATACTCGCGCTGGTTGCGGCTTTCGTCAAAAATGCCCGCCGTGTCTAGCTGGGCGCAAACCGCGTTAAACGTCTGCCAACAAATGGTCGATGACGATTCAATGGTGGGTTGGCGACGAATTGAAAGCAGGCTGGGACAAGTCTTCTCCAAGCGAGCCAAGAAGCGCATCTGATGATGTAGTTCTTCCAGTCGTGCACCCCGATTGTTGGCTTGACACCGCGAATCGTGAATTTCACTTATCGTTTTGCGAGAAACGCGCAACGAAATTGCTTTGGGCACACTGGGCACAGAGAAGAGTTCGGCGTGAGGAGTTTCGTGCAAAGCGTCTTCGCCCCCGCCATAAACGGCACAAATGGTGTAAGACAACTCGTTGTTGACAAAAGAGAAATTGACCACGACATCGAAATTGAGATACAGCGCACCACAGCTATATGCTTGCTTGGGAAATTCCCAGCTGTCAATAAAGGCGCGCAGATCTGCTTGCAAGTCATACAGAATTTCATCTGGCAATTTGTTCATGGCCAGCTTCTTGTATGCCCGGTTGCGGCGGATGTCATTGATCGTTTTGGTGACCAGATCGCTGACTTTTCGCAAAGAGTTGTCTGAATCTAAATCTGCCAAGAATTCGGGTGTTTGCAGATATCTGGCATCGTTCAAATAGGGGGAATGAACGAAACAGCCCCAGTAAGCGTCTCGGTCTTCGCACCCAAAACTCAGGGCGTGGGCGTTGACCTCCAATACATCTCGGCGGCCACTCTTGTTCGTTTCATCGTATTTATCTAGCTTGACGGCGAAGCCGACAAAGCCGTAAACATAAACCGCCTTGCCCATTTCTTCCTGCACTTGTGAAGCAAGCTCTTTCTCTACCGCTTCGTGATCTTTCCAGCTTTTCAGCTCATCAATTACTGCTTGCACACGCGGAGGCGTGCTGGTGCCTCGCTCAAGCAAGCCAATGAGCTTGTCTACCTGACGCCAGTAGTCAATGCGAGGCAGGGCGGGGTCAAACTCAGCAAACAGTTGCTCCCCCGAGTTGGGGAACGATCTGACAGATTGCTTGAGAATAAAGGGCCAAGCTTTACGTAGAATCTGTATGTAACGGCTCATAAACAGCCGATGCTTCAACTCTTCTTCGTCACTCGTGGCGCCAATGTGTCGGCGCTCGTTAATGCCCGCGCTGTTCAAGGCGTCGGCAGGCGTAAAGTCACCAATAACCCTGACCGTGCTAGACTCTTCGGGGTTCGGCCAGAGCCGGGGAATTTCCGGCTTTTGTTTCTGCATGGCAACCTCCTTGGTTGTCTTTTGTCGTATTGCGTTGTTCAGGTTCTCTCTTAACGGCTAGCTAAAAGATAGCAAAAGAGGAGAATTAGTCAACTGTCTATTGACTGAAAGAAGTTTTAATGGTATAAATTTATTATTCCGCAGACGCGAGGAGAAGGAGGTCGTTATGACCAGCGATCGCATCCGTTATTTCATTTATGAGCGGGAAGTGCCGCCGAGTGCCAAAAAGGGTAAAGGAACCAAGCCACAGTTGATGCAGAAAGCTTATTTCCAGGTCGGTGACGGGCCCATCAAAGGATTTCGTCAAGACGGTACCATTTGCTCGTGCGGGGTGGCAATCTCTCAATTACTTGAGGTTAGCCAGATAGAGTTCAACGCTTTGTTCAAAAGTCCGCCGACAGACGATTTCTTGCGCAGTTTCGGCCATTCGGGCGTTGTTCCGAAGCCAAATGTGCGATTTTGGTCTGACTCGCGACCCTTCAATGACTGGGAGCAGGGCGCTTGGAGCGCCCTAGGCCATGATCCGGGAGATGTCGATTAATCTTACGCTCAGGAGGAGAACATGCTGACTCTGCTGTTGGCCGGAATCATAGTTTGTCTGACTCTCGGCTATTACGACCAAGAGACGACGACCAAACTGCGCGCGAACAAATGGGCTATGGTCGGTTGGTTGTTGGGCTCGGTTGGTCTAGTGCTGGCGGAATATCGATGGCCACACGGTGAGTTGGCAGTCGGTGTTTTGTCCGTTGCCCTTTGGTTATTGCTTTGGCACGATTGCTGGGAAGACTTATTCTTTCAAACACTGGAAAAGAACAAGCAATTGACCGAGCTGTCGCTGGCCATTCTGCTTGCAGTGATGCTTTATAATGATATCTCCGAATCCGTTTGGCAGATGATGCTGCCCCCCGCCGGCTATGTCTTACTGATATCAACCATTCGTTGGTTAGGCCGGAAATTCTATCAACAGGAAGCCATCGGCAATGGAGATGTAGGCTTGGCGGCGGTTATCGGTTTGGTTACGAGCTGGCATTGGGTCATCGCTTTTCTCACCTTATTTCCAGTGATGGTTCTGTTGACCTTGCCCTTACTGGCTCGACTAATTCGGCAGGCTGAAGAAGGATTCAAAGCGACCGCTCCGTTTGGGCCTTACATGATTATTCCTGGTTGGGGCGCTTACTATTTTGGCGAACAGCTGTTTAATTGGTGGATGAATATTTTTTGAAAGAAGCAATCTCAACCGACGCAAGCGTGTCGGTTTTTTTAAAAAAGCCCCCAAAAGGGGGCAAAAGGTGAAGTATGTCACAACCGCTCGTTTTCGAGGGCGGTGCGAATAATGTCGGCCATAGCCGAGGCAAACTCCGCTTTGTAGAGGACTGGTGAATTGACTGCGGGTTGCAATGTACTTAGGCTGAGAACTTCGTGGTTCACGACCATTTCTTGTGCAACATAGTCATTAACGCACTCTCTCAATTGTTTGACGACTGTGTGAACCAAATCACTTCCTTTAACTGCGTTAAGTAAACCGTTGGCCATGCCCATAATAACGCTCAAGCGGTAGTAGTCGTTATCAGACAGCATTTTCTGAGCCAGGGCGACTAAATCACCATCTTCGGGCAGAGGGGTGCCCGCGGGCAAATCCTTGAGACAAGGGTAGACAAAGATATCGCAACAGAACGGCCGGCACGGATAATCGCCTCCGACACTTCCCAGAGCCAAAAGCCACGGTTGACCGCCAAAGTCAGCCACGGTGAACTGTTTGTACAAGACATATCCCTTTCTTGTGCGGTGCCAATCACTGTCGTCTGCAATTACGGCGTCAACAACGTTGGGTAGATCAATCAATTCTGAATCACCACGCAAAAGGGTAAAGACCTGCTCAAGGAGTTCGCGTACGGTCAATCCTACTGGTTCGGGTGCGGTTTCGGGTACGGATTCGTGTTCGGACACGGTGTTCTCCTTGGGTTGAATAGTAACAAAACCGCTTCTGAAGCGCAATGTCTTGTCTATCAGTGCTTTTTTGCTTATCATTAAAAGAGAAGAAGGAGCAATATGATGAGCAGAGAGGCTTTGCAGAGATGGCTGTTGGCTTGTCGGGCACAGAGTTGGCGTGATCATAACAGTGAGGAGTGGCAGGCTTTAACTGTTGAGGAGCGGGCTCATTGGGAAGACGAGATTGTTTGGTTGGAAGAATGCAACAAGCGCAACGAAGAGGCGACGCTGGCACGGCGAGCCGAAGTAGAAGCACTGAAACAGCGGCATATTGAAGAGAAGATAGCTGAACAGATGTGCAGAGAGTATGAACAATCCTGCTTGATTACTTTGACCGACAAAGAGACAGGTCAAACTTTTACTATGACTGTTGCCAGTTTTACACAGAGGCAGTGCCCGCCATCACACACCACTGTTTATAAAACAGATCCTGAAAGTATCAGGTACGGTGATTAATCTTTGCCGGCGCAGTTGTTGCCGGCTTTTTTTGTGTTGACATTGTATCAGTAGACTGTTAAGTTGAGCCGGAAGGAGCAACCGAATGTCATCGAAACAACAGCTTGGCAGTCTTGTCTTACTCTCCCTACCCTTCTTTGCAGCCGGTGTACTGACAAAACTATTCTTGTCTAATATGAAAGATGACAGCATCTCCCGTTTAGCCAGTGCCGTTTGTACAAATCTGATGGCTATAGCTACCATTCTTATAACAGCCACCATTTTGATTCTGGACGCACTTCACCCCACCCCGTAGAGCCACCGCTCTACTTTTTTTAATCGTCAAAAATCATGTCACTTGCTTACCGGTTTTTGACTCCTTATTACCTAATTACTTGACGCAGCACAGCTGCTGTAATTGCCAAAACATACTTATAGAGAACATTGTAATTATTTGGTTGTGTATTTGGTCGCGTACGAATTCTAGCTTTAAGCTAGAATTCGTGGTGGGTGCTGAGGGAGTCGGTCCTACGGACCCGGGGTTTTCTCCTGCCTACGGCAGATGCGAAAACCCTTCGACTCCTAACCGAACGCCAATAAATTGGCCTTCGGTTTATATAACCACCAAAAAATCTGCTCACCTAACGGCGACCAGATTTCTTGGTGGGTGCTGAGGGAGTCGAACCCCCGACCTTCTGGATGTAAGCCAGACGCTCTAACCAGCTGAGCTAAGCACCCGCATTTTGGAGCCACTTGTCGGACTTGAACCGACGACCTTCACTTTACAAAAGTGCTGCTCTACCAACTGAGCTAAAGTGGCAAGAAGCCGATTCTGTCAAAAAGTTGCCCAAGTCCGAATACCAATCGTCAAAAACCGTGTCACTTGTTTACCGGTTTTTGACTCCTTATTATTCCTAAGCAGTTCAGGAAGGATTATCTGAGATGTTGGTTACAACATATCAGAATGACGCTCCTGAATGCTTAATTAACAATGGTGGCCGGACTCGGAGTTGAACCGAGGACGCAGGGATTTTCAGTCCCTCGCTCTACCACCTGAGCTACCCGGCCCTAATTTATAATGACAGATTACACACTAGCCAAAAAGAGTAAGCTTTGCAACCAGTCTTTATTTATCACCAAACACAGATTTCAACGTGCGGTGA
>Ga0210057_1001277_pt1 | contig 38679 bp, 33 predicted proteins | sample CryGeyCG2114_010_2_FD_183968 | JGI IMG/M metagenome (GOLD analysis project Ga0210057, IMG submission 183968) | Groundwater microbial communities from aquifer - Crystal Geyser CG10_big_fil_rev_8/21/14_0.10 (SPAdes) (version 2) | ecosystem: Environmental > Aquatic > Deep subsurface > Groundwater ... | reverse complement strand
ACTTATACATTTTTACCTAACTTTTTCAGCGCGATACTGCTGAAAGGCGGTTTTGACCTTTTGGCTTCATTCATTACCTACAACGTTTTGCTTCAAACGTCTTTCACCGTCTTGCTTTATTCGTTTTCTAAAAAAATCGTTGGAAAAAAATGGGCGTTATTAGCGGTTTTCCTAGCATTATACGTTGGCTCGATTTACTTGCTTGAAACACCATTTAACCTACAAAACCCAACTGGATTGAGAAACATATTCGACTATAACCGGCTACGTGAAATCGGATACCATCTTCCCGCAAACATTCAAACAATAATCGACTCCCGCTCGTTCCTAATGGGTTTTGCAATAAGCTTAATCGTTTTCGAACGCTTATATGAAAAAAAAGAAGACTTATTTGATGGCGCGCTAATTGGGTTGCTCCCTTTATTCCATGCTTCAGTGATACCTCTCGCAATTGGCGCGGGCACGTACTCAATTTACAAAAGTATTAAGGAAAAAGCACTGAAAAATGTCAGATTACTAACGCTGGCAGCAATGCTCGCAATACCACAACTACTTTACTTGACGTCAAATAAGGACCTTTCGGGGATAAACCCCTGGTTCGGGTGGATGAACGAAGAACCCACAATAATCGCTGGCTTAATTAACTTAATAAGAAACTTCGGCTTTTGGATTGCACTATTAATTGCGGGTTTGACACTGGTTAAAGGGCGCAAGCGCGCGCTTTTAGCAGCGTTTTCAGTCCCGGCAATAATCGGTTTCTCGTTTAAACTATCGCCTTGGCCATTTGACGACATCAAAATGTTTCTTTTCTGGGGGTTGCTTGCATGCATATTCGGAGCGATGTTCATTAAAGAAAAATTAAAGGATAAGGGAGTGAAGACCTATTTGGTTGCAACCGTCGTCATCTTACTAATGGTTTCGGGCGGGTTGCTGGGGCAATTCGCGTATATGTTCTTGCGTGAACCATATGAAAACATTTCTGGGGAAGAAATTCTTGTGTGCCAATACATTGAAGAAAACCTACCGAAGGACGCGGTGCTGCTTACAAGAGGAAAACACAGTTGCGTTTACGTTTTGGCAGGCAGAAAAGTTTTCTTGGCTGAGGAAAGGATTTTGTGGACTCATGGAATAAATGCGAGCCAATACATTGAAGAAAACAAGAAGATGCTTGAAGGCGATTGTGGGCTAATCAATAAGTATGGAATAACGCATTACTACGACGGCGGGGGTTACTCGGGATTTCAAGAATTAATTTTAATGGAACCCAAGATAATCGAAAAAAGCGCGTTGGAATTCCAAAACGGACACACAAAACTGTATAAAATAAACTGCAGTTAGCCACAGGCATTTTAACCTTCACGCAGTAAGAGGGGCGTGCGTGACTGGTCGTTGTGGATGGGAATTCAACTGGGCGTCGTAGTCCTGGGCACCGTTGCGGTAAGCAACGCGTTGTTGACTCCGGCACAAGAATTCTTCGGGGAGACGGCCACAAAACTCATCGCCTTGTTTGCGGGGTTGGCGGCTGCCTACTTGTTCGTTAATTATTCGTGGAAGCACTTGCCGGAAAAGAAGGAAAAAAAGGAAAAGGATTTCCTGGATTACTCAAACGACCCCCGCGTTTTGGGTGGTTTGGCCGAACAAAAGTATTCGGAAAAGAAGAAGCGTGAAAAAGGAAAGTCCTTCGCGGAATTGTACGGGCAGTGAGCGCTTTGGATTTTCCTTAATCCCGCGGCAAGACGAAAAGTCATTTAAACGCGGGAGCGTTAAGAATTAGCGACCATGGACCTGATTGAAGTAGTTGCGAATCCCACCTGGAAGGAGTTCTTGATTGACTTGGTGAGGAGCGAGCAGATGAACCCCTGGGACATTGACGTGGGCGTCGTTGCGAACCGGTTCCTGGAACGCGTGCGCGAACTGCAAACCCTTGACCTGCGCCTGCCGGCGAACATAATACTGGCTTCAGCGATACTTCTGAGATTCAAGGCGGAAACCATCTCGTTTGACGCGGGCGTTGAAGACGAAGTGGTAGATGAACGCCTCCTGGAAGACGAGGACCTGCCCGAACTCATTTACAATTCAAGGCGACCCCGCGAGAGGCACGTCACCCTCAACGAGTTGTTGGACGCCGTGAGCCACGTGATGAAGAAGGGGCGACGCCTTGGGAGTGCGCGCAGGAGGCCGAGCGCAATAGACGTCATGCTTCCCGAAACGGGGATGGACGAGCGCATGGCGGGGGTGTTCGCCGCGGCGCTCCGATTGAAGGACTCTGAAGGAGTGTTGTTGTTTTCGGCTTTGGTGGGCAACGCCGAAGCGGATGCAATAGCCGAGCAACTGTTGCCCGTAATGCACTTGGTCCAGGAGGAAAAAATGCTGGCGTGGCAGGACGACTACTTCGGCGAGATATTCCTTCGCGTCCTGGAAGAACAGGATTTAAAAGGCGTGGCGGGTAATTAATTCAATTCCGTCGGGAGAGGTGTTTTGCGTGAAGAAGAAAGGTCAGGCTTTTGAAACCATGATGCTGGTCATCAGCGTAATCGTGGCAATCGCGATACTCGGAATCCTCTTGAGTTTCCTCGGCAACGTGTCAATCATCGGCGCGGAAGCCGGCCAGGTAGTGCCCGGAATGGTGAAAGACGTTTACAACAAGGGTTACGGCATTGAAGTAGAAAGCGAAGTGGACTTCAAGAAGGGAGACACTCTCACTCCTTCAGACTTGACCGGCGAAGCATTTCCCGACGACCAGTTAATCGTTGAATGCATAGACGATGCCACCTGCGGCAGTGACGACACCATGCTGGAAGTCACGGAGAACAACTACATCATAGTGCACAAGACCGGCAAGGCGTCAATAGCGGTGTGCCCGAACCCGGATGGAGACGGCGACAGCTACCTTATAGTGATTGGAAGGGCGCGCGACGTTGAGGAAGTCCGCGACGCCTGCATGAGCGAATAGGAAATGAAGAGAAAGGGCGCGAGCGACTGGGGAAGCATTTACCTGCTCGTAGTCGTGGCAATCGCCGCCGTGCTCCTCGTAACCTTCGTGAAGCCCTTGTTCAAGTCCGCCGGCGAAACCGCACAGGAAAACCTTGACACGGCGCGCGACGTCGCCGGCGCGGCCCTGTTTCTCTTGACGAGGAATAAGAAGTGAGGGGCCAAACCGACGCGCCGATAGCGTTGTTCGTGGCCGTCATAATCCTAGCCGTGAGCATGGGGCTCGCATTCTCATTGATGAACCAGACCAACGAAAGCAAGTGCATCGCCCAACTCAAGACGGAGACCGAGAAACTCCAGTCCGCGATGCTGGACGTTGCCCTCGCCTCGCCCCCGACCTCGCGGACCATCACGTTTGAAATGCCGCGGTGCGGCGACATCAGCATTGAAGTAATGCAAATCGTTTATTATTCCGAGCCCGAATACTGCAGGTTGTGCCCGGCCCATTACGGGGGTTGCTGGCAAATAGTGCCCATCAGCGTTGACAAGGAAGGCAAGTACTCGATTGTCAGCGACGCCACGTCCTGCATCCAGATGGCGGGGCAGATTCACTTGACGAACGAGAACTGCGAGCAGGGCTGGAACGCGTTATCCTTGAATGACGAGCCCTGCCCCGAAAGCGAGCCCGACTGCCGGAGCGCGAGCGGGATAAGTGAAAATGTTTGGAGCGGCAGGGAAGACGACCCGTCGCGGTGGCTCACCTTGGGGCGCGACTCAAGCACGCGCATCTACAAGATTCGGCTCACCAAGGGCACGACGCTCAGGGGTGGCAAGGAACTCGGGCTAATCAAGGTGTGCGTCAAGCCCGCAAACGCTTGAATTTTAAACGTTGGCGGAGTAAGCATTGCATGCGCGGCCGAATTAAAACGCGTGGCCAAATCGCCATGTGGAACAAACTTTCTTTTGATCTCAAAAAAAAGAAATGCGCGAAACAAGTTTCGCAGCACCCGCAAACACAAAGTGTTTGCTCGGCTTTGATGAAAGAAAACATCGGCGGCAACCACGGCCAAATCGCGATGTGGATGCTGACGAAGTTACGCGAACCTTTTTCAAAAAAAGGTTCATCAAAAACACGCGGCCAAATCGCGATGTGGATGCTGACGAAGTTCGCCATGATTTTCTTCATCGGCGCGCTCGCCTTGATTTTGCTTTCGGTTGCGGACATAGAAAAGGAGGGGTTGTGCAACGTCGCGGCGGAGAGAACGAACAAGATGATCACTTCGGCGTTCATTCAGGTGTTGAACTCGCCGGTTGAAGACGAACGGCGCATAATACCGTTGGAGTCCTCCCTGTCAATAGGCAAGGAGGACTTGGCGAGGTACGAGGTGAACATAACGGAGTACGCGGACGGGGAACGCCGCGAGTTGAGGATTGAAACCGGGGTAGCCAAGGCGGATTGCGGAACTGGTTCAAATGTGCCCCTTGAATTGAACGAGGACGCGTTGGTGATTCAGATGGCGGATGAAGACGACGCCCCCTACTTCACGCTGAATCCCTCCAAGCCGTCGCGCGGGCAGGAGAAGAGGAGCTTGTTCCTCGTGATAATCAAGTGTCGCGACAAGTACGAGGGCAAACGGGAATATTTACTGGTTCAGGACTGCAAACAGGCGGACCCCGCGCAATGCATTCAATTCGACAGCGAGGGCCCAAAAGAGTTTTGCGGGTGGAAAGAATTGACGGCGGGGACATAAAAGAGCTTTGCGAGCGAGGGGAAACAAGAAAATGGCGGGAACGCGTAGTAGGCAGAGAAAGGGCTTTGTTGGGCCGTTGGGAGACGACTTCCCAAGCATCTTTCCCATAGTGGCGGGAGTCGTCTTGTTCTTCGCTACGCTCGCGTACGCGAACGGGGTCATCCAGGAGAAAAACGATTACCTTGACGTGCGCAAGGCCGCGTTGGGCTTGTCCTACCTCGTAACGCGCACGGGCTCCATTGACTACGGTTACCTGGGAATGGTGACGTGCAGCCAGGAGTTGGCCGCCTACGCCAAGTCGCGGAGCGTGAAATACCACGTGATAGTCAAGGGCGCGTGCAACGGCATTGAGTTCAGCGAGACAGCCGAGGAATTGTTCGGGTTGGAAGACGAATCATTATACGTTTCGTGCGGGAGCGAGGAAGGCGAAAGCGTTGCTGAACAGGCAATGAATTCCAACCCGGTCATAATGAATTTCCCGGTTGCGGTGGGCTGCCCCTCCTACTCCTCGAACACGAATGGCTTGGGAATGCTTACGGTGGTGACGTGGCGTTGAGAAAAGGACAGGCGGCGATATTTGACGGAATAACCTTTTTGTTGCTGGCCACGTTCAGCGCCACCCTCATATTCACGGCGGTCGGCACGTACGGCGAACAGGAGGACGAAGTCATGCGGTCGTCCTACGTAATCAACTACATGCAAACCGTTTCAAAGGCGTTCTACCATGTGGACGCCCAGCAACTCGCAGGCGTATGCGGCGAAGGCGGGGACAAGTGCGAGGAGATAGAGGTTTACGCGGACCTGGCGGGCAAATGCGTGGAACTGGAACAATACTTGCCGGGAATCAGTTTGAGCGACTTGTTGAAAAAGGACTTGGCGGACCCGGGTTCCCCTGTTTTGGATGACTCCTATGGCGGAATAGAGGCGCTCGGAAAAACGGCGACGCGTTGCGCGGCCAAGGAATTCATGAAGCCGTTCACTTCCGCGGGCTACGACTACGTGATTGAAATAGTCCAGCCGTCAAGCGTGGCCTTGATTGGGGATGCCGAAACCGGCGAGAGCGCGGTAATCAAGACTTCGACGCCCATCATCAGCAACCTGCCCGAGAACGCAAAGGAGAACGACTACATTGAAGAAAAGGACGGCTTCGTGGAAACCAGCGTGTGCTTTAATGCCTTGAACGCCGGCGAAAAAGTGTTCTCGGTGGCGTCCCCGTTCAAGGTCACGTCAAAGAACTCGAACGGCAAAATCATTGAGAACCAACTGGTTTTGCGCGTGTGCATGTGGCCGTCCAGGCAGCAGATTTCTTCTACGCTTCTACGCAGCTGATTTCTTGACGTTCACGTCTTCGCCGCACTTCGGGCAAGTGTAAACAAAGGCGTCCGCAGCCGGCACCAGCGAAGTCGCGCAATTCGCGCAAAACCCGGTCCCGCAATACGGGCAGTAAACCACTTTCGTGTTCTTTGCTCCGCAGTGCGGGCAAGCCATTCCCTGCTCGCGCCTCACTTCAACGAACTGCGAATCCACTTCCTTTGCTCCCCCGGCTTCGCCGCCCGAAATGGAATTCAACTGGGCGAACAAGTCGCCTCCCGGCGCCCCGGCTTTCTCGGGCTTGGCGGGCGCGGAGCCGCCGAACAAGTCCTTCATGGTTATTTCCCCGGCCGCCCCGCTGGTTTGACTTGGCTTTGCAACAACTTGCTCTGGTGGCACGTCCACCAAACCCTTTTTCTTCTCAGGCTGTGGCTGCTTTAACTCGGCGTAAACGTCTTTGACGAGGAAGTTGAACTCGTCGTCCTCCTTCCTGGTTTTGGGCTTCTTCCCGCCTGTCTCAACGAATTGCTTTTGAACCGCTTCCAAAAACGCGTTCATCTCCTCAGAGTCGCCTTGCGGCCGGTGCCGCAAGTACATCCTACGCCTCCCCTGCGGCTCGGCTTTCCTCGGCGCCGGGGCAATCCTGCCTTTTGAAACCACTTCGTTGGCGAAGTACTCGGCTTGCTCCCTCTCGGTCAACTCGCGTTTGGGTGCGGGGGCAAGCGCGCCCTTCTTTGCAACGCTTTTCTTGGATTCAAAAAACGATTTGACGCCGGACAAAACCCCTTTTTTCACGGGCTTCTGCGTTGAGGGAACCGGAGTGAAAACGCGTTGCTTGATTTCCCGCATCTTCCTTACCTTGCGCGGGTTGGCAGCGAACTGGGGCGTGGGAACGGCGATTGACAGGGTGGCGGGCACCGAAAAAACCGAGTAAAACTTGAAGGCGAGAAAAGCGATTGCGCACAACACGAAAACCGTTAACGGCGCGAACCCGTCCGGCGGGAGCAAAGAATACCCCAGCAAGGCGTCGACCACGAAGGCAACGGCGTACAACGCGGCTCCAGCCAGAAGCGAGTTGAACAACTTCTCGGTTTGCGGCAGGGCGCGGACTTCCGGGTAACCCAGGCGCAGGAGGACGTATCCAATGGAAGTGGCGCCGACCAGGTAAAACAAGTGGTATGCCGCGCCCCCAAGCAAGTCAATCATTTCAAGAAAGGTAACCCAACCCCCAAATAAAAAACCCGATTACACTTCAAAGGACTTCAACGCTTCCGCCGCCTTGTCGAGCTTGAGGCTGGTTACGACCAACGGGATTCCCTCGGCTTCCGCGATTTTCACGGCGAGCTTGTCCACCTGCTTCGCCTCCAAGCCGTGGAGCACGACGAGTGCCGGCTTTATGGGGCCCACGCGAATGGCGACCATGGGGCTGCGGCCCGTGCTCACGTTGGTAAAGAACAGGGCGCGCTGGCTCGTGTTGGAATAAATTTTTACGAACGACTCGTAAGGCAACTCCAAAATCATTTTGAGGGAGTCAATGACCGTGCACCCGAAAACGTTTATGGAAACAAGTTTCTTCTTGCCCGTCAACACCTCGGCCTGGATTGCTTCCGCGAAGTCACCTCCGTTCACGGCGCGCGAAAAATTGTAGACGTCGAAAAACTTTTGGTCCGGCTGGTTTTCGCGGAGGCGTTTGACGAGTTCGCCGCCGCGCCGCAAATCTATTTCAAAGATTGCGTCCACGAAGCGGTGCACCACGCCCATGCCCGGGCTCTTGCGCCGGTCGCTCTCATAATCGCTGATGGTGGAGACGCTGACCCCAAACTCCTTGGAGAGCTGGCTCTGGGTGACGCCGAATATTTCGCGCCATTTCCTCATTGTGGCGCCGGGGCTGGAACTCAACGCGATTTCGCCGGCAACCTTCACCTTCAACGCATCCATTACACGATTACTCCTTGAGGGTTAAAAGAATGTTCAGAAACAGTTCCCGCGAAGCCAGATCCGGGTCAAAAGAAAGGTAATAAATTTGTCTAAAGCCCTCGCACGAATGCTCGTCTATGGGCGTGCAACCGTGATACTCCGCGATTGCCGGCATCGCGTCAACGGACCACGAATCGGTTTCATTGTCACTGAAGAATGCGAGGTTGCCCAACCCGGCATAGTTTTTTTTCAATTCAACCACGGCAATCGTGCCGGCAAACTCAAAGTTGGTGAGGCCGTTGACGACCGGGTGGTCTATTTTGGAAATCCTAAAAGTAGAATTTATTTCCCGGGTTCCTACGAACCGCACGGGCACGTAATCATCAAACCCGTTGCCCCAAACGTTCCACCCCGCGCCCTCCATTTCGGGAACCCGCGTGCACGCGTTCCCCACCAGAATCATTTTGCCGCCGTCATCCAGGTATTGTTTCAACGCATCCAAAGCGTCGCGGTTGCAGTACTCCGCGCCCGTAACGATTACCACGTCAAAGGAATCCAACGTCCCCGGCATCAAGAAGTCCGGGCTTATCTTGCCGGCATACATGATTCCGGCAAGGCGCATGTTCTCCGTGTGAATGAAGTATTCAAAGTTGTATGACGGCTCGCCCACAACGACGACGCGCAACTCTTGTTGTTCGAGTCGGTATTCCTGAAAAATGGAGTAAGCGTGATAAAGCGAGAAAAGCAAGACGAAAAAAGACAGGAAAACCGCCAAGCCCTTGACCCAGCCGAAAGAGTGAATCAATGCGAGCGCGCGGTAAATTGCGTAAGCAAACAAAACGAAGAAAACAAAGCCGAGGAGCCAGGTAATCATGAAAAGCAATTGCGCGTCAAAGCCCGTAACCGACCTCAAAACGTGGAGCAAATCGTTGAACAACAAAACACAAGCGAAGCCAAGCGCGCCAGCCGAAAAGACGCGGGACAAAACGAGGGTCTGGCGCTGGAAGCCGCCGCTTCCGCCTACGAGGCGCACAACAAGTTCGTAAAACGCGGAAACCAACACGAGTAACGCGTTGTAACCCAATAAAATGAAAACCAGTTTGAACGAGTCGCCGTAAACCCTTACCAATAACTCCTGAAAAAGAGCTGGGTTCTGCGAAGTCAAGCCCCCGACGATTATTACCGAGAGCGCGCCGGCAAGGTAAACGAGGAATGCCACTAGGACGGCAGCGTTAACGTGCGTGAAAACGTTTGCCCACGAAAATTTTTGCTTCAACAATTTCTTGAAGGTTTCCTCGGGTTTCCTTGCGAGTTGCAAGGCGTCGGAGAACACGCTCATGAAGAATAGAAGGGGGGCGCGCTAAAAAAGGGTTTCGGGCAGGCAAACGGTTTAATAAATTCTCGGAGTAAACCCTGCATACAACGCCTTCGCGGCGTCGGCTTTTTAGCCCGTAAACGGAATTGGGCGACAAGCCGAAGCACCAAGCGAAGGCGAGGAGGCCAATTGGGTTTCATGGCTGGGAGAAGCGTCGTAAAACAGGAAGGCGGCAAGAAAATACTCGTAATCGATTTTCGGGGCTCGGCTTACGGGCCCGACGTGGCGCGCTACCCGCAGGCCATGAAGGACGTCGTCGAAAAGCTCACGGAAGTGGAAGCCGACGAAGTCGTGTTGTCCGAATACTACGAACGCATTTACGACGAGAGGCAGACCAACCTCCTCAAAGGCATTGCCGCGTTGATTACCCGACTGGAGGAGGACACGGTTTGGTCGCCCTCGCACTTGGGCACGAGCATTGACAGCAAAACCCTTTCGCCGCGGCACGACGCCGTTCTACGCATTTTGAACACGCTGCGCAGCGACCCGTTCAAGGCCTATTTGGAGTTGTTGAGCGAGTTGAAGACGCAGATGGCGAGGCTGCCTTCGCTGAGCCCCCAGCAAGCCGAAGACCTCAAAACGTTCGTGAACACGTTGAGCTTCATGCGGCAGGGCTTGGAGGAAACCCAGCTGATAAGCGAAATGAAGGCGTACCTCCAGCAACTGGGCTCCATTCCAACCGGGCGCAGCGCCTACAACTACTTTTTTGAGGCGGCCATAAAGCCGTCGTTCATCGGCTCGCGCATCTTCTTCACGGGAGTCGAAAAACTGGAGTTGCTCGACCAGTACGACGTGTTGAACTCGCGCGTATACGTTTACAAGCACCCCGACAAGGTGGAAAACCTTTACTTCATCGACCCCCCCGAGTACTCCCTGCCCCCGGAAAAATACTTTTTGCTGGAGAAAACGAAGGAAGTCGTCGCCAGCCACCGGCCGGACACCGCGGAATTCATGAACATCACGCAGGCGCGGAAATACTTCCGCAAGGTGTACGCGGCGACCATATCGGACTTGGCGCTGAAAAACAACATCAAGCTCACCGTCGAGGAAAAGGACGGGTTGGCGGAAATCGTTTCGCGTTACACCATCGGCTACGGCATACTTGAATTGTTTCTCGCGGACCGCCAGAACACGGACGTCTACATCGACGCGCCCCTAGGCGAAAAACCGATTTACCTCGTGCACTCCAAGTACGGCCAGTGCCAGACCAACGTAATCTTTTCAAATGATGAGGCGCGCTCGGTCGTGTCCCGCTTCCGCGCGCTGTCGGGGCGCGCGTTCGACGAGGCGCACCCCATACTCGACTTTGACCTGCCCGATTTGCAGACGCGCATCGCCGCCATAGGCAAGCCGTTGTCCAGCGACGGCATAGCCCTCGTGTTCCGCTTGCACAAGACCACTCCGTGGACGCTCACCCAGTTCGTGGACAACAAGATGTTCGACTCCCGCACGGCGGGCTTGTTCTCGTTCTTAGTGGACGCGCAGGCAAGCATGCTCCTCGTGGGCTCGCGCGGCTCCGGCAAGACGTCGTTCCTGCAGGCCATGATGCAGGAAATCCCGCAAAACCTGAGGATACTCGTGCAGGAGGACAGCGTTACGGGTGACTCCGAAATGGTTGTGGAACGCAACGGGTTGCTCGAAAAGACGACTACGGGAGAACTCGTGGACGGCTTAATGAAAAAATACGGTTACGCTAATTTCAACGGCAACCACGTGCTAAGCAACAACCTGGAAAACGTCAAAGTGTTCTCGTTGAACGCGGATTACAAGGTTAATCGCGCGTGCGTAAGCCAGTTCATCCGCCACAAGGTTAAAAAGAAAATTTTTGAAGTGGAAACCCGCACGGGTAAAAAGATTAAGGTTACGAGCGACCACGCGTTGTTCACGCTCGGCGCCGGCGGCTTGGAACCGATTAAGACGAATGAATTAAGGGAAGGCAACTTCATTGCAACGCCGAGGACCCTGCCCTTCACCGAAACCGCGGTTCACTTTAACGCCTTGGATTATCTGGAAGATGGCTTCGTTCTGGGCGGGGAAGTCAAGGAATTCGTGGAAACGAATTGGGCGGCCTTGAAAACCATCGCCAAAAAAACGGGTTACAAGAAGGCAGCAACCAGTGCTTGGAAGCGAAACGGCGTCCTTCCGGTGAAAGCATACAAGTCAACCAAAAAGAAGATGCGGGAGGACGGGTTACTATTCAAGATAGACAAGAAATCAAAACCGGTGCCCTGCTCAATACTTGTTGACGAAGAACTGGCTGCCTTCGCCGGGTTGTGGCTGGCGGACGGTTGTTACGACAACAAATACGCAACAATAGTGTCGGTTGAAGGCGAGGCGAAAAAACTCGTTGAAAAGGTTGCCGGGCGCTTCGGCTTGCGGGTGCGCACGCACAGCGACGGTTTCTCACCCATTATTTCAAACACCAACCTTAATTGGTTACTCAAAAACGTGTTGAAACTTAAGGGAAACTCTAAAACAAAGCAAGTGCCGCGATGGGTTTACTGTTTGGGCGCAAGCGAACGCGCCGCTTTTTTGAGGGGATTGTTCAGTGGCGACGGCTGGGTTGCAGCCAACGAAGTGTCAATACGCTTGCAGTCCAAAAAACTAATTGAAGAAATTCAAACGTTGCTGCTAAGTTTCGGGGTTGTTTCAAGAAGTGGGTACATAAAACGGGACGATTCGTGGGATTGCAGGGTCAGCTCAAACAAGATGTTGAAGGCATTCAAAAAAGTTGCATTCCTCCAGCAAAAAAAGAATGAAGGTTTAATGCAATTATGTGAACGCAGGCCCGCACAGGACTGCACGGACGTAATTCCGTTGCCGCGCGAAACGAAGACCTTCTTAACCGAACACGGGCTAGACAAGCACGATTACGTAACCCGCGGCTACTCGGTGGGCAGGAAAAAACTGGCGTCGTACGCACACGTTAACGCGTTAATGCAGAAACTCGCGTGCTCGGACCTGTACTGGGATCAAGTTAAGAAGGTCAAGTGCCTCGGCGTAATCGAGGATTTCGTATACGACTTCAGCGTGCCAGGACAAGAAAACTTCGTTTGCGAAAACATCGTGGCACACAACACCCAGGAGCTTCCCGTGCCCAACCTCAAGCGCCTGGGCTTCAGCATCCAGCGCATGAAGACGCGGCCGCCCCTCGGCGGGGGGTCCGAGACCGAGGTCAGCGCCGAAGACGCGTTGCGCACGGCCCTGCGCCTGGGGGACTCCGTGCTCGTCGTGGGCGAGGTGCGCTCAAAGGAAGCCAAGGCGTTGTACGAGGCAATGCGCGTGGGCGCCGTAGGCAACGTGGTCATGGGCACGATTCACGGCGAGAGCTCTTACTCCATCTGGGACCGCGTCGTCAACGACTTGGAGGTGCCCACCACGTCCTTCAAGGCAACCGACTTCTGCATCGTGGGCGCACCCATCCGCTTCAAGGGCGCCATCAAGCGCAACCGCCGCATCATAGAAGTAACCGAGGTCTTGAAGCACTGGACCACGGACCCCGGCCAGGAAAAGGGCTTCCTGGAATGGGAACTCTTCGACGCCAACAAGGACGCGCTTGAAATGGACGAGCCCCTAATTCACGAGAAAAGCGAGTGGGTCAAAAAAATTGAGCGCATGCGCGGCATCACCTACGAAGAAATCTGGAACGAAATCAACGCGCGCGGCAAGACCAAGCAGTACATGGTGGACGTGAAAAACAAGTTGAACATGCCCGCCTTACTTGAAGCCGAGTACACGACGCGCGCCCACACCAAGTACCTGCTCCTCTCCGAAAAACACCGCGAGTTATACGGCAAGGTCATGCACGACCAACTCCTGGACGAGTGGAGCCAGTGGGTCAACGAAAACCTCGTGAAAGAGTGCCAGCAACGCCAAAAGGCGGGCGCGTAGCAGAAGCCCGCAATTATCCAAAAGCCTTTTTAACGCCTACAAAGTAGTTTCTAATACTTATTTGAAAGGTGGTTTTAAGTGGAAGAAATTGTCAGGAACGCGCTTCAAAAAAACGACGATATAGAACAAGAAGAATTCTTTGAGACGCCGAAAATAATGGTCATCGGCACCGGCGGCGGTGGATGCAACTCAATTAACCGCTTGGCCAAGGCCGGCATCAAGGGCGCCGAACTCGTCGCCATCAACACGGACCGAATGCACTTGACCATGATGAGCGAAAACGTGAAAAAAGTGCTTATCGGCGCCTCCATTACCAGGGGTCTCGGCGCTGGCGGCTACCCCGAAGTGGGCGCCAAGGCGGCCGACATGAGCCGCGAGGCACTGGAAAAAATAATGGACCGCGCCGACCTCGTGTTCCTCACCGCCGGAATGGGCGGGGGCACGGGCACTGGAAGCGCTCCCATCCTCTCGGAAATCGCGAAAAAACAAGGCGCAATCACGATTTCAATTGTCACCTACCCGTTCGCCCTTGAAAGGGCGCGCCTGGCAAAGGCGGACGAAGGCTTAGAGAACCTGAAGAACGCGTGCGACACCATAATCGTCATTGACAACAACCGCCTGGTCCAAATCGTTCCCAACCTACCCATTGAACAGGCATTCAACGTTGCCGACGAAATAATTGCCCGCGCGGTTCGCGGCATCACCGAAACCATTACCACTCCCTCGCTGATTAACCTGGACTTCGCGGACGTGCGCGCCGTCATGTGCAACGGCGGCGTGTCCATGATTGCCGTGGGCGAAGGAAAGGGCACCGACCGCGTTCGCGACGTCGTAGACAACACGCTGAACAACGTTTTGTTGGACGTGGATTACACCGGGGCAAAAGGCGTCCTCTTGCACATCACGGGCGGCCCTGACATGACGCTCGGCGAGTGCAACGCAATCGGCGAAGCGCTCACGGAGCGCGTGGACCCGCAGGCCACCGTCATCTGGGGCTCGCGCGTTGACCCAACCTTTGAGGGACGCATAGAGGCAATCGCAATCTTCACCGGCATCCAGTCGCCCTACGTTTTGGGCGGGGAAGTGCGCTCGGGTTACGAGTCCCCGCGCGCCGCACCCGGAAGGCACGGCGTGGAAGACATAGAATTCCTTTGATTTTTTTTATATGAAAAAAAACTAGTTTTTTTCTTCTTTTACGAGGACGGCGTTAACGACTCCGTCCTGTCCCGGCCTGCTCAACACGCGGGCCTTGCCGGCCTCGGTGTCTATCACGGTCCCCTTGGTAACTATTTTTTCGCGCACGTAGTGGCGGTTCGCCTCCGTGGAGACCACGTCCTTGATTTTCACTTTTTTGACGGTCGCGCCGTCGGCTACGTTCGCGTAAAGCACGCGGGTGGCCGACACCTTGCGGCCGCCGCCCTTGGTGCGGAACTCGTTGCGCGTCTCCAAATCGCTTTTGGACTCGAGTTTGGTGCGCGAAAAGAATCCCCCCCAGTGGAAGCGATCCTTGTCCTTGTTGGCGCGCCTCTTCCCGCCCGAACCGCTTGCCTTGGTCTTTGCGTGCTTGTGATACTGAACCATTCCTGAATAATCACCGTTAAAAGTTGTGTATTGAATTGCGTGAAACGCATTTAAAACAATTGCCTTGCCCCGCGTTTTTTATATTCGCGCGGCGTTCGCTTAATTGATGCCGCGCAAGAAAAACAAGGACGACAGGTACGCCTTGAACCTTAATAAAAAAGGCGAGCGGTTCGAGGGCTTGTACAAGGACTTCATTGAAAAGCAGCCCAGCAAAGTGGAGAAGCCCAAGGATGAGACGCCGGGCTTCGTGAAGTTCACGCGCGCCGTCAACAAGTTGTTTCCCTCGTACGGGGCTGGCGCCAAGTACTCGGACGAGGAAGAACAGGCAATGGCGTTCCTCGGGTGGGGGCTAGGCCCCGAAGATTTTTACGGGGCCTACAAGGCGATTACCATTGTGGGCCTGGCGGCCGGCCTCGTGCTCGGCGGCGCGGCATACGTTTTGCTGGCGGAAAACCTGGGAACGCTTGCCTTGGCCCCCTTGTTGTTGTTCGCGTTGGCTCCGATTGTCGCGGGATTCCTTTACAAGGGTTATCCCGCGAGCGCCGTGAAAAAGGAGACCATGCAGTCGCTTGCCTACATACCCGAAATCGTTAATTATTTGACGATGAGCATGCGGCTCACCTCCAACCTGGAAAAAGCGGTTTCGTTCGCGGCGGCGCACGGCCAAGGAAAAATCGCCGAGGACCTCAAAAAAATCGTGTGGGACGTCCAAATCGGGCGTTACGCCAGCATTGAAGAGGGCTTGGACGACTTGGCGTACAAGTGGGGCGACTACAACGACGACTTCAAGCAAGCGCTGATGTTGATTCGCGCAAGCATTCTGGAAGGCAACCAGCAGCGCCGCGAGGAAATACTTGAAAAGGCGAGTGAGGACGTGCTGGAGGGAACCCGCGAAAAAATGGATATGTACGCCCGCGGCCTGCAACAACCCACGGTTTACCTCTACTACTTCGGCATATTGTTGCCGTTGCTGCTCGCAATAGTTCTCCCCATCGGCGGAAGCATGTCGGGCACGCAACTCGCAAAACCCGAGTACTTGTTCGTGGGCTACAACCTGCTCATACCCTTGATGGTTTACGCATTTGGTTCAAACATCATCGCGGGCAAGCCGCCCATGAACGCGCCCCCCGACATTCCCAAGGACTACCCGGGGCTGCCGCCAACGGGCCAAGCCAAGATACTGGGAGTCACCATGCCGTTCAAGTGGTTCGCGGCATTGCTGCTGGTTTCGCTGGTGGCGCTCGGCTATTACACGGACCAGGGCGGAACGCAGGAAGCATTGAACGCCGTGCTCACCCCGGTAAACGACTTGCTGATGGCTGCGTTGGACGAGCCGACGGGGGTGCTCTTTGAACCAAGTGAAGGGTTCGTGATTCCGGGCACGCTTGGAGCCGTGAGCCCTCTGGCAACCAACCGCGCCGAGGAATACTCCTCTTTCCCGCACTTCAAGTTCTTCTGCGAAACCGACGAGAAGACGGGAAAAACCCTTGACTGCGAAAGCGAGGGCCACTACTTCGTGGGGCTGTTCACGATTTTCGGGTTGTTCATAGGAGCCGCGCTCTCAATCAGCTTGTACTTGCAGGGAAAATACGGCGCGCGCAAGAAAGTGCAGGACGAGATTCGGGAGATGGAGGAGGAATTCAAGGACGCCATGTACGTCTTGGCGTCGCGCCTCGGCGAAAACAAGCCCGTTGAAGAGGCGTTGCGTAGTGCAACCGAGTTCCTGCCGAAAAGCGTTTTGGCTAAACGCGTGTTCAGGCGCGTGCTCCTCAACATCACGACTATGGGGATGACGTTTGACGCCGCCGTGTTCGACAAGACGTTCGGCGCGTTGAAGGACGTGCCGTCGCGCACCATCCAGAGCGGCATGCAGTTCCTCGTGGACTCCATCGAACTCGGCGTGAACGTCGCCGCGAAGTCGCTCATCAACTTGTCCATGCAGATGCGTAACTCCAAAAAAATCAACGACTCCTTGAAACGCTTGCTGCAGGACGTGACCACCATGCTCTCCACGATGGCGACCTTCGTGGCACCCATCGTGCTCGCCGTGGTGAGCGCGATGCAGCGCCTCATAATCGGCTCGCTGAGCACCGCCGGCGGGGGGGAGGCGACCGAGTCCGCGATGGAGACGGCGGGAACGCAGGGATTCAACATCGGAAACATGTTCGGGAACGCCGAGGCCTTGAAGGCGAACGCGGACCCGGCAACGTTCGCGTTCATAATGGGAATTTACGTGTTTGAAATCGTGATACTCCTGACCTACTTCAACTCGCAAATAGAGGACACGAACAACGACTTGCACACTTACACGAGCATAGCGAAATCGCTGCCCCTCGCCGTAATCCTTTACTGCGTCGTGGTCTACGCCACGAGTTTGCTGCTGGGTGGTTGAAGATGCGGTTCGCCGCCTTGACGCTCTCAATAATGGCTGCTTCATACGTCGCCCTCGGCTTGTTCTCCTTCCCCTTGTCCTTCATTGCCGCGATAATCCCGCAACAACTCCTCGGCGCCGCCGGCGTTGAAACCCAACTGGTTTTCGCGGGCGGCTCCCACCACCTGGCCGCCGCGGAGTGGGACGCGGAAATCAACGAGGCGTGTTGGGGGCGCCTTGAACTGGCGGTTCTGTTCGCTGTAATCCTTGCAAGCGAAAACCGCGCACTCAAAAAAAGGTTGGGGGGAGTCGCCTTGGGCTCCGCGCTCGCTTTGCTCGCATTCAATCCGTTGCGCATAACCATCTCCTTGTTGACGCTGAACGAACTCTTGCACGACGTCTTGTTCCGCGCCTCGTTGCTGCTCGCGATAGTCGGCTACTACGCGTGGTGGTATAAAAATTCGGGGGGAGTAAACAAAACGTGAGAAAAGGATTCATTGCGGCGCCGCTCCTCGGAACCATCCTGTTCCTGACCGCGGTAATATTCGTGGTCAATTTGAACAAGGAGGAGTCCAGCGAAGTCGCGTTGATAGCCAACGAGGCATACAACAACCGCGTCACTTCCCTCCTGGAACTGTACCGAAGCGACTTGGGCTCCCAGTTCCGCGAGAACCTCGCCCGCGTAATAGAGGACTTCCTGTCAAGCAAGTGCTGGGACAACCTGTTCCGCGTTTCAAACCAAGTGGTCGTCGGGAAAACCAATTACCTGGACGAAAAGGTGCTGCGTTATCGTGCCTGCAGTTACGTGAACGACGTCATCCACGACGTGATCTGCTCGCATGTTTCCTCGGGGGTGGACGAGGTCTGCAACGAGGAATGCCTTGACAACTGCGGGGACACGGACGCCTGTCACAAGGAATGTTGCGACTACGTTGAGGCAGATGCTTACGGCCTGCCCAAGTGGATGCGGGAAATCGCTGATGACTTCGTTTTCGAGGGAATCACGTTTGAATCCGCTAACCCAGACCAGTTCAAGGTCTTTCTCGGGGATGACCCGGGTTACGGCGACGCGTGCCGCACCCTCATCAGCACGAGTTTGATGGACTGCAAGGCGTTCGCCGAAGGCGAGCTGCAGTGCTGCAAGGAAATCGATTCGGATCGCGGGGGTAATCCATACCAGCTCGTAACCGAGGAAAAACAGTTCTCGGATGCCTGCCTCAAGGACGACGTGATTGACTGTTCAAAGGGAACGTTTTACGTTGAAATAAACGTTGAAGACAAGGACGTTTACCCGAACCTGCCGCGCACCAAGAGCTCGGACGGCAAGGGCAACGAGATTCGCACGGGCGCAATAAGCGACTCCAACTTTTACCTGCCCATCAACTACCCGTTGTACCGCTACTACGACTACGCCTTCGGGGTTTACGCGGAACTCGCGAAGGAAGTCAACCCCGAAGAACCGGAAAACAGCAACTTGTGCACTATAGAAGGAGATGGTTTGGATTCGGACACGGAACCGGATTGCGGGAGCGTTGAACACGACGGCTCGAGTTATTCTTTCGGGGAAACAAAAATAGAAATATTGGGTTTACTCAACGGCGCCGTGGACCGCGCTTGCAACGAGTATTCCACGGTCAAGCGCAAAGAAGACGACGATTACTGGGGAAAACCCGTTCCAAAAAGCCCGGGCTCCCTTTCCAAGGAATCATTGGCCCTCGAATTGTGTACCATATCCGGAGAGTGCGGGGCGACCGATGACGGGTGGACGGACTGTGAAACGGATTTGGATGAAAGCGCCATTGAGGGCACCATTGATTTAGCGAAATGCGGTAAAGACGGCGACTGCTACGCCGTATTCCAGTGGTCGGGCGCCGCAAAGAAGATGCGTTTCCTGGACTACGAGGCAAGCGTGAGAACCGACCCCACGCAACCCAACCAATTCTGTTTCAACGTCCAACCGTATTACGAGCCGCTGGAATCGTTGAACCCCTGATGCGTGAGGCATTTTTAAGCCGAAAACCCCATATTCTGTCGGGGTGTTAACTTGAATTTAGACGAGTTAAAAGAAAAATATTCTTCATTCCTTGAATCGCTGCGCGAAAAAGGGATTCCGAAGCCGGAAGTCGTCGTCCCCGCAGCGATTGTCCTGCTTGTTGTCGGAGTTGCATTCCTGTTAACCCCCGGAATCTCACCCTTCGGCCCCGAAACCCAGGACGTCACGCTCACCGTGCTCTCGGAGGAAGGCGACCCCGTTAGGAGCGCAGCCATAACCATTTACAACGAGGAAGACGAATCGTGGAATGCGGTGACCGACGATTACGGGAAAGCCATATTCACGGCCGTCACCTACGAATCGTTGAAGGCAAGCGTTGAAGCCGCCGGCTACCAGTCCTACCGCCTGCAACCCGTCAGCGAAACCAAAAAGATTTACTTGCAGTCATTGACGCCGGCAACCAAGGAGGTAACGGTGCGCGTGCGCGACTCCCTGGGCCACGACGTTGAAGGCGCGCAAGTCGTGTTGTTGTTCGACGACGGCACTACCAGCGCCGGCCGAACCGACGCCTTCGGCGAAGTTGAAATCGACGCGGGTCAAGCCGACTCGGCGGGAACCGTGCAGGCTAGCGCGGACGGCTACAAATCCAGCCAGAAAACAATTTACAAATACGAGTGGGACTCCCCCGTCGTGATAGAGCTGGCGAGCATACAAGAAGAACAGGTAGAGGAACCCGCAAGCGTTTACGTAATCGTGGAGGACGAACAGGGAAACGCCTTGGAAGGCATAACAATTTCCCTCACGGATTACAACACGGAGGCCGCGCAACGTAAGGGCCTCACGGACTCCTCGGGCGTAGCCGAGTTCACGGGCCTTATTGCGGGCTGGGCATTCCGCGTGAACGCCTTTGACCCGGCAAACGTTTACGCTGCTTATGCTTCAACGCAGCGATTCATTGTTGAAAAAGACGGGTCTTCCGTGAGCGTGCGTCTGGAGAAAAAAATTGCGGACGCCGGCGAACTCAGGTTCAGCGCGGTCAACGAAAACGGCGAGCCCCTTGCCGGAGCCAGCATAATGGTTTTTGAGAGGTTGACGGGCGCGTTGCTTGCCGAAGCCAACACGGACGCCCTCGGCAAGGCGACAATCGCAGTAGCCAAAAACAAGGCGTTCTACGTAACCGCTTACAAGGAGGGCTACCACCCCGCGCAAGACGAAGTTGAATCCGGCGAAACAAGGAAACTCGTCCTGGAAAAAGCGGTGGCGGGAAGCTTCATTACGCTCACGGTCCACGTCAAGGACTCTATTACCGGCGAGCCCGCACCCAACGCACTCGTCACGCTCTTCAAGGCGGACGGCTTCCAGCTCGGCTACCCCGCTAAGCGCGCGGACGCGGACGGCACGACCACGTTTAACGCGCCGAAAACCTTGAAAGGAAAAACCTATGACTTGGTTGCAGCTGCCTCGCTGGGCTACAAGCAGGGCCGCAGCGACGCAATTCAAGTGTTTGAAGGCGCGGAATTATTCGTGGTCCTGGAGCCCCTGCCCGGAACAATAAAGGCAAAGGCAGTTGACGCTTCAACCGGGGAATTGGTGGACGACGCAACCCTCTCGCTGTGGTCTGGAGACGAAGCACTGGCGGAGTGCAACAAAAACCCGTGCGAATTCGTTGCACCCCCCGAAAAAGAATTGTATTTGAAAGCCGTGGCAGAAGGATACCTCGCGGCATTCACCGTAAACAAAATCGTTGCCCCCGGCGAAACCCTGGAAGTGGAGGCGCGCTTATACCCGCGCGAACTCGCCGAATCCTTAAGCATATCGCTGGAAGGAATATACGATTCAAAGGGGAACAAGGTGAAGGAAGTATCCAACGCGGAAAAATTCGTTGCGCGCTTCCTCGTCAACGTTCCCTCAACCGAGTTGTCGGGCGCAACCGCGTTCTTCAAAATAGGGGATTCAACAACAGCCGGGGAAGAACCGTTCGCGATAACCGAGGTGAACGCGCCCCGCGCCGAAAAAACGGACGCAGGCTCATACTACGACGAGGAATGCAGTGAAACAATTGAGGTCGGAGAAGAAGAGGAATACGCAATTGACTCGGATTACCGTAACTGGGCGCGCGTGCGCTTCCCCGACGGGTTCGCGGGAACCACCCAAGTGGAACTGGAGTTGTATGCGAGTCCTTCGGCAAAACAAGGCGACGAGTCCCGGCTTTATTTCAACGCGCACGCGGAGAAGAACGGCGTGCCCTTGTTGAGCCCAGTTGACGAAGCCCTCATAAGCGGCCTGCTCGACAAGGAAACGCTTACGGACAAGGATTACTGCCTCGCAAAGAAGCGCTCCGAAAAACTCGTTGTGGGCTCGGACACCCTGGCGTGCCGCGACTCGTCTTGCGCCGCGCTCTGGTTTGAGTTTGACGGCGGAAAATACAAGAAGGGCTTTGAAGTTGAAGCGGGCGACGAATTCCAGCTCGCCTATGAAGCCCTTGCCTTGACCGCACCCATCCAGGCAATTGAAGTGGGTTACCCCGAAGAACTGTTGTTGCAGTCCTGGGTTTCCGAGGACTCGGCAGGGGGGGTCGCACAAGAAAAAATGAGCGTGGACGTTGCAATCGGAGAAAAAACGAGCGGCAAGATAAGGTTCATTGCCTTGCGCGCCGTCTCCCTAGCCGAAGCAATTGTCACGGTTTACTACGAGGACGCGGCAATGCAGCCAACCTCTTACGCGTTGCAGTTCACGGTCACGGGAACCAACAAGTTCAAGGTCTTGCTCTCGCCGGACTCGCTGGTTGCCGGGTTGAGCGAACGCGTGCGCGCCACCGTGCTCGACCAGTTCTCGCGGCCAATTGAAGACGCGTGGATAACTTACTACGACTGCGAGGACTATCCCCTGAACGCACAGGAAATAGATGTTGTCGGCGACGCAACGCGCGACAACGGCGAGGACGGCAAATACGCCACGCAATTGAACCCGTCGTCCCTGGGCCGCATCGGCGTGCAAGTGCAACGCGACGGATTCAAGACATACGACTCGTGCGACTTGGACGTCCTGGCAGGAAACTTCCTAATCGTGGAACCGGAAATATTAGAGTTCACGGGAACCAGCACCAAGTTGGGCCAGGCAGTAACGCTCACCTCCCTGCTACCCATTGAAAGCCGGGTGAGCGCAAGCGTGCGTTGTTACGAGGGGCTTGAAGAAGGGAAAGCACTCGTCCAGGTCTCGCCCCAGTCATTCAAACTGGAAGACCAGGCAATAACGAACATCATAGTAAACGAGAACGCAACTGCCAAGGCGGACTGCTACGTCACGTTCACTGCGCGCGTGAACTCGCGCTCCAAAGCCGAGGCAACCCTCATAGCCCGCCTTGACGTGGAGGGCCCGCCCGCGCCTTTGTGCCCCTATCCTTATTCCTGCCTAACCCAAAACGAGGCCAGTGAACGCGGTTGCCAAGCAGTAACGGCTTACGGCTGCGCCGCATCCCTTGCTGGCACGGCCATCCAATCGTGTTACGCCTGCGAAGTCGGGCCCGACACCCTGCCGGATTCAATTGAACTCGCGGTAAGCAACACGGCGCCCACGAACACGCAAACCTTCCGCGTCTCGCTTTACAACGCGCCCGAACAATGCTCGGTTGAGGGATTCGAGTACGCACCCACGAGCCAGCCCAACTACCAACAGCAATACCCGGGAATCCAGCAAAACTACGGGAACTACCAGCCCAACTCGTGGCAAACACCTTCGTGGCAGGACCTGAACGTGGGCTACTCCATGCAGGGCTACTACAACAACGTGGGCTCAATGTACGAGCCTTATGGTTACTCGGGTTACGGAGCGCAGGCGGGCGTGGGAGCGTACCTCGGAGCAAGCGCTTACGCCGGCATCGGCTCCTCCTACGGGGTCCCGGCTTACTGCCAGCAATACCTGAACATGCAAAGCATGTACGGCAACTACCAGTCCTCTACTTACGGTTCCCAAACAGGTTACGGCTACGGCTTGCCTTCGGCCTGCCAATACCCGGCGGTGTGCCAGCAACCCTCGCTCTGCTCTTACTCTTCAACCGGGTCTTATTACGGTAACTCCATTCCTTATGCCTGCCAATACCCCGCGGTCTGCCAAAACCCGTCTGCGTGCCCGTATTATTCGGGCACCCAATACGGTTCAACGCAACAACAATATGGCACCCAATACGCTTCCACACAGCAGCAACAATACGGTGGAAACCCGCCGGTCCAGGTAACCGTGACCTCGTGCAACGCCAACGAACTCGAGGTAACCGCGCGTTACACCGGAGGCGATTACTACCAGAACGCGGGGATGGGCGGCGCCCAGCAAGGATTCATCGTCGTCAAGCTCGGCCCCGGCGAAACCCGGCGCATACCAGTCACCGTAATTGTTGAACAACCGCCTTACCTAGCCGGCTACTCGCAATCAATGCCGTTCACCCCCATGATTCCCCCCGAATGCCTTGCCGGCTTCATCCAGCCCGCGGACGTTGAGGGCTTGGACGAGTACGGCTTGCCCACGGAAATAGAGTTGTTCGTTAACCCACACACAGGCAAAGCGCATTACAAGCGCGAAATCGCGGTAATTGGAAACGTGTTATACAAGTGGAAGGAGAAGCCAAAGGGAATTGACAAGTTGTCGGTGAGCCAGAGCGAAATAGAGTTGACTTACGAGAACGACGAGTTCGAGGAAGACGAAGGCGAACTGGAAATGTGGATTGCCGGCTACGAAGCCAAGACCAAGAAAGTGCCGGTCACCATAACCGAGGACGACTTCACGCCGTCAATAATCCAGCTCCTTGCCACGCAGCACGGCGGCGACGAAGCAGTTTACGAAACCGGCGAAGACGAAATGGAGTGCGACTCCCACGCCGGCTCCGCGAAAATAAAGTGCAAGGACGGCAAAATAACGGCTTCGGCCACAAAATACGCCTCGTCAAGCAAGTATTATTTAGAGGTAACCGGGCTCGGTGACTACCAAATCCGCGAAATACCGGTGCGCCTCGCCCACACCGACAACTTTGAGGCGCCGGTCAAGGAGGGAGGCGTTGCCGAATATGATTACCGAATTGAAGCCGGCAAAACAATCGCGTTCTCAAAGAGTGACTGGCTTGCGGCGCCGGACTGCGGCGACCTGACCGCGAAGGAAGAGGACTGCGGCACGCAGAAAATCGTGGTACGCAACGACGCTGACGAACGCATTTATTCGTGGTCGCCCGACGAACGCGAGGACGACGTCACCGTATTCGTTTACGGCGGGCAAGGAGAATGCAGAGAGTTGTATGAAGGCGTATGGGAAAAGAACGGGGTTTACTACTCGGACAAAGAATGCAAAACAAGGATATCCGATGTCAGAACATACCTTACCGGCAGGGGCGTCGGCGAGGGCGAAATAAAGAACATACTTGAAGGGAGAACGTGCACAAAAGTAAAGGATAAAGAGGAATGGATAGACCAGGACGGCATTCGTTATTCGGACAGCAAATGCACTGAAAAAATAGAGGGGCCGCCCGGAGGAGAAGAAGGCGATTTGAAACTCAACTCAATAAAACTTTTACAGATGATAAAAGAAGACGAAGAGTTGGGGAGGGAAGAAATCGGTGAGAACAACGAACTGGTCTTGGACAGAGAAAAATATTACTTCGCAGTTGAAGTCGGGTTGGAGGGAACCAACAACTTGAAGAAAGACGAAGAGTTATACTTTGCGTTTCGCCTTATGAGTCCAACAGATCCTTCCAAACGACTTTTAAATGGTTACATTGGCATTATAGAGCAAAACATAATAGAAACAGGAGGAGGACTCGTTTCTTTCTTCAACGTAGACGGAAGCAGAATAAAATATTTGGGGGGTGATAAAACCCTAAGAGATAAGCTTCCCTTGAAGGCAGCGGTTCGAGGAACTCTTTACCGGAAAACCACGGAAAAAGACAAAGAAGGCGTGAAATGGACGCTGGGCCTAGAGAGCACCGAACCAACAGAGGTTTACGTAAAGGAAGTAAACTCAGTTTGGTACGGCGGGGACGCCGACGAGTTCGACCAACGCAAAACCATCCTCATCACGGACGTTCCGTCAAGCGAGCGAAAGGTGGAGGTAACCGCTTGCGCAATAATAAACGACCGCACTTCCGATAATAAGGATCACTTACTGGTTTGCTATAAAAACAGCGCGGGAAAGGCCGCAACAACAAGAATAATGGTTGACTACGAATACGAGGGAACTAAAAGCTTGAGAGATGATAGGAAGCTCGAGCAAGGGGCAGGCATATTCAGTCGCAGGATTCCGTATATTGGCGATGATTCTGTTGCGGTTCCGCGGGTTATTGGTGGAGAAACAAGTCAAACCGCCAGAATCACGAGCGCAAAGATTGGTGATAAAGACGTTAATTTTGACGATGCCACGCAAACATGCATTTACTTGGGGCAAAGGGAGAGCAGCGGGTGGAGGGACGTGCTATTTATAGCCTCCAGTGTAACGGGCGTGGGCGCACTAGCTGTGGGGGCGTTCGTGACGGAGCATTTATGGAGCGAAGAGCATTATGCTGAGGAATATGATGCTGCAATACAAGAACTCAAAAACGAAGCAACCAAATTCAACGAAGAGCTAAATGAAGGGGGCTTCGTGGAATTCGTTGAAGCTTGCGGAGTAAATCCAGAAGAGTTAACCAAAGAATACATAAGAATAAGAAACAACTGAAAGATTGACTTGGAGTAAACGCAAAACGCCGGTAGTACTCCGCAAGAAATCCACAAAAAGAGGCTCAAAAACCATTAAATACGTGGTTCACTCGGAAAGGCATAGAAATGGAGCCGACTGCTTCCGCTTTGATTTGGTTGCGGAGGACGGCGCGCCCGGCAACCAGTTTTAAGTTTGAGTCGTTATCAAGCTTTGCTCCCGAAGTCGATTTTTGATTAGGCAAGTATTTGGGGGCTATTTTACCCATACCCAAACTTCTTGTCGTACTTGTGATGGTCCATGATGTCCAGCACAAACGCAATTATTTCAATTTCGCCATTTGCAGTGAGCGTGTAGAACATGCGCCAGAAGTTCAGAAGCGCAACCCAAAAGAGGTTGTTCACACCGTATTTCTGGACGTACTCCATAGGTATCTTTGATTTGGCTATTGCTTCGCCGTAATGGACGTTCGCCTTAATGAGCTCTTTCTTCTTGTTGACGGCGTTTAGTATGGAGCGCTCTATTTTTGAAGTTGCAGCTTTCTCGTTCAAGTATTTGTAGACCTCTTCCGCTTCCGGGGAAAGGACGACTTTTACCTGTTTCATATCTCAAGACCTTTTGCGATTGCTTTTCTTAGGTTTGGATTGGAATTGTGAATCCAGGTTATGCCGCTTATGCTTACGGCTATCTTGTTGCCCTCTTCCAGATAAAGCAGAATGGCCTTAAGCGTGTTGTGGTTGACTTGTTTTGGAAGCATTTTCTTGAGCTGTGCAATAGTAATGATGCTGTCCTTTGCCTTTGCAAGGGTATTTTCCACCATTATAACCGTATTTAGGGTCGGAGCGTGTTCGAATTTCATCAACTGAATTCCTTTCGTCATACAAATCACTTTTATTTATTAGTTGATAACTAATATTTATAGATATATGACTTTATAAAGCTTTCTTGGCTCTGGATGAAAGCACAAAAAGTTCTAAGTAAAGCCGCTGGACTGGGCCGCGCCGAGTGAAACGTAAAACGCGGTGGTAGGCTAAGAATAACGGTTTGCAAGCTTGGTTTTAATCAAGTGTGTTAACCGCGCTTTTAACACGCGCCAATCCGGCTTGTGCGGGGACAGGATGAAGGCGTCAAAACGCTTTAACTCGTTTGCACTTGCGTTATCAACGTGGTGGAGCACGCGGTCAAAAAAGTGTTCGTCGAGGCGGGTGAAATTGAACAAGGAGTTATTGTAAACGCGGAGTTCCTCGAACACCTTGGTTGGCTTGAAATCCAATTGCAGTAAACCCGTTAAATCGTAAAAGTCTTTTCCTTCACTGCGGGAAGTTAACGCGAGTAACTTCATGGCGACGAGGGTTTCCAACTCGTAGGTTGGGATTGACAGCGAGGCGACGGGCAACCCATAAGAATTCAGGAAAGACCTTGTCTTGCACAAAACTATTTTGCTTCCCGGCTCTTTCAACGACAAGCTTAAGTCAAGGTTGATTACGTCGTCCTCCACCCCCTCTTCTTCAACCGAATAATGCAGGGGGAAGCGATGAAACGCCTTAAAAAGACGGCGTGACTTGCCCGGTTTTACGCCCGACAATTGTTTCACGAGACCTGTTGCTTGTTTAAGGGAAGCGTTGAATAAATGCAAATCCAAGTCCTCGGAGAAGCGGGAATTACCCAAGTAAACCTTGTTTATTGCCGTGCCCCCAAACAACGCGTAGTTGGCGCCGTTGGTTAGGCAAACGTGGTTCCACTCACCCAACACCTCATTTAATTTAAGTTCCTTGCAAGCAAAATCACGGGTTAACCCGGTTGCAAACAATATTTTTTCGTTTATTAACACTTCAAACCACTTCCTTGTTCACCAGCACCCGCCACACACCATTGAATCTCCCCCGGCGCCTAAGGAATGGCTCAAGAATGCAAACGGTGCGCGAATCGGAAACGCTTTTCTTTAAGCGCTTTAAGAATGCGGCGGGCGGCTTCAATTCCCCTTGCATTGAGTCCACTATGAATCCAACGCGTTGTTTTAACGCGTTGGAAGCAAAATCATTCAGATAACCCTCAAACTCCATCCAATCGGCGGCAGACAATTTGGAAGACTCCAACGCTTCAACCACCCCCGTTAAACCCCCGCAAAACCCGGGATGCAAAAAACAATCAAACAAGGTTTTGGGAATAGTGGAAACCGCTACGCCGTTAATCGTTTTAAAACCGATGCATTTGCGTCCCAACGCGATTACGCGATAATTCCTCCCACCGAATTCCCGGGCACGCGACTTGTTGAAACACGCAACGAAAACCGTGCCAGGCTTCTCGGTTATTAAGTGATGGAATGATAAAGCCGACGCAAAGGCGAGGTACGCGCCCCTGCCTGCAAGCGCCAACCCGAACTTGTAATCAAAGAACGCGTCGGTTTTTCTTCCCACGTAATACGCGCCGTTCCTGGCCTTGACGAGCTTGCCTTTGTCAACCAGGCGGCTTAACAACGAACTCACGCGAGTGCGAGGAAAACGCTTGCCGAAAACGCGGTTAACCTCAAGCGAGGAAATCAATTCGCCGCTCGGCAAAACATCGCAAACCTCTTGCTCATCAGGCGTCAAATAAACAAAGCCACCAACCATGACACTAAACAATACACGAACACAAATAAATACTTTACTATAACTGCGTTTATTTACAAATAATTATGAAATAAGTAATAAATAATAAAGAACGCTCAAAACCGTTAAATACTTGATTGACTCGGATAAAGGGGTATATGGAGCCGACTACTTTCACTTTGCTTGGCGCGGGCGTGCTCGCCTTTGACGCTTACGCCTACTACAAGTACAAGCACGCGCGCGACGTGGCCGAGGACCGCGGGGACGGGTTAAACGTTTTAGAGGGAATCCGCGAAAAGGTTTTTCCCGCCGCCGAGGAAGGGGACGTTGTCGGAGATGAAGCCGTTGAATTCGAGGAACCCGAACAAGTCACCCTCCACCAATTCCAGCCCTCGGTGCAGGACCAACTCGTTCAAATGGCGCAAAGCCAGCAAATGTTGTTGGACGAAGTAAAGGCGTTGCGCAACGAAGTCAGGAAGTTGAAGTCAAGGAAGTGAAACGCCTTCCTCAACTGCTTGGCGAACGATTCCAATCTCGGTTTTTTTCTTGTTGAATTCGGTTGGGGTATAACACAGATAGTCCGCGGAGTAAAAACCAGTTGCATTCGTTGCTTGCAGCTGCCGGTCCGGGAATTTGACGCCTTCAAACGCCTTGGAAACGATGATGAAGTCATAGTCGCTGTGCTTCAGGTAATCGCCGCGGGCGCGGGAACCGAATAAAAGGATTTTTTCGGCGTTCAAGTGCTTCCTTAGTTTTCGCGCGATTTTCCTTGCCTTGTCGTCCATTTCTTCACCCACTTCCAAACGGTTTCCAGGTTGTCAAGCTTTCTTTTGGCGATTGTTTCATCATAGGCGTCCGCCGGCACGCCGTTTGCCGCGTCTGGGTAACGCGCGACCGCGTAGTCCGCATTCAAATCCACTAACGCAGTCAAAACCTGTTTGGGCGCCTTCGCGGCGCGACCAAATTCTATTATGCCGTGACCATCAGGGTAAACGCGTTTCTCCTCTATAATCATTGCCTTCAAGGCTTTTTCAGCGCTTTGCTGGCAGAAGAACGCGACCACGTACCAGCGACCCTGACCAAAATTTATTTTAGCGGTTTTAAGGTCCTCCTTTGCCTGCTTCAACCAGTTCAAGGATTCGGGTCGCATTTAAGGATATAAGGAATGATTGGTTTTAAAGCAAGTGCAACGCGCGTAAAACATTAAAAACCGTTCTCCCATAACTGTTTAATGGAAGCACTTGTTCTCAGCCAAAAACCCGCTCGTGAGGAGAGAACCCTCTTGTTCTTCAAGCCCGACCTCGCGGAAAGCGGACGCGAACCCGAAGCAGAAAAGGATTTGTTGAAACGTTTGAAAGCGCTTGGCTTGCGCGTCGTGAAAAAAGCGAAGGCAAAACCGTCCCGCAAAACAATTGAAGAGCATTACGCCGAGCACGTTGGAAAATTGTTTTACCCCGAACTGGTGAACTCTGTTTCGGAACACGAAATCGCGTTGTTCGTGGTGGAAGGCACGGACGCAGTTAAAAAGTGCCGCAAAATGATGGGCGCCACGGACCCCGCGAAAGCCGCTCCCAACTCTTTCAGGGCGAGGTGGGCAACGGATAAGACGAGGAACGCAATTCACGGCTCGGCAAGCGTTGAAGACGCCGAACGCGAATTAAGGATTTGGGCGCCTTATCTCCTGGGGAAGAGAAAATGATTCTGGACAAGGACTCGCTGGCGGAGAGAATCGTCTCCCAAAAAATCGTGGAGGAGTTAAAGGACGCGAAACACCAACTCCAACCCGCCAGCATTGACTTGACTCTGGAAAAAGCGCATTCATTCAAGAACGCGGGCTCAATTGACTTTGATAACGCCGAGCGGGTCATCAGCGAAACCGCGGAAATCCCTTTTGAAGGGGGGTGGGTTCGCCTGGAAAAAGGCGCTTACAAGGTTCGGTTTGCCGAAGCCGTGCGCGTCCCGGGTGACCTCGCCGCAATAACGTTCGCGCGCTCTTCCCTGGCGCGGTGCGGGTGCGACTTGTACAACGGGTGGTGGGACCCGGGCTACCACGGCAAGGGCGAGGGCCTCCTAGTAGTGCACAACCCGCACGGCGTGCGCCTCAAGAAGGGCGCGAAAATAGCGCAACTCGTATTCGTTTCCCTGCACAAGGAGGCAAGCGAGTTATACAAAGGAATGCATAAGGGTGAGAATTTGTGAGGGAAGCGCTATCCTACGACGACGTTCTCCTCGTGCCACAACGCTCCAATGCCTCGCGGCGCAAGGCAGACCTGGCAACGATGTTCACCAAAAAAATCGCGTTAAAAATCCCTTTTTGCAGTGCCGCCATGGACACCGTAACCGAGAAGGGGATGGCAATTGCAATTGCTGAAGCCGGCGGAATAGGCGTAATCCACCGCAACCTCTCCGCTGAAGAACAGGCGGGAATGGTTGCAAAAGTAAAAAGCATTCAAGGCGGAGGGGACGCGTGCGTTGACTCGGCGGGAATGCTGCGCGTCGCGACCGCAATTGGAACCAACGATTTGGAGCGCGTCAAGGCATTACAAGAAGCAGGCGTGGACGCGGTGGTAATCGACCGCGCGCACGGCCACCACGAAAGCGTTTTGACGGCGGTCAAGGAAATCAAAGCCGCGTTCCCGGGTTTGCAGGTCGTTGCCGGAAACGTGGTAACGGAGGAGGGCGCGCGCGACCTCGTTGAGGCGGGAGTTGACGCCGTCAAGGTCGGCGTAGGCCCGGGCGCGATTTGCACCACGCGCGTCGTAACCGGTTTTGGGGTTCCCCAGTTAACCGCAATAATGGATGCCGTAAGGGGGGCGGGCGGCGTGCCCGTAATCGCGGACGGCGGCGTGAAATACTCGGGTGACGCAGCAAAGGCGTTGGCCGCCGGAGCTTCAAGCGTAATGATGGGTTCAATGTTCGCGGGAACGGACGAGGCGCCCGGCGAAGTCGTGGAAATTGACGGCAAGCAATTCAAGAATTACCGCGGCATGGGTTCCACGGCCGCAATGGAGAAGGGGTCCAAGTCGCGTTACGGCCAGGAAGGCGTTGCAGGCAGGGAACTCGTAGCCGAAGGGGTTGAGGGAAGCGTGGAATGTAAGGGAAGCGTGAAAAGCGTGTTACACCAGTTGGCGGGCGGCGTGAAAAGCGCGCTCGCTTACGGCGGAGCCGAAAACCTGGTTCAATTCCGTGAAAAAGCGGTTTTCGTGAGGATAACGGGGAGCGGTCACAAGGAAAGCCACCCCCACTCGCTTTACAACATCAAGGAGGAAGCCAACTACCGCGTTTTTTAATTGGCGGGCAGTAATAAATGCGGAATGGGTTACCTGGACTCGTTAGTGGACCAAGCCAAACAAGTCAAGACCGAGGACGAGGGCGCAGTCTCCGAAGCAAAAAAAGAGTTGGTGGAGGAATACGAGGGCGCCAAGATTTACCGGTTCAGCGGAGACCCCGTGCTCCACTACGAAGTGCATTCACCGCACTTTCGCGGAGCCGAAAAAAAAGTCATCAAGTCCTTGATGAACATCGCCATAGGCGTGCTCCCGCCCATACGCGACCTGACCCAAAAGGAAAAGGAGAAGCGTTACTTCAAGGAAATCCGCAAGATAATTGACGAAACCCCTGAACTGAACCTGCCCGAAAACTCCAAGGACTTCTACGCGAAAAGCGTGGTCCGCGAAATGATCGGGTACGGCATCATTGACCCCTTGACGCGGGACGATCAACTCGAAGAAATAATGGTTAACGGCCCCAACAAAGACGTGTACGTCTACCACCGCAAGTACGGGTCAATGAAGACCAACGTGGTGTTTTACGAGGACGAAGACATTCGCGACGTCATCGACCGAATCGCGCGCAACATAGGCAGGAGAATAGACACGCAGGTGCCGATTCTGGACGCCCGCCTGCCGGACGGGACCCGCGTCAACGCAACCCTCCCCCCAATCAGCTTGGACGGCGCAACTCTCACCCTCCGCAAGTTCCGCCAGGACCCGATGAGCGTCGTGGACCTCGTCAAAGTGGGCACGATGGACTTGGAAGTGGCTGCGTTCCTGTGGCTTGCCACGGACGGCCTCGGCGTCAAACCCGCGAACACCCTGATTTCGGGCGGGACCGCGTCCGGCAAGACAACCACGCTCAACGTTTTGTGCTCCTTCATCCCCAACCGCGAACGCGTGCTCTCAATAGAAGACACCGCGGAATTAAATTTGCCGTTGGAGCACTGGCTGCGCTTCGAGGTCCGGCCCCCAAGCATGGAAGGCACCGGCGAAATCAACATGAACGACTTGGTGAAAAACGCGTTGCGCATGCGCCCCGACCGCATCATCGTGGGCGAAATCCGCGGCGCCGAGGGTTACACCATGTTCGCCGCCATGAACACCGGGCACTCAGGCAGTTTGGGAACCGTGCACGCCAACTCCGCAAGGGAAACCCTCATCCGCCTCTTGTCTCCCCCCATCAGCGTGCCCGACATCATGCTCACGGCCCTCAACCTCATCCTCATGCAGAACCGCATTTACGACCGCCGCAAGGGCTCCATCCGCCGCATCACGGAACTCGCTGAAATCATTCCCACGAAGGAAGGCAAAGCCGACCTCCAAATCCTTTACTCATGGGACCCCGTAAAAGACGAACTCATTAAAACGGGCAGGGAAAGCGTTTACCTCTCAATCCTGAAACACTTCACCGGCATGACCGACGAAGAAATCAATGCCGAGCTCTCAGCGCGCAAAGCCGTGCTCGAAAAACTCGTTAAAAACAACGTGCGAAAACTGGATGACGTCTGCTTCATAACCCATAAATACTTGGTGGAGAAAAAAATCAATAAATGAAGGACGACGAATTCAAGGACTACTTTGAAGCCGAACGAGTCGCCAGCAGCGTGCGCGCCGTGGCCGAGGACGCAATAAAAACCGGCACCAAACTGCTGGACGTGGCGAACGAGATTGAACAGGAAACCGAGAACGCGGGTGCGGCGCTCGCATTCCCCGCCAACCTCTCCATAAACGACGTTGCCGCGCACTACTCGCCGGCGCCCGACGAGGAAACCGCGTTCACTGAAAACGACTTGGTGAAAGTGGATTTCGGGGTGCACGTCAACGGCTGCATAATAGACCAGGCGTTCACCGTTGACCTCACCGGCGAAAACAACAAGCTCGTGGAAGCAAGCGAGAAAGCCCTGGAAAACGCGGTTGCAACAATGAAGCCCGGCGCATTGAACGGCGAAATCGGGCGCATAATACAGGAAACAATTGAGGGTTACGGCTTCAAGCCAATAGAAAACCTGTCCGGCCACCGCATGGAACCCTTTCTCCTGCACGCCGGGGAAAACATTCCGAACACGGCTGGCGGCGACTACGAGTTAAAGGAGGGAGACGTGTTCGCAGTTGAACCGTTCGCCACCACGGGCGCGGGCCGCGTGGAGGAACGAATGACCAACAAAACGCAAATCTATTCCCTGGTCAACCCCAAACCCGTGCGCCTGCCGCAAAGCCGCGCCCTCCTCAACTGGGCCGTGGAGGAACGCCAGTCACTGCCGTTCTCCAAGCGCGCGGTCTACCCGTCCGTAATCAACAGCAAGCCGTCGCTGGAACTCGCCTTGCACGACTTGTTGCGCCAGAAAATCCTGCGCGACTACCCGCCCCTCGTGGAAATAAACAATGGGCTCGTGTCCCAAGCCGAGACCACGGCGATAATAGAGTCCAACGGAGCAAAACAATTAACCTAATAAACAATGAAAATTTTTTTATAGTGAGGATTTGACGGGAATGGCCAAAAAAACAATGGAAGAAATTGAGGAACCCGCGATGTTCAAGCAGTCCGCGGCAAAGGAAATCAGGATAACCATTCCCGCAATCGAGTTGAGTTTCGACCAGCGCTTCCGCAAAAAAGCGCCCCTCCTCGCCATACTCCTCGTAATCTACTTGTTTTCCTGCATAGTGTTCGACAAGGCGAACTTCCGCGTAATGGACCTGCTGGACTTCACGCGCATCGCGGACGCACCCTACAAACTCGTAAGCTTGTCCTCCCTCCTCTTCATCGCCTTGTACTCGCTCCTCCTCGCGTTCACCATGTTTTACGCCAAGGGACTCAACAAGGTCATGGCGTTGATTGCCTTGCCGGTGACGCTCCTCCCCGCATTCGCGTTGAGCTTCTTCATGCCCGCCATGCTCCTACCCTTCCTCGGCCTCTCCTTCGGCGTAGCCGTGACCGCGTTCCTCGCCTCACGCGAACGCGTCATCGACTGGAAGGCGGCCTGGAAAATCACGCGCCGCGTCATGACCCTCCTCCTAATCGGCGCGGTCCTGACGTCCTACCTGAAAGTGGCCGCCGCCCCCCAGGAATACACGCACATACTGCTCACGAGCACGGAAGTCAAGCTCAGGGAGTCACCCCAATTCCAAACCCTGTTCCAAGGCAGTTCAAGCAACCCCATCACCGAGGGCTTAATCAACCAAATCGTTTCCGACGACGCCATAAACAAGACGCTAAGCGAAGACAAACTCAAGGAAATAATGGGGGCGAGCACGGAATTCAACGCCTTGCCAGAATCAACGCAAAACGCGATGATAACCCAAATCAGGCCCAAAGCCCAGACCGTTGTCAAAAACGAGTTGAAGCAACTCGCCACGCAGGAAGCACAAGGCGTCTCCGACCTCAGCGCCCAGCCCACCGGCATGCTGGAATACTATTTTGAGGCGTCGGGCTTTGACAAACCCCTTACCCAGTGGCTGCCCTACGCAATCATTCCCCTCGTCTGGCTAATTGCCTCCGCCTACCTCTTCATAATCCGCGGCACGACCACCGTCATCTGGTTCGCCTTAAGCAAACTATAGAGGAAATAAGCAAATAAAGGTCTCTCCTCACCAGGAACATAGCAAATAAATAGGTACTCAATCCTAAAAAAAACAATTAAAAAAAGGAGAATAAAACTAATGGAAAGAACAGAACCGAAGCAAAAAGAAAGGATTCTTGTATACGTGCACGGCCCTTCCGGGTCGGGTAAGGGAACGCTGTTGTCTCCTTTATCCGGCTACTTCAAGGCAGACCGGACCGTCCTAGGCTGGAAAAAACACGGTAGCGCGCTTGACTACTTCAATCATTTGATGCAAATAGGTTACGTGGAAAAAGGCGAGAAACTGCCGGACATCTTTACAAAGGTGCCGGAAACCCCGGAAGAACACGAAGCATACAAAAACGCGTTCATAACCCCTCAAAACATGAAACTAATGATTGAAGGTTATAACAAAGTAGAACTGCAGGGAAACCTTCCAAAAATCCGTGAATTACTGGAAAAGTACGACACCATCATCCTCGAACCCATCCGTCACAAGGGGCAACTGGACCTAATAAGAAGGGAATTGGAAAAACGCGGCATGGTGAAAGTCCTCTCCCTGAAAATATCTGCGACCAACACCAAGGACCGGGTGGAAAACAGAAAAAAGAACGAAGCGGAAGCCAAGGGGTCCGCACTAGAAATCCGGAATAAAAAAGACGAGGTGCTATTCGCGACGTTGCGGGGAGTGCCTTGGGACATCATAGTGGAAAACAACGAAACGGTATCGGAGGAAGAAATCCCAAAGATGCAGGAAGCCTTCAAAAGAATACTGGAACACGCCATTGATGCCTATCGCAGGGAAGGAAAAGTGGGCAGCACCTACAAACTCACGAGAGAAGGACCCAAGAGGGTCAAAGAAAAAGGCGGCAGCGAACCCATCTAACCAACAAAATTTAAATCAAGCCAACCATCTAATTACCAGCGGGCCCGTAGCTCAGCTTGGATAGAGCGACTGGTTCCGAGCCCAGTAACCGGGAACGGAAGTCGAAGCTTCGGTCCAAACTGGGGGAGACACCAGTAGGCCGCGGGTTCGAAACAATCTTTTTTTCTTTCGGTGAAAGAAAAAAACATTGATGAAAAAAAGAAAGCAAGAATCCCGTCGGGCCCGCTCAATCTTTTTCTTTCTTTGCGGAAAGAAAAACATTGATGAAAAAGAAAGACGCAATAAACTTTGATGAAAGAAAGAAAACCTTTGATGGGAAAGAAGAAAAAACATTCACGAAAAAGAAAGACGCAATAAACTTTAATGGGAAAGAAGAAAAAACGTTTACTGAAAAAGAAAGACGCACAATGAAAAGTGTTTTATCCCAAAGAAAAAAATTCTAGTCATGCTGTTCGCATTCGCCATTCCCCTCGCTGCATTCCTCGCCGCTTACCATCTGGTCGCGCGCTCCAACGCGTTCCAGGAGGAATGGCTGCGCGTCGCGGCCGCGGTACCGCTCGCCCTCGCCTCGTCGGGGCTCGTGCTGCTCGCTTTTTCTTGGGCGGCCGGCTCGATTTCCTTCGCCGCCAAAAGCATTACGCTGCTATTGTTCGCCTTCCTTGCCGCCTTGCTGATGAAAAAAGAAGTGACGCCGTTGAAAAACGATTGGAAGGCGTTCGCAGTAGTTGCCGCGGGCGCGCTCCTCTTCCTCGCAATAAACCATTACGGCTACCTTTTTTACGAGGGGGGCTCCTACAACAGCATCCTGAACGTGTGGGGCGACGGGCCCTTCCACTACGGGATAATCAACTCCTTTGCGCTCGCCGACAACTTTCCGCCCGAGTACCCCATGCTCGCCGGACAAGAAATGGGTTACCCCTTCCTCAACGATTTTTACAGCGCCTTCCTCGTCACCGAAGGCATCGGGCTCCGCGAATCAATAATAATTCCAAACGTCTTGCTTGGGTTCTCCCTGCTCGCGTTGTGCTATTTGTTCACCAAACGGGTCACGGGAAGCCGGGCCGCGGCATTACTCGTCTTGTTGTTGTTCTTCGTGAACGGCAACGCGGGGCTGTTCCAATTCAACGGCGCGCTTGACAAGGACTACTCGCACCTGGAGGACAACGGGTTGTGGTTCATGAACCTCACCTACGCGCTCTTCCTGCCGCAGCGCTCGCTTTTGCTTGGTTACGCCTTGTTCTTCCTCGCACTGATTCTGATTGAGCGCGGCGGAAAAGGAAACCTCTTCCTTGCCGGGACTGCGGCGGGTTTGATGCCGCTCGCGCACGGCCACTCATGCATCGCGCTCGCAGTTGTTGGCGGCTGGATGCTATTGAAAAAAAAGGGCAAGCAATTCTTTTTTGCGCCCGCCGCCCTGCTGGCAGCGCCGCAACTCGCCTGGGTTCTCTCCCAAGCCGCTTCGGTGTTCTCGGGCTTCCGCTTCTGGTGGCTTGAACTCCTTCGCGAAATGAGCGTTGCCGGAGTGCTCGCGTTCTGGGCCGCAAACTGGTGGGTGGTCGGCCTCGTGGGCGCGGGCGCGCTGTTCACCGAAAAAAAGTTGAGGCGATTCGCCGTGCCCTTCATCGCCTTGTTCGTGCTCGCCAACGTTTTCCGGTTCCAGCCGTGGGACTGGGACAACATCAAAATCCTTTCTTACGCATTCTACGGGTTCGCAGTGCTCGCCTCCATTACCCTCGTCAAACTCGCTTCCCGGGGGGGCTGGCGCAAGGCAGTTGCGGCGCTCGCAGTCCTCCTAGCAGTTGGCTCGGGAGTCCTCACCTTCGCGTGGATGCTCGGCGGGCAAAACGCGCATTACGCGGTGTTCGACGAATCCGATTTGGGGTTCGCCGAATGGGTTAAAACCACGCCCAAGGACGCGGTGTTCCTGACCGGCTCCTCGCCGCAAAGCGTTCCCTCGGCCCTCGGCGGCCGCGCCTCCTACCTCGGGTTCACGGGCTGGGTTTGGAGCCACGGCCTGGATTACGCGGAACGCGAGGCAACCCAAAAAAGGGTTTACGCGACGGGCAACTGCGCGCTTGCAAAGGAGAATGGAATCAACTTCGTCGTGGTTGGAAACCGCGAGTCGCACCTGGAAGTCAATGAAAGCGTTTTCGCTTCGTGGGAAAAAGTTTTTGACAACGGAAGGCAGCGCGTGTACCAATGTTAAAAAGTTGGGAAAACCAATCATTGCTCATGAAGAAAGCAATTTTGCTGGTTGCCGTATTGTTGCTGGGCACCCTTGAAACCAACGTTGAACTCGGCGTAGGCCAAAGGGTTTCACTCGGCAATTACGCTGTTGAACTCGTGGACTTGAGCGGTTCCACTGCCGCCTTCGCTTTTTTCGAGGGCAACGAAAAAATTTCGGGTTTTGAGGTTGTTGAAACCGGTGACACGATTCGAGTTCGCGGGTTTTACCTGACGCTGGAAGGCGTTGCCGGCGGCAAGGCAACCGTAAAGTTGTCGGACCAGGCGCCGGCCGGGGTTTTCAGGGAAGAGGAAGCCCTGGAATTCTTTGAAGAGCATTATTCGGAGTACGGC